>ENA-OQHA01001187-OQHA01001187.1-human-gut-metagenome-genome-assembly--contig:-NODE-1187-length-10476-cov-3.147647_pt1 | contig 10476 bp, 11 predicted proteins | sample MGYA00242558_ERZ504707 | MGnify/ENA primary metagenome ERZ504707 (study PRJEB26092, sample SAMD00036197) | human gut metagenome | host: Homo sapiens | study: EMG produced TPA metagenomics assembly of... | reverse complement strand
CGGTTATGTGCTTCAGATGGCTCAGATGGACTTCAAGCATATCAAGTTCCATTTCACCAGTGAATTCTGATTCCCGCTGAAGCCTGCTGGTAAAAAGAAGAAAAAAGACAGCCACGAGATCCTTGAGGGAGATCGTGGCTGTCTTTTTTTATAGTTTATAGAGCCATACATCCAGGGTTTCCCCATGTGAGAACACATCTGGTTCTATCCTGAGAATCCGTTTCTTCATGCGGGACTTCTGCTGATATACGGATGTCGGAGAAATAGCCGACAGGATGGCGATCTGTGCAACCGTGAAACGAAGCTTGATCAGAATACAGTATTGAATATCAACTTCTGTCAGATTGGGAAAACGGTTGACCAGCCGGGATGTAAAGTTATTGTAGACATCGTCCACCAGATTAGCCAGACAGACTTTGTCAGCATCTTTGATAAAGCGTGGATTCTTTCGTAATTCATTGACCAGTGGCTGTTCAGAGATCAATCGTTCAGCCAGTTGGTGTTCTCTTTTCTTCAGGAGCTCCATTTCAGTGGTCAGCGTCTGTATGTTGAACCTGTGATTGACCTTTGACTGAGTCTCATTTCGTTTTCCGGATGTCTTTTTTCAAGGGCTTCATCTTTTTCTGGAGTTTGTTTTTTCACGCTATTGTTATACTTATGGCAAAGTTAGCGCATTCTTGTTAACATCAGAATAAATTTATATATACAGCATGTAATGACTAAATTGCTGTAAACCAGAATATTGGTTCCTTATAGGGAAAGTGTGATATATACAATCCCTATTTTTTAGAACTTTCGTAACCATAAATCCAGCGTTTCTCCTTCAGCAAAACAGTCTGGTTCCTGCTGTTGGATACGTTTCTTTGTTCTTGATTTCTGCTGGGATACGGAGGTTGGAGATATTGCCGTCAGTATGGCTATTTGTGAAATGCTGAAACCGAGCTTGATCAGAATACAGAGTTGGATGTCCACATCCGTCAGGTTCGTAAAGCGGCTGTTCAGCCGTGAAGTAAAATCCTGATATATGTCGTCAGTCAGTTGTCTGAGAACGGCAGATCTTCAGGACGCATGAAACGTGGAGAGTTCCGTAATTCATTCATTAAGGGATGAATCGCGATCAGTTGTCCGGTCAGCTTCTGTTCCCTTTCTTTCAGCAGCAGCATTTCAGTGGTCAGTTCCTGAATGTGCTGTGTCCTGAGCGGGGTTTCCTTCAGTTTTTTCCAGCTGGTTTCAATCTGTTCCTGCAGTTCCTGGTTAGCCGGTGCCAGACTCTTGTTCTGTTGTTCCGGCTGGCTGATCTGTGATGTCTGTTCAGGTTCCTGGTCTTTCTGCTGGCCGGTCTGCTGATCCTGAAAGCTTCTGATATATTCTTTATTCTGTTTGATGCGGATTTCATTCTCCTTTTGCTGCTGGATATAATTCTGCAGATTTGGGGAGAGCCGGCGGATGGTACACTCTTTGTTTTTCAGGTTTTGCTGATAGATGATGATCAGAATGATCACGACAGCCAGAAACAGAGTAATGACAGTCATGATCCGGACTTTGAGCAACTGGTGATCGATGATCAGCATGTTGCCCGTAACTCCGCTTAAGAAGTAGCAGAGTACAAGAAGGTTTGTACAGTTTTTCATATTCGTGTTTTTATAAAGTGTTTTGCGCTTGTGTTTGTCTGCCTGTTTCTTTCACAAATATAATAGTTTCTTTTGTATGAAAGCCAGTCAGCAAGTGAAAAGGACAGCCTTTGTAAAAAAAAGACTGCCCTTTTGTCGAGTTATTATATGTAAGGTTTGTGTTTGCCTGTGTTTATCTCCCGACGGGTTACATACGGTTCTTCTGGCTCTGGCCTGCTCCCGTTCCTTTGTATTTGCTTTTGGCGGCATTGAATTTGTAACGTACGGTCAGGCGGAACTGACGCCGTGTTTCCTGATCCAGAGTCATCAGGCGGTTGCCGCTGAACAGCGTGATGCGTGCCTGTGAAGATTCGAACAGGTCTGAGCCTTGAAACTGAAGACTGAGGCGCTCGTTCAGGAAGCTTTTATAAAGAGAGACATCGGCTCTCCAGGCACCTTCAAGCATGCGGCTATTTTCATTGTCTCCCCGTGTGTCGGCCTGCAGGTCAATATCCAGCTGGAAACCTTTGGGGAGAGTGAAATGATTGTTCCATGAGAAGTTCCCCATCGGGTGGCCGAAGTTTTCCTGTCCGTCGGGTGTATCAACGGGAAACCACTGCTTGAGGAGCATGGCACTGAACTGAGGCGACCAGATGCCGATGGTGGGAGCCAGTGTCAGTGTGGCGTACAGACGGTCGGTGTCGTAAGTATTGACAAAAGTAACCATCGAGATGGTCGGATTCTCGGCCGAGTATTGAGTGCTCTGGTACAGCAGTCCGTCACGCAAATGCGTATAGTTGACATTCAGCGATATCCATTTATAGGAAGTGTTCAGCGTGAGCCGGTTCATCAGCGTTGGTTTCAGCATGGGGTTTCCGCTTTCGTAGGTATAGCGGTTGATGTAGGTTACATTGCTGCGAAGCATGTAATAGGAAGGGCGGTTGATACTGCCTGAGTAGGCGAGTTGCACCTGAGCTTTTCCCACGGGCATGGACAGGGAGACAGAGGGGAAAACGTTGTCATACGTGCGGCTCTGTTCGTCTATCCGCCGGCCCTGTTCATAATAACCGGACGCCAGATGTTCGTAACGCACGCCCGCCTGTGCCTGAAGCGGACCGAAGTTCCGGCTGTATTCCAGAAAGGCAGAGACTGCATTCTCGTTGATCCGGCTGTTGTCATTATCCAGTATGCCCTCCGTATTGATATAAAGATTCCTCCGGCTGCTGTGAGTGAACTCGCTGCCCAGCGAAACATTGCCGTCCCACAAGGGATGTGACAGGACCAGTTTCGCGGCATACAGACGATTCTGTTCGTCGTTATGGCTGGTGACGGGCTGTTCCTGTGTGCCGCCTTCGGCCGAAGTGATGCGTTCGAGCATTTCCTGCGGGTTTTTCATGTCCTGCCACAGACCGTCGGCATTGAAGTCAATGTTCAGTCCTTTCACCTGTCCGTTATAGTACAGGTTGAAGTCATGTCTCGTCTCCAGGCGGTCCTGCCATCCGGAACTGCTGCTTTCCTCAAACCGTTCGCCGTCACAGTAAACCGTTGTAGGCAGGGGAGGAATGTGCCAGCGGTTGTTGGGAGTATAGTCGTAGTTGTAACGCATGCCGAGCGAATGCTGTTCGTTGAACTGATAGTTGAGTGACAGCATGGCGGCCAGGTTTTGTGTATGTACCCACGATGAAAGGTCAGACTCCTGTCGCCATGTTTTTTCCAGAAAGGTTTCCTGTATGACCTTCTTATTATCTTCGTCCCGGCTGTCCATTCCAAAAATCATACCTCCCAGATCGAATCCGCCCTTGCGGTAATTGAAGTTGAACTGATTGAGCTCTGACCAGTTATACCGGTAGTAAATGCCGGTCCGGTTGTTGAAGCCGAATCCTTCTCCCTCCGGCTTTTTGGTGAAAATGCGTATGACGGCGGCCACGGATGCATCGTAACGGGCACCGGGGTTACGAACCACTTCCACCGACTTGATGTTGTTTGATTCCAGTTGCTCCAGTTCCGAAGCATCACGCATCTTTCGTCCGTTGATGTAGATTTCGGCTGCTCCGCTTCCGAAGACATTGACCGAACCTTCTTCTGCCGATACACCGGGAATCTTGTTGAGCAGGTCGTTTCCTGTTCCGGCTTTTTCCAGTATGCTTCCGGTTACGGTAGTCACCATGGCATCTCCTTTTACGCGTGTTCGGGGAAGATCGCCCTTGATCACTACCTCATTCAGCAGCTGAGTGTCCGGAATCAGCCGGACAGTTCCCAGATCAGCAGGCTGGACCGGCTTGTAGACGGTGTTGTATCCCACTGAAGTGATACGGATAATCTGGTCGGAAACTGTTGCGTTGAGGCTGAAACTTCCGTCTTCAGCACTGACGGTACCGTTTACGAAGGCGGAGTCAGGAAGCGAAAGTATCACAACATTGGCATAGGGAAGAGGTTGGTTTTGTTCGTCGGTCAGTTTTCCGGTTATGGTTTGTGCTGACAATCCACAGGCACAAACCAGGCTGCATAGCAGACATAAGATTTGTTTGGTTGTTTTCATTTTGTAATGTTATTTTGTGTCTTATCTTATAAAGTCTGAAATAATTTTTTTCTCCGCAAAATTAGAAAAAATATTTTTCTCCTTGATGAAATGAATCTCTACAAGTAATCAGGTTTTCTGTTTCTTATCTGTTTGTATTTTAATGATTTAGTAAATTGTTGGGAGGCGGAGTCTATACAGGCGTCCGGCGGAAGGACGATCCTCCGGCCTTGACCGTTCGATCCTCCGGAATCGACCGCACGATTCGGCTCCATCGTACTACTCGATGCCCCGGCAACGACCGCACGATCCGGCCCCAACGACCGCACGATTCCGGCGGGTTGTCTGCAAGATGTTTCCGCGGTTTCAGACGTTCCGGAAGCCTTTCTTAACGTCCCGGGAGCGGGTGAAAAAACGTCGAAACATTTTACTCATTACGCCGAAACGTTAAAAAGGCCGAAGCGTTTTTAAAAAAGTTCGAGGGGTTTTCAGGAGTCGGTCAGCATCAGTCCCACTCCGCGCACTGTCTTGATTTCGATTTGAGGATCATTTTCAAACAGCTTGCGAAGTTTGTTGATAAATACGTCCAGGCTGCGCGAAGCGAAATAGTCGTCCGTCTTTTCCCAGCAGCGGCTCAGGATGACTTCTCTTCTGACCACTTCCCCCTTGTTCCCGGCCAGCAGTTGCAGAATCTGTGCCTCCCGGGCGGTCAGGGTTGTCGACTGTCCGGTAGCCGTATTGCGGAGGGTGGCATGTCCGGCATCCAGTGTATAATTGCCGAACTTGCACATGCTGCTCTCATTGCGGCTTCTGGCTCCTTCCTTCATCTTGAGGATGGCATGCAGATGGGCATCCAGTTCATCGGGAATGAACGGTTTCTTCACGTAATTGTTGACACCGATGTCATATCCTTTTCTGACATCCTTGGGCGAAGTAAGCGCAGAAGCAAAGAGGATGGGCGTGTCGCCGTCGGTTTCCCGAATCAGCCGTACCATTTCGAATCCGTTCATCACGGGCATGTCGATGTCTGAAATAATGATGTCAGGGTGATGTTCTTTCCAGGCTTCCAGACCTTCTTTTCCGTTGCAGGCAGTAATGACTTCATAGCCTCCGATAATGTCCTGAAGTCCAGTCTGGACAATGTATGAAAGATTGTTGTCATCTTCCACTAATAATAATCTGATCATAGCTTTTTCGTGTTTATCTATACAAAGATATTTAAATATCGTATTGCCTATATATTTGTAAAATAAAAATTGAATAAAAGTGAAAATATGATTTAATTGTTGTAGCTGTTGAGTAACAGCAGTTCGTATATTTCCTTGGCTTCCTGTTCTTTCAGACTCCTTATGGCGAACGATGTTCCATTGGTGGAAATCACCAGTTTCACCCTGTGATTATATGGTGTGAAAGGAGTGGAAACCATACGTACGACTTCTATATTGTCATACTTTATATAATTATAGATTTCGGCAAACTTTCCGTTGCTTATTTCCATATAGTCCTCCTTCAGTGTGATATGGCTCCTGCGTACGGCAAGAAGTCCCTTGCTCAGTGAAACCAGCATATAGGTTATGGGAGCAAAAAGCCAGATGTACTGTCCGTAATAGCACAAGGCTATGGCGGCCGGAAGCGAAATCAGAATATCGAATCTTATGATGTAGCCAAGCAGGCCATAACCGGAACGGGCAGAAATGACAGTTGGCGAGGAGTTATAGTCTTTTCCCAGCCACCAGTTCAGGAAGTTCCCGTCATGTGATGAACCGTAAATCTTTACGTCGGTATCTTTTTTTTCGTCTGTTGCATTCAGCGCCTGCCTGACCATTATAGTGCAGCAGCCCAACCAGTTTTCAATGATATTCCTTTTAACGTAAAGCGTACATACCTTGTCGAATGAGAACCGGTTGCTGTTACGCGTAATCAGTCCGCTTTCGAAGAAGAGCTGTTTTTCGTTCATACGTATATCCATATTGAAGTATTGAAGGAAAACCTTTCCCATCCATAGGATCAGAATTACTATGTACAGTATCACTATGACTGTTAATACAGCTGTAATAGAGAATGCGGAAGTATCAGCATGTGTTTCTACATAGTCTAAGAAATATTTTGCAGCCTTGTCGTTGACCGAAGTTATCTGATTGTACAGCGTGGCAAGCACACCGAACAACACTGCCATGCCTTTGAAGTGATTCTGGCAGAGAGCGCCTTTAATCAGGTTTAGGTTGCTTACTTCCAGTTTTATACTTTTACAGTTTGCTGTGGCCTCCTGTTCCGTAGCTTCTGTCTTGTGTACTTCTTCCTGTGTATTTCCTGAGTCTCCACACGGCTTAACAGAGCATCCCAGTCATCATCATCAAGGATGAGTTCTATCTCTTCAGTCCGTGATGCAAGAGTGTCAAACGAGATGCCTTTCATGTCAAGTATACGATAAATGAGACCGCTTTTGGTTCGTAAAGACTGGATCTTATGCAGAGGGACGCTTGTCCTTTCATGCTGTATGACACCATGGATAAAAATCAGGTTACCGTTCTCAACGTAATATTTCTTGAAGTAGAAGCTTAGGAATGCGGTTATCAGCGATATGACAAGGAATCCTGCCAGGTAGGACAGAAGCATTATTATGTATTCCATAATAGAAGTCTCCTCGGATGAATCGAATATCCTGACAGTGAAAAGTATCAGGATAATACTTGCATAGTTTCGCAGAGCCTTCACGAAATAAATTACGAAAGCACTTTTGCTCATCCTGCGCGGTATTGAGAAATCATTTATTTTCATTTCTGATGCTTTCTATTATAAGTGCTTTAATATCGTTTGCTTTCTCTTCTGTCAGTCCCGGAATGCTGGTAGCTTCAAGCATCTGCGCACCATTCACGATGTCGATGGCATAAAGTCCGAAAATGCGTGTTATCGGGTTCTGGCGTATGCTGACTTGCTGTATTTTACAGAAAGGAATCGTAATTACTGAAGGGAAGATAATTCCCGAACGGTATGTGATGTCATGTTCACGGATGGCGAATCCTTTATAGGAATAGGCCTTGGGAAGTAGAAAAAGATTCACAATCATAGCTGTCAGAAAAACACATTCTATGCCGATTGTCGTTACCACACGATAGGCGAACTCCTCTGCCAGAAGGAACAGAAGCGTGAGTCCCATAAAGATGATATAAACTAGTATCGTTTTTACTGTCTGGACTTTTAGGTATTTCTTTTCCAGTGGAGTGTAATTGAGATTCTCTACCTTGTCTATGTTTTCAAAGTTCAATTGTCTGTTTGTCATATTGTTATTGATTTAGGCTTATTCTTCACTGTCTGTCAGAGGCAAATATATTATAAATTCAGTAAACTCGCCCTCTATACTGGTAACAAATGTCTTCCCGTGATGTGCCTTTACTACCTGGTCCACGAAAGAAAGGCCCAGTCCGAATCCGGAACTCCGTTCCTGCGGTTACGTTTGACAGCAGAAGTTCGTTCAAACTTCTGAAAGATCAGGTGGATATCTTTTTCTGCTATGCCCAGTCCGTTGTCGCGAATCTTCAGAACCGTGTATCGGTCGCTTTCTTCGGCAGTGATGTTGATTTGTACACTGTCTTTGGAATATTTGATGGAATTATCTATCAGGTTGCTGATAACTTCCTCCAGGTATTCGCTGTCAGCATATGCCGATTTGCTTTGGAGATCCAGTGTAAACTCCACCGGTTTCTGTGATTTTGTCTTGAACTTCTCCGTCAGTTTGTCCAGCATGGGAACGAGATCTACCGTTGTCTTGTTCATTTCCAGCTTGTGATTCTCCAGTTTGGAGATGGTCAGAACTTTGTTGGTGAGCGTCAGCAGATGGTCGGATTCTGTTTCTGCTATGCTGAAATAACGGTCTTTCATCTCCGGCTTGTCATCAAGCTTACCGCTTCTCAGGAATTTCAAGGCCATGATAATGGTGGTCAGCGGTGTTTTCATGTCGTGGATCATGGCATAGGAGAAGTCCTCACGAATCTGGAAAATCTTTTCGAATCGCGAAATGAATCTCACTTGATGGCCTATGCATACAATCACAAGCAGCATGATGATGAAAGTACCGGCAAGCAACAGGCCCATCCGTTTCAGGAATGTCTGGTAAGGATTGGTGAGGACGAGTTGGACAACCTGGGTATAATCAGAGCGGATGGGGAAGTATTTCGCTTGACGGCCATGAAGGAAGGAGCTTTCCGTGTTCCGATTTCATGGAAGATTTTTCCGGTACGCGGATTCATGATATAAATGTAATACTGATCGCCCAGTTCGTTCTTGAGCAGAAGTTCGGAGGTGATGGAATCAAGGTTATGCAACGACATCGGGTAGCCCATTTCGGTCAGACGCTGATAAAAATATGCCATAGGTGGAATGGTGTCATTGGTCGGACCACTCAATATTTCTGTTCCTTTCGGTGTTCTGCCGAATCGTACTGTTCCCTTCTTCTTCCAGGGCTTTTTCGATGGTTGCATAACTTTCCTTCTGAATGTCGTTCCGAATCAGTTCATATGAATTGAAAATCCATGTCACCTGCAGGGCCATAGCTCCCAGAAGTCCGAGAACTGAGAGGATGGTTATGAAGATGATGTTTTTCTTGCGTCGGGAAGTATTCATGGGTATTGTTGTATTTTGTCGCATGTTTCTTTTGCAAAGATAAAGTATAGAATCTTTTGCAGGGTATGAAAATGAAGTCTTAACCTAAAGATAACATAAGGATAAGGTGACGGTTTTTTTTCTTGTTCTATCTTTGTAACAGCAAAAAAGATCTGTTACAAAGATAATTTAGGTATGAAACTGTTCAAGTATTTGTTTTCCCGAAAATCTGCATCTCCGAAAGGTACGGTGATTTCATACGGCAGAGGGCCGGAAGGAGAGGAGGTGATCATAGATATCACAGAAACGAAGCATATTAATCTGAAGGTGATAATAACTTTCTTTGTTTGTTTGCCAGTCATGATGGCGCTTTTTTCAGCAGTTTATGGAGTTGACAGCCTGAATGTGACTTCTGAGAATTGTTTCAGCCGGGGCAAGTACTTGGTATTATCCAGTTTTGTTTGCGGAGTTCTGGTGAATTGGCTGCTACAGTCTGTGGTGTATATTCTGATTCATCCGGCGGCATACCGGATGCTGAAGATCAGATATAATAAGCGCAATTACACTTTCCGTTTGTTTCATAAAGGCAATTTAAAAATCCGTCATTTCCGTATAGCGAACATGCTTGCACATAGTCTGTGTGGGTATATTCCTTTGATCGCGGGTTTCGTTGTGGGAGATGTCTCGATCTGTTACTTTGCCTTTTTGTCTGTTTTGTTTTTCTCCGATGAAATCAGTCTTCTGTGGAGATTGCGTCATTATAGCGGGCAGAGTATATGCAGATACATTTCTCTATGATGATCGTTCATTTTCATTTTCGGAAAAATGATTATTGCCGGAACGCTAAGCTCTCTCAGTCTTAACCTAAAGATAACTTGTTGATAACATAAAAGATACATCGGCCACTTTACCTTTGCATCATAAGAAATAACAAAAAGGTTTAACTTTAAAAACATTATTTATTATGATCGCAAATTTGATTATCTCAGCTGTTGCAGCAGCGTCTGTTTCTACTCCTGAAGTTGTTTATAATGTAGAATCAGAAGGAAAGAAGGTGACGAATATTGAAATGTATTCTGTGACCGATGGAAAATATCTGAACCGTCTTTGCAAAATAGATTTTTCTTATGATGAGGATGGAAATGTGATAGATAAAAAAACTTATGTCTGGGACATGAAGAATTCCGAGTATGTACTGAAGCAGACAGAAACATTTACCAAATAATATTTAGCTGAACAGTATTATTTCTTTTATCGCAGGCTTTTTCCTATACAACTTTGAATGATCTGTAAGTTTCCTGATTTTATCAGATCATTCAGCTGGTATATGGTTTCGGTTTAACGAATTTCCAGCAATAATAGAATCTCTGGCCTGATGTAAACAGTTTTCCAGTTAATGTGAAATCTGTCGGTTTGTGTGAGGTTTATCTTCTTGTCTGGTATTTCCTACCAGTATAAGGTTTTCCGGTTTGAATGTATTTTCCCGGAAGTATAAATTGAAGTTTGTGTAAAGTTTATCGTCTTCTCTGGTATTTGCTACCGGTATAAGGTTTTCCGTTTAAATGGAATTTCTCAGCAAGTATAGGATTTCTGTTTGTATAAAATCTTCCGGTGATATAAAGTATCCCGTCTTGTCTGGGGCTTCCTGCCGGTATAAAAAACAGTTTTAAAAGGAATTTCTCAGTGTATATCAGTTTTTCGCCTTTATTATAATATATAATAATTGTGTATTATAAATTATTACTTTAG
>ENA-OQHA01001185-OQHA01001185.1-human-gut-metagenome-genome-assembly--contig:-NODE-1185-length-10484-cov-2.734189_pt1 | contig 10484 bp, 18 predicted proteins | sample MGYA00242558_ERZ504707 | MGnify/ENA primary metagenome ERZ504707 (study PRJEB26092, sample SAMD00036197) | human gut metagenome | host: Homo sapiens | study: EMG produced TPA metagenomics assembly of... | reverse complement strand
TGAGATCAGCCGTTTGATTTTCATCAGCCAAGACCTCCTTTTATATAGGTTCTTGTATCATGCAAAAATAAGGGTGCGTGGAACACACAGCACAGTGTTCCCGCACCCTCATTTTACCGCATTGTACCGTACAGGTCAATAACGGGATTCAAGTTAAATTTTGCTCAGTTGCGGGCCCTGGGCGGTATCTTTGACAGCCCAGCCCATCTCGGTGAGCTGCGCACGGATGGCATCCGCAGCGGCCCAGTCCTTGGCCTTCTTGGCGGCGGCACGCTTTTCCACCAGCTCCGTCACCTCAGCGGGCACCTCGTCCTTCTTGCGGTTGTACATCAGGCCCAGCACACCGGTGATCTCATCGAACGCTTGGCGGCAGCTCCAGCGCAGCTTGGAGGAGGCAGCGGACAGGGTGTTGATCTCCTTGACCAGATCGAACACGGCAGCCAGCGCATCGGGGGTGTTCAGGTCATCGTCCATGGCCTTGCAGAACTTGGCGCGGGCCTCGTCTGCTTGGTGGTCAGGGTCTCATCGGTGCCGAACGCGGTCTTGCTCAGGGCAAAATCGAGGTTCTCGCGGCAGGTGTAAAGGCGCTCCAGGCTGTTCTTGCAGCTCTCGATGAGGTCCACGGTGTAGTTCAGGGGCATCCGGTAGCCTGCGGTCAGCATAAAGTAGCGGATGGGCTCGTAACCGTAGAGGTCTGCCACATCGCGGACGGTGAAGAAGTTGTGCAGGCTCTTGGACATCTTCTGGTTATCCACGTTGATGAAGCCGTTGTGCATCCAGTAGTGGGCAAACTCGCAGCCGTTGGCGCACTCGCTCTGGGCGATCTCGTTCTCGTGGTGGGGGAAGATCAGATCCTGACCGCCGCAGTGCAGGTCGATGGTCTTGCCCAGATGGGTGCGGCTCATGGCGCTGCACTCGATATGCCAGCCGGGGCGGCCCATACCATAGGGCTTTCCCAGGCGGCTCGCCGGGCTTGGCAGCCTTCCAGACGGCAAAGTCGGCGGGGTCTTCCTTCAGGTCATCCTCCATCTGGCTGCGCAGCTCGCGGTTGCCGCTCTCCAGATCGTCCAGCTTGAGGTGGCTCAGCTTGCCGTATTCCGGGTCGCTCTTGACGCGGAAGTAGACATCCCCGTTCTTGGCGACATAGGCGTGGCCGGAATCGATCAGGTCCTTGACGATGTCCAGGATCTGCTGGATGTGCTCCGTTGCACGGGGCTGGACGGTGGGCTTTTTGCAGTTCAGACCGGCGGCATCCTTGAGGTACTCGGCCTCAAAGCGCTGGGCCACTTCCTTCATGGAGGTGCCCTCCTCCTGGCCCTTCTTGATGAGCTTGTCATCAATATCGGTGATGTTGGAGACATAGATGACCTTGTTGCCGCGGTATTCCAGATAGCGGCGCAGGGTATCGAACACGATCAGCGGGCGGCATTGCCGATGTGGATATAGTTGTAAACGGTGGGGCCGCAGACATAGATGCGGTATTCGCCGGGCACCTGCGGCACAAACTCTTCCTTCTGGCGGGTCAGGGTGTTGAAAATCTGCATAAGAACTCTCCTTCTTGTAGGGCAAACAAAAGCCGCAGCAGAACCTCTCAGTCTCGCTTCACTCGCCAGCTCCCCTAATAGGGGAGCCCTTGGCAAAGAGGGCAGCTCCTGCGAATCTGCCTGAAAAAACAAAAGCCCTCAAAGCAATATGATATCGCATATCACTTCGAAGGCGGTTTTCAAAATCGCGGTTCCACTTCTGTTTGTCGCTCAAAGCCGATAACGGCGGCTGCCGCGCTGCGATACTCCCCAGCAGGTTTCCCGCGGCGTGCTGCCCGGGCGCACTTCACACACGCTGCTGCAAACAGGCTCCCAGCCAACGGCCCGTTCTCTCTGTCCAGCTCACCTTTGCGCTACTCTGCCGGGTAAACGCATTTTTCCTGATACATCTGTATTATAGCCGGGCCGGGGGGAGAAGTCAAGCAGAACGCAGGCGCTGGCATTTCAGCGGCAGCTCTGCGCCGATTCAATCGATCTCGTGCTTTTTACAGAAGTGCTTGCTGGCAAAGTACATTCCCGCCCAGATGGCGATGGCAAGCACGAGGTAGAACGGGTTCTTCATGGCAGACACCAGCGACTGCCCGAAAAGGGCCATCATGGCCACCATCACGCCCTTGCCCAGCAGCATGGTGACAAGGTAGCGCTTCTCGTCAAAATCAGAGATGCCAAAGGCAAAGTGCATAAAGGACGAGGGCGTAAAGGCAGGAGCGACAGCATGAACAGGGACGCTGTGTCGAACCGGCTGACCCATTGCTCCGCCTTTTGCAGCTTGGCCGAGCGGCGGGCAAATTTCCAGAAAAAACGCTTGACGACACGCCGCCAGAGCAGGAACATCACAGTGCCGCCCAGCATCACCCCGGCCCAGCTGTACACAAAGCCCAGAAGCCCGCCGTGGGCCGCAACATTCAGCGCCACAATGGCGATGAGCGGCAGCGGTGGAAAAAAGGATTCCACCATCGCAAGGATCACGGGCGCAATGGGGCCAAGGTCGCCAAAGCCTTCCAGCAGGGCCTCCCAGAATTCCAGCGTTCCCAGCTGGTGGAGCCAGCCTATCATCGTCATTTCCATCCCGCGTGTTCCTTCCCTCTCATTTTTCTTTAGTATATCCGGTTTCTATGACACGCCCGTGAACAAAATACGAGCTTTTTTTGTCCTATCACCTATACTACGAGACTGCGGGGGCCTTTCCTGCACAGGGCGGGGATTTTTATGCTTTTCCGGCGGCTTCAGCGGCGGCCTTTTCGGCCCGGGCCTGCATCCGCTCGATCTGCTGGGCGCGCATCCGTTCCCAGCGGGCAAGCCCGGCTTCGTCCGGGATCTGGACGCAGCGGGCAAAGCTCCAGTGCAGGCCGTCCCGCCGGGCCAGCTTATAGCGCTGGAATACGCCCTTTCCAACCTCATTGCCGGTACCGCGCAGGCAGGGCAGACAGACAGAGTATACCAGCCGCTGTTGCCCTTTTTCAGCCAGATATCATCCGGCTGCAGATCCCCGCCGCACACCGGGCAGCTGGCAGTGATGATCTTTGGGTCGCTGCGCCAGGTGGACTGCTCCACATAGCCGCGGAACACCCGGAAGTCCCGGTAATCGCCGGGGGCGGGGCAGAGACTTGCCCGCAGAGATTCCTCCTCGGTGGGGTAGGCCGCCAGACCCGCCCGCAGGTCAAGCTTACGGCAGACATCGGCGGTGTAAAGGGTATCGGACAGGGCATCGTGGAACGGGCGCTCCATCGGGATGCCCATCCGGGTCACAACGCTTTCCAGCGTCATGCCCTCGCCCTCCTTGCGGGGGTGCTCCCGCAGGAAGATCTGCTGCAGATCATACCACTGGGTGGGGCGGCTCTCGTCCAGATTGCAGAGGAAAAGGTTCTGCTTGAGCACCGGCACGTCATCCATGCCCCACTCGGCAAACTCGGCATCCGGGCCGCACCACTGCATAAAGCGGCGCAGGCCCTGCACGATGGGCTCGCCCCGGTCCAGGTCGGCCTGGGTCAGGCCCGTCACCTTGGCGATGTGGTGCTGCAGGGTGCGGAAAATGCGGGGCCGCAGGTGGATGGAGAAGGTATCCAGCACGTTGGCATCCTCGTCGATCTTCACTGCGCCGATCTCGATGATCTCGCCCCGGAAGGTCTGCTGCACGCCATGATAATTAAAGATGTACGGCTTATAGCCGATGTTCCATTCCAGATCAAATAAAACCAGATTGCGTGGCATTGTTGTTTGTGTTCCTCTCAGTTCAGGATAAATTTTTCGATGGCCTCGGCCACGCCGTCGTGGTTGTTGTCGGCGGCGGTGACGTAATCGGCCACAGCCTTGACGGCATCCTCGGCATTCTGCATGGCAACGCCCACCCCGGCATAGGAGATCATGGAGCGGTCGTTCAGGCCGTCGCCGCAGGCCATCAGGTTCTCCCGGGTCAGGCCCATCCGCTCCAGCAGAGCGGCAAGGTCCTGTCCTTTGCCACGCCCAGCGGCACGGCCTCGATGAAGAAGGGGCTGGAGGGGTACAGGTCGATCCGGCCCGCAAACTGCTCCTTTCCGGCGGCGCAGACAGCATCCCGCCGGGCAGGGTCAAGAGTGATGAGCATTTTGCAGATCGGATAGTCCACATAGGAGGCCAGATCATCCACATGGATCATCGGCAGCTTTGTGGTAAAGCACTCCTTGTTTGCCCACACGTCCTGATCCCGCTCACACACGATGCCCTCGCTGTTATAGGTCAGGATGGCCACATCCTGCCGGGCTGCAAATTCGCAGAGCTCCGGGACGAACTCCGCCCCCAGCTGCACCTGATACAGGGCCTCGCCGGTCACGCAGTCCACGATCTTGCCGCCGTTGTAGGCCAGCACACAGCCGCCCTTTTTGTCCAGCCCCAGCGCCTTTGCCAGCGGCAGAATGCCCGCTGTGGGGCGGCCGGAGGCCAGCACGATGGTCACGCCCTGTGCGGCGGCGGCATCCAGCGCCGCGGCGAGTGCGGGGGTAACGATCTTTTCGTCATTGGTCAGGGTACCGTCCAAGTCCAGAGCCAGCACCCGGATATTCGATCTTGCCATGATTTTTATTCCTCGTTCTCAGGCAGGGGCTTCCCGCCGGATATTTTATTACTTACCCATCTATTTTACAATGCTTTCCCTTTTCTGTAAAGCAGGAAACGTGCGCCCCGCCCAGGAGCACACAAAAAGCCGCCCGGCGAGCAAAACCGGACGGCTGAGAAGGAAGAAAACGCTGTGTTACAGGATGTCGATGTATTCCCCGGCCAGTGCCTTGTTCATGCTGCGGACGGCGCAAAACTTGCCGCACATGGAGCAGGTGTCGCTGTGGTCATCCTCAGGCAGGCGGGCATCCCGGATGGCCTTGGCGGTCTCGGGGTCGAGAGCGCAGGCGAACTGGGCATCCCAGTCCAGCACGCGGCGGGCATCGCCCATCTTGTCGTCGATATCCCGGGCATGGGGGATGCCCTTGGCGATATCGGCTGCATGGGCGGCGATCTTGGAGGCCACGATGCCCTGCTTCACATCGTCCACGTTGGGCAGAGCCAGATGCTCGGCGGGGGTGACATAGCACAGGAAGCTGCACCGCTCATGGCGGCAACGGCACCGCCGATGGCAGCCGTGATGTGGTCATAACCGGGGGCAATGTCGGTAACGAGGGGTCCCAGCACATAGAAGGGAGCGCCCATGCAGATGCTCTTCTGCACCTCCATGTTGGCGGCCACCTGATTCAGAGGCACATGGCCCGGGCCCTCCACCATGACCTGCACGTTGTGTGCCCAGGCGCGCTTGGTCAGCTCGCCCAGACGTACCAGCTCCTCGATCTGGCAGACATCGGTGGCATCGGCCAGGCAGCCGGGGCGGCAGGCATCGCCCAGCGAGATGGTCACGTCGTGCTCGGCGCAGATCTCACAGATCTCGTCAAAGTGCTCGTAGAAGGGGTTCTCGTTGCCGGTCATGCTCATCCATGCAAACACCAGAGAACCACCGCGGCTGACAATGTTCATCTTGCGCTTGTGCTTGCGGATCTGCTCGATGGTCTTGCGGGTGATGCCGCAGTGCAGGGTGACAAAGTCCACACCGTCCTCTGCATGCAGGCGCACCACATCGATGAAGTCCTGTGCGGTCAGCTCAGCCAGATCGCGCTGGTAGTGGATGACCGAATCGTACACCGGCACGGTGCCGATCATCACCGGGCACTCGTGGGTCAGCTTCTGACGGAAGGGCTGGGTGTTGCCGTGGCTGGAAAGATCCATAATGGCTTCGGCACCCATGTTGACGGCGCTCATCACCTTCTGCATCTCCACGTTGTAGTCCTTGCAGTCGCGGGAGACACCAAGGTTCACGTTGATCTTGGTGCGCAGCATGGAGCCGACACCCTCGGGGTTCAAACACTCGTGGTGCTTGTTGGCGGGGATGGCAACCTTGCCCTCGGCCACCCACTGGCGGATCTCCTCGGTGGTGCGATACTCTTTTTTAGCCACGATCTCCATCTGCGGCGTGATGATGCCCTTGCGGGCAGCATCCATCTGGGTAGTATAAGTCTGCATACGCTCTGTTCCTCCAAATGACAGTTTATCTCTGAACAGCAGGGTGCTGGTCATACAAGGGTAGGGAAAGGCAGCCGTCATTCAGAAAAAACAGAACGTTCTGGATGCCGGCACCTGCGCAAAATACGCTTTTCATGTTGGTTTTCTCCATGAATTTTATAACGCGGCCCAAGGTGGTGTCCCCGGTTTGCCGCGGGATCGGTCAGATGATCTGCTCCGACAGGGCTTTCAACTCTTTGCACTCGGTCTCGATGTCGTCTGCTGCAAAGATGGCGCTCACAAGGGCCACGCCATCCACACCGGTGCCCTTGAGCTGCAGGATGTTCTCCTTGTGGATGCCGCCAATGGCCACCACCGGGATGTCCACGGCATCACAGATGGCCTTCAGGGTCTCGTGGGCAGAACATCCACATCGGTCTTGGTGTGGGTGGCAAAGGCTGCGCCCACGCCAAGGCAGTCTGCGCCGTGCTTGACGGCTTCCCGTGCTTCCTCCACACTGTGGACGGAAACGCCGATCATCATTCCCTCGCCCACACGGGCGCGCACCTGCGCTGCGGCCATATCCTCCTGCCCCACATGCACGCCCTCGGCGTGGCAGCGGATGGCAATGTCCACATTGTCGTTCACAAAGAACGGCACGCCGTAGCGCTGGCACAGAGCATGGATCTCCACAGCCTCTTTCAGAAAAGCTTCGTCGTCCAGCTCTTTTTCACGCAGCTGCACACAGGTGACACCGCCCTTCAGGGCGCTCTCCACCTGTTCATAGAGGGTCTGCTTTCCCACCCATGCGCGGTCGGTGACGGCATACAGAAGCATGTTCTGCTTATCGCACTTCATAGTTTGCTCCTTCTTCCAGCTGATCCGGGGTCATATTGTAAATGGCATCAATGATGTAATTGCGGTAGGTGGAGTTGCCGTCCAGCGGGTCAGGCGCTTGTGGCGGTCTCGCCCGCAAGGCCCATGGCGCACACTGCAGCTGCAGCGGCTTCCAGCGGATGTCCGGGGTTGGCGGTGACGAACGCCGCCGTCAGGGCCGAAAGCTGGCAGCCCGTACCGGTGATGCTGCTCATCATGGCATTGCCGTTGCGGATGCAGTAGCTTTTTCGGCATCGGCCACGATGTCGATGGCACCGGTAATGGCAATAACGGCACCCGTCTGGGCTGCAAAGGCCTTGGCAAAAGCCACGGCACTGTCCAGATTTTCCTCAGTAACTTTATCGGCCACATCGGCATCCACGCCCTTGGTGGTTCCCGCGCCGGAGGCCAGCGTTTTGATCTCCGAGATGTTGCCGCGGATCACGGTGAACTTTACGTCCCTGAGCAGGCGGAAAGCCGTGTCGGTGCGCAGGCGGGATGCACCCGCACCCACCGGGTCCAGCACCACAGGATGGCCCAGCTGGTTTGCCTTTTTGCCCGCCAGCAGCATGCTGGTGATGGTGCGGCTGTTCAGAGTGCCGATGTTGATGTTCAGACCGCCGCAGATGGTGGTGATGTCCTCCACCTCGGCGGCATCGTCGGCCATGATGGGCGAAGCACCGCAGGCCAGCACCATGTTGGCGCAGTCGTTCACGGTGACGTAGTTGGTAATGTTATGGATGAGCGGGCAGGTGCGGCGCAGGTTCTCGAATTCTGTTTTGAACATTCGGGTGCCCCTCCGTCAGGAAAGACTGTTCTGCATGCTGTGCAGAACGCCGGAGCGCTGCAGGCTGTACACCAGCACGCCCGCAATGATGGAACCCACGGCGGTGGAAATGAGGAAGGGCACGATGTAGGCATAGAACGCGATGTCGCCGGCGCTCTTGCCCATGAGGAAGATGGCCACCGGGTAAGCGCACAGGCCGCCCAGAATGCTGGTGCCGAACACCTCGCCCACCATGGTGGCAAGGATGTTTTTGGTCTTATGGTACACAAGGCCGCACAGCAGTGCGCCGAACATGCTGCCGGGGAAGGCCATCAGGCTGCCCAGACCCAGCAGGTTGCGCAGCAGCGAGGCCACAAAGGCCACGCCCACGCCCCACCACGGGCCAAGCAGCACCGCGCAGGTCACATTGACCATGTGCTGGATAGGTGCACATTTGCTGCCGAACATGGGGAAGCTGAATACGCTGCCCACCACGCACAGAGCGCACAGCATGCCGGCCAACGCCAGCTTTTCACAGAGATTTTTTTCATAAGGCAAGGCTCCTTTCCAAACCTGCGGAAGCAGCAAAAACCATACAGCGCCTCCGCAAACAGCCCGCACCCGGTGCCAGACCCGGCGCAGGAACTATAAGAAGCGGTCGAGACTTGCTGGTCTCCTCTCACGCCGGAACACGGCTTCCCATCGCTGACGGTCACAAAGCTCAGGGCGCTCCCCCTCAGCCGCTGCGGCACTTCCGCAGAAAAGTACAAGGCATCCTCCTTAATGGTAATCGGTACACAACAAAAAACAGGAGACACCTTCCGCGGTGCCTCCTGCAAAAAATCATCCATTCTGACTTCCTACGGCGGCATTATCCGCATCAGGTAAAAGGGTCGAAGTTTGGGCACTTCCTCTCAGCCTGCTTTACAAGCTCCCCTGTATTTGATTGTGACTGTATTTTACACCCTTTGCGCACAAATTGCAAGAGGGGGCAAAGGCGCGCACAGCGGTGCAAAACGTTTTTCACGCAGTTTTTGGGGCGTTTCACGCAGGTTTTATTGAAAAAGAAGGTGAAATATGGTATTTTCAAGGTGGACGCATACCCCCCCCCGTAAGCAAAAAGGAGGAATTCCATATGAAGCAGACGACCCTGACCCAAAGGCTGGCCGCGGCCCTCGTGGCGCTGTGCATGGTGCTGAGCGTGTGCGCACCGGCACTGGCGGCAGAGCCGGATGGCGACTGGACTTCGGAAAACGATAAGAACAGTAAGACCTTTACCTTTAAAATGCCTGAGGGCGACGTGAGCCTGCGCGCAGAATATCGAGAAACGTATCGGATCTTTGAGACCGCAGGAAAGGCTGAGTTCTTTGCCGAAGGGGCAGAAGAGCAGAAAATTCATGAGGCGCTGCCGGGCACAAGGATCATCGCAAAAGTTCCTGACAGCGAGCTCAACGACTACCGCCAGTTTAATATGTGGCGGCTTTTCAGCGAGAAAGAACTCGTGGAACCGGATCAAAACTGGCAGGGCAAGCAGAGTTTCCGCTTCACCATGCCCGAAGGTGATGTAGAGCTGCAGGCATTCTTTACGACCCTGTACGATGTCAACGTCACACACGGCACCATCGTGGACGGAACCGGCGACACCGGCACATCCAAAAAGATCGTGAAGCCGGGCCAGCCGGTCACCGTCCGGGCCGAAAGCACGGAGGAAAACCCCTTCCTGCAGTGGACATATACCGGCACTGCACCCGTAGAGCCGGATGACGGCTGGCCGGAGGGCGACTGGCAGACCAGCCCGGAGTTCACCTTTAAATGCCTAACGGCAATGTGACGCTGGAAGCACAGCGGGACCAGCTGTACAAGGTATCCATCAACGACAGTCTGGGCAGTGTGACCATCAACGGCGAACCGCGCAGCAGCCTTTGGGTCAAGGAAGGCGAGCCGGTGACAGTGGCCACCACCCTGAAAGACGGCTACTGGATGGAGTTTAAGCAGTGGACCGCGCAGGACGGCAGTACCACGCCGGTGGAGCCGTCTGATAACTGGCAGACCAGCACAACCTTTACCTTTAAAATGCCCAATGGCCCGGTGGAACTGGTCGCTCAGTGGTCGGCCAGCTCGCTTGACCCGTATCAGCCCATCGACCCGGACGAACCTCTTGATGAAGACTTCGGCGTGGAACCTGATACCACAGGCGGTACCATTGCCGCCGTGGCCGTGGGCGGTGCAGCCATCTGGGGCGGCTACGAGATCGCCACCCGCGTGATCCTGCACAGCCTCCTGCCCGAGGGTACAGTCATCCCGGCAAGCCGCGGCCAACTGGCTCTGCTGGTGTGGAACACCGCAGGCAGGCCCGAACCCGCAGGCGCACCCGCCTTTGCGGATGTGACCGACCCTGATATGGCCAAGGCCGCACAGTGGTGCACCGAGCAGGGCGCCATGGCTGCCAAGGGCGACCGCTTTGAGCCCGAAGGCTGGACCCCGAAGTTCAAGGTGATCGAAGTGTGGAACAAGGCGTTCCCCGCAGCCTGATGCCGGCAGTGTGGATGCCGTGCTCGGTTCGGACCTTTTCCGTGAAAATGGGGCTGTTGCAAAATAGCTCTCTGAAAAAATCATGAACAAAACCCGGAACCTTTTCTCGGCCAAAACGGCTCAAAAAGGGTTCCGGGTTTTTGATGTTATGCTGTTTCCGCCTTATCCGTTCCACCCTCTGGCAGAGGGGTCCAGCATTTCGGCGGCAGAGTAAATGAGGGCGTTGCAGATGGCTGCAGCCACATTGCTGC
>ENA-OQHA01001184-OQHA01001184.1-human-gut-metagenome-genome-assembly--contig:-NODE-1184-length-10488-cov-3.008204_pt1 | contig 10488 bp, 13 predicted proteins | sample MGYA00242558_ERZ504707 | MGnify/ENA primary metagenome ERZ504707 (study PRJEB26092, sample SAMD00036197) | human gut metagenome | host: Homo sapiens | study: EMG produced TPA metagenomics assembly of... | reverse complement strand
CCTTCATCAAGTCTATTCGGGGAAGTGATCCGGACGGTGCCCTTTATTGGCTGGCCCGTATGGTGGAAGGTGGGGAAGATCCGGCCTTTATAGCCCGGCGTCTGGTGATCTCTGCGTCTGAAGATATCGGTCTGGCCAATCCGAATGCCTTGCTGCTGGCCAATGCAGCCTTTGATGCAGTGATGAAGATCGGATGGCCCGAAGGACGTATTCCTTTGGCTGAGGCTACGGTCTATCTGGCCACCAGTCCGAAGAGCAATTCGGCTTATGAGGGAATCAATACTGCGCTGGATCTGGTCCGTCGTACAGGTAATCTTCCTGTTCCTTTGCATCTTCGGAATGCTCCGACCAAGCTGATGAAGCAGCTGGGGTATGGAAAAGACTATAAATATGCCCATGCATATGAAGGGCATTTCGTAAAGCAGCAGTTTTTGCCCGACGAAGTGCAGCATGAGCGTTTGTGGCATGCACAGGATAATCCGGCCGAGACGAAACTGAAGGAGCGGATGATCAACCTGTGGGGAGAACGTTTTGGTAAATAAGATACATATATATTATAAAGGTGTAAGATGAAGATTGTTGTATTGGATGGATATGCACTGAATCCCGGAGATTTGTCGTGGGAAGACTGGAAGCCGTTGGGAGAACTGGTCGTATACGACCGCACTTCGCCTGATGAGCTGCTGAGTCGTGCAGGAGATGCGGAGGTGCTGCTTACCAACAAGACCGTACTGGGGGAAGCTGAGATAGAGGCTTTGCCGGCGCTGCAATACAGTCGGTGTGCTGGCTACCGGTTATAATGTTGTTGACTTGCAGGCTGCACGCAAACGGGGAATTATGGTGACCAATATTCCGGCATACAGCACGGAATCGGTGGCGCAGATGGTTTTTGCCCATATCCTGAACATATCCCAGCGGGTTGGGCATTATGCAGAAGAAGTTCATACAGGTGTATGGAGCCGGCAGGCTGATTTCTGTTATTGGAATACCCCGTTGCTGGAACTGGCAGGGAAACGGCTCGGAATTGTCGGACTGGGGCACACCGGACAGGCTGTTGCACGGATTGCACTCGGCTTTGGCATGCAGGCCTGTGCCTGTACCAGTAAGCCTGCCGGACAACTTCTGCCGGGAGTGGAAAAGGCTGTTTCAGTGGAGGAGCTATTTTCCTCGTGTGATATCGTGAGTCTTCATTGTCCTTTGACACCCGATACGGCAGAAATGGTCAATGAATCCCGGCTTTCCCGGATGAAGAGGGGAGCGATTCTGATCAATACAGCCCGTGGAGGCCTGGTGAATGAAGCCGATCTGGCCAAAGCGTTGAAGGAAGGACGTTTGTTGGGAGCCGGTCTGGATGTGCTTTCAACGGAACCTCCCCGTCCGGACAATCCTTTGCTGGGAATACCCAACTGTTATATTACCCCTCACATTGCTTGGGCTACCCGCGAAGCCCGGATGAGGCTCATGCGCCAGGCTGTGGAGAACCTGAAGGCGTGGAAAAGTGGAAAAACAATTAATAATGTAATAAAATAATGACTAAAGAAGAAAGAATAGAAAAGGCCGTTTCTTTGTTTAAGGAAGGATACAATTGTTCTCAGTCGGTAGTGGCTGCTTATGCCGATCTGTACGGATTTACCCGGGAACAGGCGCTTCATATGGCAGCTTCTTTCGGAGGAGGAATCGGACGTATGCGCGAGACTTGCGGAGCAGCTTGCGGCATGTTCTTGCTGGCCGGACTGGAGCGCTGTGCTGTTGAAGGCTCTGACCGTGAAGGAAAAGGAGCAAATTATGCTTTGGTGCAGGAACTGGCTGCCCGTTTTAAGGAGAAGACCGGTTCGATCCGTTGTGCCGACCTGTTGGGGCTGACTTCCAAAGACCGGATCGTATCTACTCCGGAAGAGCGTACGGCTCAGTATTATGCCAAGCGTCCCTGTGTGGAAATGGTGCGGCTGGCAGCAACGATTTGGGGAGATTTCCTGGAAAAAGAGCATAAATTGTAATAAAGTATAAACATTTTCTGTCTGAAAACGATGTTTTTCATTGTTTGAAGTGTCGAAGCTATTGTTTTTTGTGTTAATTTTGTCTGGCAAATAAGAAAAAGAATGCGATAAGCTTCTATTATTGATGTTTTTATAAAAGCAAAAGATTATGTTAAAGGAAAAAGCTGGTGTGATTGCCGGGAAAATCTGGGAAACACTGAATGGATGTGATGGAAAAACGCAAAAACAAATCAAGAAAGCCACAAAATTGGTTGACAAGGATCTTTTCCTGGGCCTTGGATGGTTGTTGCGTGAAGATAAGATTGAAACAAGCGAAGTTGAAGGGGAACTTTTTGTGAAGTTGAAATAAGAAAGAGCTTAACGGTTAAGGAAGCGTTGGTGTCGTAGGAAGATCACTGACGCTTTTTTTTGTTTCTGTACCTTTGCGGAGACGGAATTTTCTGCTTGCAGTCAGAATAACGAAAAGACAAGACATGCTGATCTTTCAGACAAAAGAATTGTTTCGTCTGGAGAAAACTTTTGTATCGTGCTGGTGAAACAAAAGTTTCTTGCTGATGAAACAAAAGTTTTCTGCTGGAGAAACTGAAAGTTTCTGCTACTGGAACAAAAAGTTTCTCTAGGTGGAACAGCCGGATCGGACTGATAACCGGGGTGATTCGTGCAGTCGTTGGAGCGGAAGAATCCTTTCGTGTATGCTCCGGAATAGGGACATCGGGGATGCCGGAAATAAATTTGTGGATTTTAAATAATATATCTATCTTTGCAAGCTAGACGGACTAGTTAAAAAATATATGAAGAATATTCGCAATTTCTGTATTATAGCTCATATCGACCATGGAAAGTCAACATTGGCTGACCGTTTGTTGGAGTATACGAATACCATTAAAGTAACGGAAGGCCAGATGCTGGATGATATGGATCTGGAGCGTGAGCGTGGTATAACGATCAAGAGTCATGCCATTCAGATGGAATACACTTATAAGGGTGAAAAATATGTGCTGAATCTGATCGACACTCCGGGACATGTGGACTTTTCGTACGAAGTATCACGTTCGATCGCTGCCTGTGAAGGAGCCTTGTTGGTGGTAGATGCTTCGCAGGGTGTGCAGGCGCAGACCATTTCTAACCTGTATATGGCTTTGGAACATGATCTGGAGATTATTCCGGTGATGAATAAATGTGACATGGCCAGTGCAATGCCCGAGGAAGTGGAAGATGAAATCATCGACCTGCTTGGCTGCAAGCGGGAGGATATCATCCGCGCATCCGGAAAAACGGGTATGGGCGTAGAGGAAATTCTGCAGGCTGTTGTGGAACGGATTCCGCATCCGACGGGTGATGAAGATGCTCCGTTGCAGGCCCTGATTTTCGACTCGGTCTTCAATTCATTCCGCGGAATCATTGCTTATTTCAAGGTGGTGAACGGAGTGATCCGTACAGGAGATAAGGTGAAGTTCTTCAATACCGGTAAGGAATATGATGCAGACGAAGTCGGTGTGCTGAAGATGGATATGATGCCCCGAAAGGAACTCCGTACGGGGGATGTCGGATATATCATTTCGGGTATCAAGACTTCGCGTGAGGTGAAGGTGGGGGATACGATCACTCACATTGCCCGTCCCTGCGAGAAAGCCATTGAAGGATTTGAGGAAGTGAAGCCGATGGTGTTTGCCGGAGTTTATCCGATTGAGGCCGAGGATTATGAAAACCTCCGTGCTTCCTTGGAAAAACTTCAGCTGAACGATGCTTCGCTGACTTTCCAGCCGGAGTCTTCTCTGGCGCTGGGCTTTGGTTTCCGTTGCGGATTCCTGGGCTTGCTTCACATGGAGATTGTTCAGGAACGTCTGGACCGCGAATTTGACATGAACGTGATCACTACGGTGCCGAACGTTTCCTATATGATTTATGACAAGCAGGGAGGTGTGCAGGAAGTGCACAATCCGGGCGGTATGCCGGATCCGACTTTGATTGATCACATTGAGGAACCTTATATTGATGCTTCGATCATTACGACGACTGATTATATCGGACCGATCATGACCCTCTGTCTGGGCAAGCGTGGAGAACTGGTTCGTCAGGACTATATTTCAGGAAACCGTGTGGAACTGCATTATAAGATGCCGCTCGGCGAAATCGTGATTGACTTCTATGACAAGCTGAAGAGCATTTCGAAGGGATATGCATCGTTTGATTATCACCAGTCCGGATTCCGTCCTTCGAAGCTGGTCAAGCTGGATATTCTGCTCAATGGCGAATCGGTGGATGCCTTGTCTACACTGACTCACTTCGACAATGCTTACGATCTAGGACGACGCATGTGTGAGAAACTGAAAGAACTGATTCCCCGCCAGCAGTTTGAAATTGCTATTCAGGCGGCTATCGGAGCAAAGATTATCGCCCGCGAAACAATCAAGGCTGTGCGTAAGGATGTGACGGCCAAATGTTATGGTGGTGATGTGAGCCGTAAACGTAAACTGCTTGAAAAACAGAAGAAAGGAAAGAAACGTATGAAACAGATCGGAACTGTGGAAGTTCCGCAGAAGGCGTTCCTGGCCGTATTGAAGCTGGACTAACAAGCAGAAAAAAGATAGGAAAGAGAAGGTGTAAGTCTTGCATCTTCTCTTTTTTTTGAATTTTTTAATGAGAAAAACCGGACTAATGCTATCATATAAACAATTTTTTATAGTACATTTGCCGCATATTTGTAATGTGTAGTTTGCAAAAATGACCGATAAAATAAAACATCTAGGTATTGTGGAAAGCATTGACGCTCGCGCCTGAAAGTGAGAATCTTACAGACTTCAGCCTGTTCTTCCTGCAGCGTCAAAGGGCATTGCAGTGCCTCTGAGGCTAAAGAGAAGCTGATTGATGTATACAATGTTTTGGGGCTTTCTTGTCAGTCCGGGCAGCATGTCGTGATCAGTGGTACGGTATCAATGGGGATGAAGGCTGTATTGCTGGCTTTTGTAATTCCGTTTCTGGTACTGGTTGTCAGTCTGTTTGTCTGCATGATGCTGACGAATGACGAAATGACTTCTGCTCTGATTTCCCTTTGTATGCTTATTCCTTATTACCTTATTATATATCTGTGCAGAGGAAAACTCAGCCGGACTTTTACATTTACCTTGGAATCAATAAATAATTAATAAACTAACTGATTTATGGACTTAATTTTGGTTGCAGTAATTTCGTTAGGAGCTATCGGATTGATATCCGCAGTTATTCTGTATGCGGCTTCAAAGAAATTTGCTGTGTATGAAGATCCGCGGATCGGTCAGGTAGCCGAAGTGTTGCCTCAGGCCAACTGCGGTGGATGTGGTTATCCGGGATGTTCCGGTTTCGCTGCTGCGTGCGTGAAAGCCGGTTCATTGGAAGGTAAACTGTGTCCGGTAGGTGGTCAGCCTACCATGGAGAAAGTTGCTGCCATTTTGGGATTGGAAGCTACGGCTTCAGAACCGAAAGTGGCTGTTGTCAGATGTAACGGTACGTGTGCCAACCGTCCGCGCATCACGACTTACAACGGCGTTCGTTCCTGCGCCATTGCGCATGCCACTTATGGTGGTGAAACGGGTTGTTCGTTTGGCTGTCTGGGATGCGGTGACTGTGTAAGCGCCTGCCAGTTTGATGCCATCCATATCAATCCTGAAACAGGACTTCCGGAGGTGGATGAGAATAAGTGTACGGCCTGTGGCGCATGTAGCAAGGCTTGTCCGCGCAACATCATCGAGATCCGTCCGAAGGGCAAGAACAACCGCCGTGTGGTAGTGATGTGTGTCAATAAGGACAAGGGTGCTGTAGCCAACAAGGCTTGTAGTGCAAGCTGTATCGGATGTGGCAAGTGTGTGAAAGTATGTCCGTTTGAGGCTATTACTCTGGAAAACAACCTGCCTATATCGATCCGGCCAAATGTAAGTCTTGCCGCAAGTGCGAAATGGAGTGTCCGAAGGGTGCTATCCATGCCATTAACTTCCCGCCCCGCAAGCAGAAGACTGAAGCTCCGGCTGCAGGAGAGGCTGTACCCAAGCAGACAGTGAAACCGGCAGAAACCGCTGCACCGAAGGCACCGCAGGCTCCTGTGGCACAGTCCGAACCGGCAAAAGCTCCGGAAGCTCCCAAGGCTGAAGCGTGAGAATGAACAGAATAAGTAAAAAACTAAAAAGATATAACAGTGAAGACATTTAGAATTGGTGGAGTTCATCCAGCAGAAAATAAATTGTCAGCAGGCAAAGCTATTGAAACCCTTGCGCTTCCCAAGCAGGCGGTTTTCCCTTTGTCACAGCATATCGGTGCTCCGGCTACGGCGATCGTGAAAAAAGGAGATGTCGTAAAGGTCGGTACCAAGATTGCTGAGGCGGGAGGTTTTGTTTCGGCAGCTATCTTCTCGTCCGTATCTGGAAAGGTAAACAAGGTAGATAGTGTGATTGATGCCAGTGGCTATCGCAAACCGGCAATATTCATCGATGTAGAAGGTGATGAGTGGGAAGAAACAATCGACCGCAGCACGACACTGGTGAAGGAATGTAACCTGACTCCGGAAGAAATTGTTGCAAAGATTAAGAATGCAGGTGTTGTGGGTATGGGAGGTGCATGTTTCCCGACTCATGTCAAACTGACTCCTCCTCCGGGATGCAAGGCAGAATGTGTAATCATCAATGCTGTGGAATGTGAACCGTATCTGACAGCTGACCATCGTCTGATGCTGGAAAAGGCAGATGAGATTCTGGTGGGTGTAAGCATTCTGATGAAGGCTGCCAAAGTAACCAAAGGATATATCGGCATTGAAAACAACAAGCCCGATGCCATCAAGCTGATGACTGAAAAGGCCGCAGCTTATCCCGGTATTGAAGTAGTGCCTTTGAAAGTGAAATATCCGCAGGGAGGTGAAAAGCAGCTGATCGACGCCGTTATCGGTCGTCAGGTCCCGGCTCCTCCTGCAATTCCTATCAATGTAGGTGCCGTTGTACAGAACGTGGGAACAGCATATGCCGTTTATGAAGCTGTGCAGAAAAACAAGCCGCTGTTTGAACGCGTTGTGACTGTAACCGGAAAATCGCTGAAGAATCCTTCAAACTTCCTGACCCGTATGGGAACCCCGATGAGCCAGCTGATTGAAGCTGCCGGCGGTCTGCCCGAAGATACCGGCAAGGTGATCGGTGGTGGTCCGATGATGGGTAAGGCTCTGGCTAATATTGAAGTGCCGGTCTGCAAGGGTAGTTCCGGTGTTCTGATCATGAACGACAAGGAAGCACGCCGTGCGGAACCTCAGCCCTGTATCCGTTGTGCCAAGTGTGTAAGCGCTTGTCCGATGGGACTGGAACCGTTCCTGCTGGCAACCTGTTCGGCTCACGGCGACTGGGAACGTGTAGAACATGAAATGATTATGTCCTGCATCGAATGCGGTTCCTGTCAGTTCACATGTCCTTCCCGTCGTCCGATGTTGGACTATATTCGTTTAGGTAAAGGTAAGGTGGGCGGAATTATCCGTGCACGTAACGCTAAAAAATAATTCAGATTATGGCAAACAAATTGATTGTATCTTTATCGCCCCATGTGCATAGCGGTGACAGCGTACAGAAAAACATGTATGGTGTAATCATCGCTTTGTTGCCCGCCTTGCTGGTATCGTTCTACATGTTCGGTCTGGGGCTGTCATTGTCACGCTGACATCTGTCATCGCGTGTCTGTTCTTTGAGTGGGCTATTACCAAGTATATCCTGAAGCGTGAACGTACGACCATCATGGATGGTTCGGCCGCTCTGACAGGTATCCTTCTGGCATTCAACCTTCCTTCCAACCTTCCGTTGTGGATCATTATTATCGGTGCACTGGTAGCTATCGGTATCGGTAAGATGACTTTCGGCGGACTGGGCTGCAATCCTTTCAACCCGGCTCTGGTGGGACGTATTTTCCTGTTGATCTCTTTCCCGGTACAAATGACTTCCTGGCCGGTTACCGGACAGTGGGCCAGCTATACCGATGCTGAAACAGCAGCTACTCCGCTGGCGCTGATGAAGCAGGCTGTTCATGGTGACGTGAATGCCTTGAGCCAGCTGCCTGATACGATGAGCCTCTTCCTGGGCGATAATCCGGGATGTATCGGTGAAATCAGTTCTCTGGCATTGTTGCTGGGACTGGCTTACATGTTATGGAAGAAGATCATTACATGGCATATTCCGGTATCTATCCTGGTAACGGTATTTGTGTTCTCAGGTCTGATGCATCTGGCTAATCCGACAGCTTATGCTTCTCCGTTCATACACCTGTTTACCGGTGGTCTGATGCTGGGTGCTATCTTTATGGCAACAGACTATGTCACTTCACCGATGACACACAAAGGTATGCTGATCTATGGTGTGGCTATCGGATTCCTGACTGTTGTGATCCGTCTTTTCGGTGCTTATCCGGAAGGTATGTCATTCGCTATTTTCATCATGAATGCATTTACTCCGTTGATTAACACTTATTGTAAACCTAAACGATTCGGGGAGGTAGTGAAGAAATGAAAAAGCTAGAATCATCTTTAAAGAATATGGCTCTGGCATTGACAGGCTTTTCTGTCGTAGCCGGAGGATTATTAGGCTGGGTGAACGATATTACAGCCGAACCGATTGCACAGGCTAACGCCAAACGTTGAGTGACGCGATTGCGTGGTGGTTCCGGGATTCGACAACAACCCTGCCGAAGCGCCCGAAACAGTGGAAGTGAATGGTGTAAGTTATAAGATCTACAAGGCTACTAAGGGCGGAGAACCCATCGGTGCTGCAGTGGAATCTTCTGCCAACGGTTTTGGAGGTGCGCTGACTGTTCTGGTTGGTTTTGACAATGACGGTAACATTATCGACTATTCATTGCTGAGCCATGCCGAAACTCCGGGACTGGGATCCAAGGCTGCTGACTGGTTCAAGAAGGGAGCCAAAGGAGATATCACCGGCAAGAATCCGGGAGAAGCAGCGCTGACTGTCAGCAAGGACGGAGGACAGATCGATGCGATTACGGCATCTACCATTACTTCACGTGCATTCCTGCTGGCTGTGAACAATGCTTATGCAGCTTATAAGAATCAGTATGTGGACAGTACAAGTGGAGCTACCTCTCAGGCTGCTTCACAGGAAGCTGAAGCTTCTGCCGCTGCTGACAGTACAAATGTTGAAAACAATTAATAGGAGAGGAGCAGACTATGAATAATTTTAAAGTATTGATGAACGGGATTGTCAAGGAGAATCCTACGTTTGTACTCCTTTTGGGTATGTGTCCTACATTGGGAACCACCTCTTCTGCCATCAATGGTATGGGAATGGGACTGGCTACCATGTTTGTATTGATCTGTTCGAATGTCGTTATTTCTCTGATTAAGAATCTGGTTCCGGACATGGTCCGTATTCCGATTTTCGTCGTAGTCATTGCGTCGTTCGTGACATTGCTTCAGATGGTGATGCAGGCATACGTCCCCGGATTGTATGCAACGCTCGGTTTGTTCATCCCCTTGATTGTGGTGAACTGTATTCTGCTGGGACGTGCGGAAGCCTTCGCTGCCAAGAATAACCCGCTGGCATCGTTCTTCGATGGTCTGGGAATGGGACTTGGCTTTACGATTGCTCTGACTCTTCTGGGTGGTGTCCGTGAGTTCTTGGGAACCGGCAAGCTCTTTAACATTGCCATTATGCCTGAGGATTATGGTATGTCTGATCTTCGTCCTTGCCCCCGGTGCATTTATTGTATTGGGTTACCTGATAGCAATTGTGAATCGTCTGAAAAAGGCATAATCCCTAAAAGAAAGAAGTTATGGAATATATATTGATCTTTATCACCGCTATTTTTGTGAACAACATCGTGTTGTCACAATTCCTCGGTATTTGTCCGTTCCTGGGTGTTTCGAAGAAAGTGGAAACGGCAATGGGTATGGGAGCAGCTGTTGCTTTCGTACTGGTGCTGGCTACCATTGTAACCTATATCATCCAGAAGTTTGTGTTGGATGCCTTCGGACTGGGATATCTGCAGACCATTGCGTTTATTCTTGTCATTGCTGCTTTGGTACAGATGGTTGAAATCATTCTGAAGAAAGTTTCTCCGGCTTTGTATCAGGCACTGGGTGTTTTCCTTCCGCTGATTACGACCAACTGCTGTATCCTGGGTGTAACGATTCTGGTTATTCAGAAAGACTTTGACCTGCTGACCGGAGTTGTTTATGCATTCTCTACGGCATTGGGATTTGCCCTGGCACTGATTGTCTTTGCCGGTATTCGTGAACAGTTGAGCCTGGTGAATATTCCGAAGGGAATGCGCGGCATGTCCATTGCTCTGGTGACCGCCGGTCTGCTGGCAATGGCATTCATGGGTTTCTCAGGAGTGGACAAAGGCTTGTCTGCTTTGTTTGGAATCGGTTGATAAACCCCTTATATGAATTGGAAGTCCGGATTTATATAAATCCGGACTTTTTTTGTGTTTTTTCTTGTGCGTGATTATGGTTTTTCAAGAATTATGCTTATTTTTG
>ENA-OQHA01001183-OQHA01001183.1-human-gut-metagenome-genome-assembly--contig:-NODE-1183-length-10504-cov-4.246314_pt1 | contig 10504 bp, 10 predicted proteins | sample MGYA00242558_ERZ504707 | MGnify/ENA primary metagenome ERZ504707 (study PRJEB26092, sample SAMD00036197) | human gut metagenome | host: Homo sapiens | study: EMG produced TPA metagenomics assembly of... | reverse complement strand
GCGGCACCACCCGGCAGAGCGGCACCACCCGGCGAAGTCGCGCCGGAGAGATTGGCGCGGGCCATCGCCGCATCGCCCGCACGCTTCTGGAAGCGCTGGGCCTTACGTCGTTCGGCGCGTGCGTCAAGAATCGCCGCCGTACGGTCTTGGATATCGTCCAAGGCGACTGTTGTGGGGAACTTGACATCGCTGTTTTCGGCAGCAGTGTTTCCGGCAGATGCGTCACCGGTTTCACCGCTCAGATTCAGCATGCCTTGGTCATCGTTCGATGGGCGGCTGCCGGAGTACGGCCTGAGCACGGCAACGGTAGTCCTCCCCCGCCGTTCGCGACTGACCACCCATAGGTGTTGCTGTTCGCCCAGATGCAACAGCGTGTTGATGTTGTCGTTGAGCCGACGATTGGCGTAGGCGAGCGCGCGAGGCAGACGATAGGAGCCGATGAATCGATCGTAATCGGTCATGAATGTGCTGTTGCATTGGGCGATGATTGATTCCAGATGCTCGCGTGTGGCGTAGTCGGCCTTCAATGCGTCGTGGATGGACTGTGGGGTGGATTCCGGTATTGTGCCGACGCCATGCGCCAGGTCCAGAGAACGCACCCAGTCCCAGTCGATGGTGGTGCCATCGGCGTCCTTGGGCATGGACGCCGCCCATTGGGGAATGTCTCCCTTGGCGGCGTCGAACCATGCACGGTCGGTCATAGTGCGAAACCGAGCTCTTCAGCGGCCTCGGTGGGCACCGGGTCTTCGCACCAGTAGTCCTCGAGGTTCTCGTTGGTGGTCAGCGAACGGATTTCGGCGCGATCGATATACAACTCGCCGCTCAAATGATCGGTTTCGTGCTGGAAGATGCGTGCGGGCCAGCCGTGCAGCGGCTCGCTGTGGTGTTTGCCGTCTTCATCATCCCATTCGGCGGTGATGTCGAGCCAACGCTTGCGCACAGCTTGGTATCCGTCGAAGCTCAGGCAGCCCTCGTAGAACGAGGCGGTTTTGTCGCTGGTGGGTTTGTAGCTCGGGTTGATGATCACGTGGAAGGGGAATTCCGCGATTTCGCGCGGATCATCCTCGTCGTCGCGCACGTGGTCTTCGACCACGGCGAGCGCGAGCCCCAAGCCGATCTGGGTGGCGGCGAGCCCCACGCCGGGTGCCTCCAGCATGGTGGTGTGCATCGTATCGATGAGTTTGGCGAGCGTACGCTTGGAAAGCTGGCCATTATAGGCCACTGTCCGTTGGCGCAACACCGGTTCGCCGGCCTGCACGATGGCAGGAGCTTCTCCTTGCCGCCGGTTTTGATGAGTTGTTCGACATCACGGTTGAGTTCGAGGTCGACTTTGGCGTTCTTTCCAAACATTGTTTTTTTCCTTAGGGAAGGGTGCTACAGCGCGAGTTCTTCGGCGACGATCTTGGCGAGGCGGGTGCAGACTTCGTCGGCGTAGGCTTGGGTGGCGGCCTCGGCCATCACGCGCACGAGCGGTTCGGTGCCGGAGGGGCGCAGCAGCACACGGCCGGTGTCTCCCAGCAGTTCCTCCTCACGGGCCACGGCATCCTGGATGCGCTTGTTGGTGGAGGCGGCCTTCTTGTCCACGTTCGGCACGTTGATGAGGGTCTGCGGCAGCTGCGGGAAGTCGCGGCGAGCTCCTTCAGGCTCTTGCCGGACTTGACGACCTCGTTGCACAGGGTCAGTGCGGTCAGGGTGCCGTCGCCGGTGGTGGCGAATTCGCGGTTGATCACGTGGCCGGACTGCTCGCCGCCGAGCGAGTAATCGCCCTTGAGCATTTCCTCAAGCACGTAACGATCGCCCACGGCGGTTTCCACGGTCTTGATGCCCATATCTTTCAGGGCGAGCTTCAGACCGAGGTTGCTCATCACGGTGACCACGAGGGTGTCGTGGTTGAGCTTGCCTTCGCGCTGCTTGGCGCGGGCCAGAATGCCCATGATCTGGTCGCCGTTGATCATGTTGCCGTCTTCGTCCACGGCGAGACAACGGTCGGCGTCGCCGTCGAAGGCCACGCCCATCACGGCATCGGTGGCCTTGACCATGGCCTGCAGCTGCTCGGGGTGGGTGGAACCGGCGTTCTTGTTGATGTTGTAGCCGTCCGGCGAGGCGTTGATCACGATTACATCCGCACCGGCACGGCGCAGGGCTTCGGGAGCCACCACGGAAGTGGCGCCGTTGGCGCAGTCGGCCACGATCTTCAGTCCCTTGAGCGGCTTGGGCTGGGTTTTGTCATCGTTCAGCGGAGCATGGTGGCCACCAGATGATCGATGTACAGGTTGGTGGCAGTGGTCTGGTCGTGGCTCACGCGGCCCACGCCGGCACCGGTCGGGCGGTCCCAGTCCTGGCCGAGCACGGCCTCGATGTCGTCTTCCTTCTGGTCGGGCAGCTTGAAGCCGCCGCGTGCGAAGAACTTGATGCCGTTGTCGGGCATCGGGTTGTGGGAGGCGGAGATCACGGCACCCATCTCAACGTTGAGCACGCTGGTCAGGAACGCGATGCCCGGGGTCGGGATGATGCCTGCGTCGATCACGTCGAATCCGCCGGCGGCCATGCCCGCAGACAGGGCGGAAGCCAGAAAATCGCCGGACACACGGGTGTCACGACCCACGAGCGCGCGGCGGCGCCCCTCAGGCTGATCGTCTTGGGTGCCGGCGTCGCCGAGCACACGCACGGCGGCATCGCCCAAATCCAACGCCAGACGTGCGGTCAAATCCCTATTGGCCAGTCCTCGAACACCATCGGTTCCAAACATCTTCGGCATATGAAGTTCCACTCCTTGTATCGCGTTACCCGCACCATCGTAGTCGTTGTGCTCCACCCTAGGACCCGACTCGGCAAAAAACCGCCACGGAATCTGCTCCAGAACCGGAAATCAGCATTCAACAGCCGCAATGGCATCACCCACAAACCCGCATATTCATCTTGTTCGGCGGATGAATGATGAGATACATTCGTTAGCGGGCATGCCGGGCGGACCGATGCACTCCGGCACGGGAACGAAGCCATCGCACTAGTAAGAACGGGCCGGCAAACGCGCCTGTAAACAATACAGCGGCAAATACGACGAACGGAACTACCCAGCGTACATCGATAACCGGCAAAGCAACACCAAACAGAACGACGGCGAGGAACACGCTGAGCCATGCGATGAACATGCCCAACGGCATCTCCTCTACCGGGGTGGTCTCGGCCATGAATGCAACGATCTATTACTCCGATGTTGTGGTCAGTATGTGCGGCAGTTGCTCGTCGCGGTTGAGGAAAGAACGCGTTTGGCAGCGAAGTAGCGTATGCGACCTTCCTCAGTGCGGGCGTATACCATGGTGCAATGCGTCAGGCAGCGGTCCAACTGCCGGCTCAGTATCTCGGCGTCCTGCTGGCGGCGGGCAAATACGGACGGGCAGGGGAAGCTCACGCAGTAAGCGCGCACGCCCCATTCCTTACCGATGATGACATATCGCGGATTGTTGATGGGCGCGAGTAGCTCCTTCATAACGCCGGCGAACAGCACCTGCTCGCGCCGCGAACCGCCAATCAGCATGACACGCAATGCCGTGAATCTGCGACGTGTCTGGCGGATCGAGGAAGTCGTTCACCGCTTCGCCTGCCGCGCTGGTTTCTAGGCGCTCAGGTTCCGCAGTCGCCAAATGCCAGACATTGGCACCTTATCGGGGTCTGCGACCACGCTGCGGTTGACGGCCATGCTGTATGCTTCACTGCATCAGTGTAAGGCACGAATCAATAGGTTTTGAGCCCCAGATCGATGGTAAGAATGATGCCGGCGATTACGGCGGCGGCGCGCATGATGTTTGCGGGAATCTTGCGGGTGATGGACGGGGCGATGTACCCGCCGATGAAGCATCCGATGCACAGCATGATGGCGGCCGGCCAATCGACCGCGCCTTGGATGATGAATACCACTGAGGCGCTGATGTTCGCGCCTGTGCCGATCAGGGTTTTCAATGCATTGATCTTGTGGAATGGGCCGATTTTGGCGGCATCAAGCACGGCGAGAGCCAAGGTACCGGCGCCCGCGCCGAAGTAGCCGGAGTAGATGGCGACCGCCGCTACGCCCAGCCATACCCACCAGGAATCCTGACTCATGGGCTGCACGAGTTGTTCCGGCGGGCGGTGAGGTGCGGTAGGGGTGGTTGCGCGCTTGGCGGCTTCAGTGGCTTCAGTGGCTTCAGTGGCTTCGATGTGCTTGAGTTGCGCGGTGGCATCCGCGGCGGCTTGCTTGGCCTGCATGCGGCCGCGCGGATTGATGGCGATGATCAGCGAGCTCAGCAAAATCAGCACTGGTGCGGCAAATTCAAAGACACTCGGGTCGAGTTTGAGCAACAGAAACGCACCGGCCACCCCGCCGAATGCGCCGATGACCACATACGTAATGGAGCGTACCGCTTGGCCTTTGAGTTCTTTGCGCGCACCCATCACGCCACCGATGCCCGTGCCGACCACGCCAACGGTGTTAGAAGCGTTTGCCAATACAGGCGGAATGCCGAACGCGAGCAGGGCCGGGTATGAGACCAGTGACGATGCGCCTACCGCATAGCCCACGAATCCTGCGCCGATTCCGGCCAACAGAATCAGCAGTAATGAAGTTATGGAAAAGCCCGCAATCATTCCCCGTATCCTTGTCGCTCATCGACCGGCATATTGCCGGCCTTGAGCGAGAATACGCTGTTGAGGATTGGTTGCGGGTTTTATGTTGGAATGTGGACGTAGCTTCTCGCGGAAGCGACTCCCCTCAGTCGCCTGAGGCGACAGCTCCCCTCGCGCCCGAGGGGAGCCAGAAGGAAATCAGAGCGCTTCGTTGTATTCGCGAACCTTGAGGGTGCGGTGGGAGGATGCCACGTTTTCGACGATCAGACGCTTCAGGGCATTGTCGGCGGCAATGTGCTCGTCCAGCCAGGCGTCACCGAGCTTGACCAGCGTGGCGGGATCGGCGTAGCCCGGGTACAGGCCGTTGAGCAGGGCGTCGGCCATGTGGTAGGTCTTGTTGGCCCAGACCCAGTCCACAGTCTCGAAGTACTTGGCGGCGAACGGCTCGGCCAGATCGGAGCGCGGGGTGGCGGAGAAGCCACGGGCCACGGCCTCGAGCTGGGAGTTGGTCAGCTCGTCGTTGTGGAGCGCCTGATCCCAAGCCCATTCCTTGGCCTCAGCGGTGGCCATGGAGGCACGGGCGCCGTAGGCGAACTCGCGGTTTTCCGTGGTCTCCTTCTTGGCGAGCTGCGCGTCCACGTCGTCGTTGGTCATCTCGTTGACGGAGGTGAGCGCTTGGACGATGGTCCACGTGAAGTTGTTGTCGATTTCGAGGCCTTCAAGACGCACGGTGCCGTCCAGCAGACCGTGTGCGTTGGCGGCGAATGCGGCGTCGCCCTCCTCACCGTAGCCCAAGTAGGCGGTGACGAGCTGGAACTGGGTGTCCGAGCCGGCTTCGGCGGCGTTGGCCAGAGTCCACAGTTCGGCGGCCACGTGGCGCAGCACATCGTCGCGGCGGGCGGGCGCCACGTAGTGGTGGGCGGTGGTGCTCATGCAGGCCAGCGCGTAACGGAAGGTGGTGGATTCGGTTTCCGTGGCCAGAAGACGCAGGGTCATGTCCACGAAGCGTTCGGCCGGGAATTCGCCGTCACGGGTCATATCCCAGAAGGCGAGCCAGGTCACGGCGCGGGCCAGGGCATCATCGAAACGATGCAGGTTGGCTTCGGCGAATGCCTGGGATTCGGCGTCGAAACGAATCTTGGTGTAGGTCAGGTCATCGTCGTTGACCAGCACGAATGCCGGGCGCGGCTTGCCGGCTGCGGCCTCGACGATGGTGGTTTCGCCATCTACATCGAGTTCGAACTGCTCGGTGCGCACGATCTTGCCGGTTGCGGCGTCTTCGTTGTAGAAGCCGACGGCCAGGCGATGCGGGCGCAGCACCGGGTGTTCGGCCGGCGCGCTCTGGGTGAGCTTCAGTTCGGCGATGGTGCCGTCCGCGTTTACGGTCAGGCCAGTGGCGATCGTGTTGATGCCGGATTCCTCCAGCCACTTGGCGCTCCAGGCCTTGAGATCGCGGCCGGAGGTCTTTTCCAGTTCGCTCAGCAGGTCGGCCAGGGTGGCGTTGGAGTAGGCGTGACGGTTCAGGTAGTTGTGGATACCTTCGAAGAACTGCGTGCGGCCCACGTAGAATGCCAGCTGCTTCAGCACGGAGGCGCCCTTGGCGTAGGTGATGCCGTCGAAGTTGACGTAAGTGTCGTTGAGGTCGTTGATCGGCGCGACGATCGGGTGCGTGGTGGGCAGCTGATCCTGGCGCAGCGCCCAGCTCTTCTCGCCGGAGCAGAAAGTGGCCCAAGCGTCATGCCATTCGGTGGCTTCGGCAGTGGCCAGCGTGGAGGTGAATTCAGCGAAGGACTCGTTGAGCCACAGGTCGTTCCACCACTTCATGGTCACATAGTCGCCGAACCACATGTGCGCAAGCTCGTGCAGCACGGTCACCACACGACGCTCGGCCAGCGCGTCGGTCACCTTGGATTCGAACACGTAGGAGTCGCGGATGGTGACCATGCCGATGTTCTCCATCGCGCCCGCGTTGTATTCGGGAACGTAGATCTGGTCGAACTTGGCGTACGGGTAGGGCACGCCCCAGTCTTGGCGTAGAACGCGAAGCCCTTCTTGGTGATGTCGAACAGGTAGTCGACGTCCTTCGCGAAGGCCTTGGCCAACGACTGTCGCAGTACTGGGCCATTGGCACGGTACGGCCGTCTTCGTTCAGGTATTCGGTGTGCCATTCGGCGTACGGGCCGGCGCAGATGGCGGTCAGGTAGGAGCTCATCACCGGGGTCGGCTCGAAGTCCCACAGACGGGTGCTTTCGTTCGGCTTGTCGCCGAGGGTGCCGTCGAGGGTTTCGCGCGGATCGTCCTCGATGGTGGCAACCGGCATGTTGGAGGTGACGATCCAGCTGGCGGGAGCGAGCACCTTGAAGTCGAAGGTGGCCTTCAGGTCAGGCTGGTCGAACACGGCGTAGACGCGGCGAGCGTCCGGCACCTCGAACTGGGAGTACAGGTAGATGTTGCCATCGGACGGGTCGACCGAGCGGTGCAGGCCCTCGCCAGTGTTGGAGTAACGGCACCTGGCTTCGACGGTGACCTCGTTCTTCTCCTTGAGGTCGGTCAGTTCGATGCGGTTGTCTTGGAAGGCCACGGCCGGGTCCAGGGACTTGCCGTTGAGGTCGATGGAGGTCACTTCGTCGGCGATCAGGTCGAGGAAGGTCGACGAACCAGGCTTCGCGTTGAAGCAGATGAACGACTTGGAACCGAAGTTCTTCGCGCCGACCGTCAGGTCAAGGTCGACGTGATAGTGAATCGGCGCTTCGATAACGGCCTTACGTTCTTCGGCTTCAATACGAGTGAGATTAGAACCGGGCATGACTTCAATTACTCCTTACGGTCGTCCCTGGATAATCCGGACTACTTGGTTTCTACGGTTTCGACGTCCTGGGCGATGTCGGCCACGACGGGCACGATCATCGGCTTGCGGTGCAGCTGGCGCGCAACCCAGCTGCCGAGCGTGCGGCGCATGGTCTGCTGCAGCTTGTAGGTGTCGCGCGTGCCCTGCATCATCTGGTCGTTGAGCTGTTCGACGATCTGGTGACGAACCTTGTCGAACTCGCTTTCGTCCTCGGCCACGGCATTCAGGTAGATCTTCGGGCCGGTGACGACCTCGTGATTGTCGGTGTCGACCACCACGAACGCGGAGACGAAGCCTCGGTGCCGAGAATGCGGCGCTTTTCCAGCTCGTCATCGGTCAGCTCGCCGACGGAATCGCCATCGACGTACACGTAACCACACGGCACGGAGCCGACGACCGCGGCCCTGCCGTGGTACAGGTCGACCACATCGCCGTCTTCGGCCAAAACCACGTTCTGCGGGTCCACGCCGGTCTTGACGGCGATCAGCCGTTGGCCACCAGATGGCGGTTTTCGCCGTGGATCGGCATGGCGCACTTGGGCTTGACGATGTTGTACATGTACAGCAGCTCGCCCTCGTTGCAGTGGCCGGACACGTGCACGGCGGCGTTGTCGCGGTTGACGACCTTGGCGCCGAGCTGCACGAGCTTGTTGATCACCTTGTAGACGCCGTGCTCATTGCCTGGAATCAGGGAGCTGGCGAGAATCACGGTGTCGAACTCGTTGATGTGGATATCGCGGTGGTTGCCGTCGGCGATGCGGCCGAGTGCGGCCATCGGTTCGCCCTGGGAGCCGGTGCACATGAAGACGAGCTTGTCGTCCTGAATGTCGTTGGCCTGCTTCAGGTCCACGACGGTGCCTTCGGGGATGTGCAGGTAGCCGAGGTCGGCGGCGATGGACATGTTGCGCACCATCGAACGGCCGACGAACACGACCTTGCGGCCGTACTTGTGGGCGGCGTCCACCACCTGCTGCACACGGTGCACGTGGAGGAGAAGCTGGCGACGATGATTTTGCGGGTGGCCTGGGCGAACGCTTGGTCAAGGGCCGGGCCGATGGAGGTCTCGGGCTTGACGAAGCCGGGCACCTCGGCGTTGGTGGAGTCCATCATCAGCAGGTCCACGCCCTTTTCGCCGATCTTGCCGAATTCGACGAGGTCGGTGATGCGGTGGTCGAGCGGCAGCTGGTCGAGCTTGATATCGCCCGTGTCGATCAGGGAGCCGGCCGGGGTCTTGACATAGACGGCCAGGCGTCCGGGATGGAGTGGGTGACGTTGACGAATTCGAGGTCGAAGGGACCCACCTTGAGCTTCTCACGGCCGGCAACCTCAACCTTGGTGGGGTTCTGGTGGTGTTCCTTGCACTTGGCGTCCACGAAGGCGAGGGTCAGCTTGGAGCCGATCAGCGGGATGTCCGGGCGCAGCTTGAGCAGGTAGGGCACGCCGCCGATGTGGTCCTCGTGGCCGTGGGTGAGCACCAGGGCGTCGACCTTGTCGAGACGGTTCTTGATGTAGCTGAAATCGGGCAGGATGAGATCCACGCCCGGCTGCTCCTCCTCGGGGAAGAGCACGCCGCAGTCGATGAGCAGCAGGTGACCGTTGTATTCGATCACGTTCATGTTGCGGCCGATTTCACCCAAGCCGCCGAGCGGCGTGATGCGCATGGAGCCCTTGCGGTACTTCGGCGGGGCGATCAGCACGGCATCCTGCTGGGGTGCGGTGGCCTGCCGGGTGGCGTTGATCTTACGGGACGGCGTACGGCTGTTGGATCCGTTGGCGTTGCGGCCGCGCGCGGAACCGCGACGGCGAGAATTCGTGTTCTTGCTTGTTTTCTTTTGTTCTTGTGCCATAACCTTTTTGGGATTTCTGTTGTGGTGCCTCTGCTCTGTCATGCAGGGGCGGCGGGCTGGCAACCCGTATGCAGCGTTTCGGGCTTACAGCAGTCCGGCAGCGCGCATGCCCTCTTCAGCCTTGTCAAGCTGAGTGGCGTCGGGACCGATGTTCGGCAGACGCATGGTGGTGGAGGGGATAACGCCCTTGACCTTGAGCGCAGCCTTGGCCATGACGGCTGATAGCCGTCGCCATTCAACGCGTGGACAAGGGGGGCGAGCTGGTTGGCGAGGCGACGGGCGGTAGTGATATCGCCGCGATCGAATGCCTGGACAAGCTGCTGCATGGGGTTGGAGGCGACGTGGGCAATCACCGAAATGATGCCGACGGCACCGATGGAGAGGAACGGCAGGAACAGGCCGTCATCGCCGGAATACCAGGCGAGGCCGGTGCGCTGCTGCTTCTCCACTGCGGCTGCAAGATCGCCGGTGGCGTCCTTGACAGCCTTGACGTGTTCAAGTTCGGCCAGTCGGTCGTAGGTTCCGACCTTGACCTTCAAGCCGGTACGGCCGGGAACATCGTAGACGATGATCGGCTTTTCGGCGGATTCGTCGACGGCCTTGTAGTGGCCGACGATACCGTCCTGCGAGGGGCGGGAATAGTAAGGCATGACGACGAGCACCGCGTCGGCACCCGCTTCCTGAGTCTGTTCGACCATACGCACGGTGTGTGCGGTGTCGTTGGAGCCGGCGCCGGAAATCACCGGAACGTCGACGACCTCCTTGACGGCCCTGACCAGCTCGACCTTCTCATCCATATGGGTGACGGGCGATTCGCCGGTGGTGCCATTGACCACCAGACCATCCGCGCCATCGGCGACGAGGTATTTGGCGAGCTTCTGCGCGGCGGCGAAATCGACGCTGCCGTCGGATTTCATCGGGGTGACCATAGCCGGCAGAATGCGGCCGAAAGGTGCTGAATCAAGAAGGTGCATGTCATGCTCGCTCATAGTGTTTACCGTACTTCCCATTGTGGACTCTTATACTACGTACCTTGATTGTTGCTGAATGCGTGGCATTATGGCCGGAGCCGGTGGCAATGCGTGATGCGCGTCCCGGCGCGCTTCCCTGCCTGAAATGCGGGGCAACTACTGGTCGACTGCGGGTCGATTACAGGTCGAGGAAGTGGTCAGGCCGATGGTCAGGCCAGCCGGAGCGTCGCCGGCGAG
>ENA-OQHA01001182-OQHA01001182.1-human-gut-metagenome-genome-assembly--contig:-NODE-1182-length-10506-cov-3.264958_pt1 | contig 10506 bp, 18 predicted proteins | sample MGYA00242558_ERZ504707 | MGnify/ENA primary metagenome ERZ504707 (study PRJEB26092, sample SAMD00036197) | human gut metagenome | host: Homo sapiens | study: EMG produced TPA metagenomics assembly of... | reverse complement strand
GCCAAGGCGGGCCTGATACGGCCTGACCAAGGGCCCTTGCCGAAAGAGGAGGGCCCAGCGGCATCACTGTGAACTGCGTGGCTCCGGGTGTCATCGACACCGATATGATGGCTGCCTTTACGGCAGAGGATAAGGCTGCGCTGGCCGAGGAGACCCCGTGGCCGCCTGGGCAGCGCGGACGAGGTGGCGCAGCTGCTGGTGTTCCTGGCAGGCGAAAGCGCCGGTTACATCACCGGGCAGGTGTTCGGTGTGAACGGCGGCCTGGTGATTTGAACCATCCCGCAGCGGCAAAACTTATGATACGATATCACTTACGGCGCAGCCAGCGCCGCGGTGAAAAGGAGAGAGCGAAATGGGCATGACTTTGAAGGAACTGTTGACGAAGGGCGAAGGCACCCTGACGGCGGGCGAGGCCAAGACACTGGCTTCCCAGTGCCGGATGGATGTGGAAACGCTTTACACGCTTCTGGAGGAGCGCGGCATCAAAATTCTGGATGACGAGGCCGACGGTGACACCAGCCTGGATGTGGAAGGCATCATGGCAGAGGTGGAAAGTGCCGAGGCAAACAGCGATGAGCTGGGCCTGGGCGATGAAAATGAGGACGACCCGGCAGAGGAGAACCCCGCAGACCTGAAGGCTGCCATGGATGAGCTGCTGGATGATCCTGTGAAGAACTACCTCAAGCAGATCGGTCAGATCCCGCTGCTGAGCGCGGAGCAGGAAGTGGACCTGAGCAAGCGCATCCACGCCGGTGCCGAGGCTGCCCACATCCTTCAGGCCGACCGCCAGAAGTACGGCGCGCCTGAGTACATCAAAAAGAACAGCGCCCGCTTCTCGTTCGAGGAGGACGAGAACAGCCGGAGCTATACCGAGGATCTGGACGAGGACGGCAACACCAAGTCCAGCGAGGACGACGAGGAAAAGGCTGCCGAAGAAGAAGCCATGGAGGCCGTGGAGAACGGCCCCCTGACGGAGGAGCGCCGCCAGGAGCTGCTCAAGATCCGCCGCGACGGCCTGAACGCCCGCCGCAGCCTGAGCGAGGCCAACCTGCGTCTGGTGGTCTCCATCGCCAAGAAGCATGTCGGCCACAACCTGGCGTTCCTGGATCTGATCCAGGAGGGCAACATCGGCCTGATCAAGGCCGCCGAGAAGTTTGACTGTGACCGTGGCTTCCGCTTCTCCACCTATGCCACCTGGTGGATCCGTCAGGCCATCACCCGCGCCATTGCGGATCAGGCCCGCACCATCCGCATCCCGGTGCACATGGTCGAGACCATCAACCGGATGCGTCAGGCCACCAACCAGCTGGTCTACCAGAATGGCCACGAGCCCACCCCCGAGGAGCTGGCAAAGGCCATGGATATGAGCGTGGAGCGCGTGCGGGAGATCCAGCGCATGGCGCAGGAACCCGCCAGCCTGGAAAGCCCCGTGGGCGAGGAAGAAGATTCCTCCCTGGGCGATTTCGTGGCGACGAGAACGCCGAGGCCCCGGCAAGGCAGCAGACCGCGCATGGTGGCCCAGCAGATCAATCAGGCCCTCAAGAGCCTGACCCCCCGTGAGGAAAAGGTCATCCGCCTGCGCTTTGGTCTGGACGATGGCCGCCCCCGCACGCTGGAGGAGGTGGGCCGCGACTTCGGTGTTACCCGTGAGCGTGTCCGCCAGATCGAGCCAAGGCCATCCGCAAGCTGCACAGCCGCAAGTGCCTGGCCCTGCTGAACGGCCTGATCGAGTGATCCTGAACTTACCGCTATGAGAAAGAGCCCCCGCCGGTCTATTCCGGCGGGGGCTCTTTTGGTGGTGTACAGGTCAGCAGCTGCGCAGCAGAAAGGCCATATAGAGGGGAAGGGTCAGGAGCGGCCCGGTTTTCCCGATATTATAGTCTCCGAGCTTGATCGCATGGGATACATGATATTTTTCAGGGTGGTTGAGGATCGTCTTTGTGCTTTTGACATTTCCGGAGCGGGCCTTTACCTCTACAAGGGTGCATTCCCCCTGATAACGGATCACAAAATCCACCTCGAGGCCGGAATCCTTGTGGAAATAGTAGAGCTTGCGCCCCATCTTGGTGAAGATATCGGCGATCAGGTTTTCAAAGATAGCGCCTTTGTAGCCATAGAGGTCGCCCTGCAGGATGTCAAACTGCGTTCCGTCCTCCAGCATGCTGACGAACAGGCCGGTGTCGCACATATAGACCTTAAAGGTATCCTCTTCCGCGTTCCCATCCAGAGGCAGCTCGGTAATGGACAGATTGTGGCACCGTGTGATGATGCCAGCATCCTCGATCCATTGCAGGCTTCCGGCATATTTTGCGGAGGTGGAGCCTTTTTTTACAACGGAATACTGGAATTTCTTGTTTTCCTTGGCAAGCTGGCGGGGAATGGACTGGAAACACTCCTTGATGCGGGACTTATCCTTTTTCTCCGCGTACTTTACCATGTCGTCCTCATAGGAACGAACGATGTCCCGCTGGATACGCAGGACCTCATCCATCTGCCTGCTGGTCACAAAGGTCTGGACAGCATCCGGCATTCCTCCCACAACGGTATATTGGAGCAAAAGCTGCCGCATCCGGTTGTGCAGCGCTTCCGGCACAGGGGAACCGGAGTCCAGAGAACTTTGCAGCAGCGCAATGACAGGTTCGGTGATGTCATTGGCCCATAAGAATTCTTCAAAATCCAGTGGGTACATTTCAAGAACCGTCTCCGATCCGACAGGAACGGATCTTGCTCCTTGCCGTAGCCCTTTACGCCCAACAGGGAGCCGGTGCCGATCACGTCATAGCGGCCGTCGATGCGGAAAAATTTCAGGGCCGTCCGGGCTTCCGGGCAATCCTGGATCTCGTCCAGGATCAGGATCGTCTGGCCCGGCTCAAAAACAGCATCCTTGCCAAGAAGGGCAGAGAGCATCATCACAATGTTGTCGATCTCCAGAGAACCGGAAAAGACAGAAGCATAATCCGGATTCTCGAAGAAATTGAGGTACACTGTGTGTTTGTAATTCTTTCTGGCAAATTCCAATACAGAAAAGGTCTTGCCGCACTGACGGCAGCCCTTGATGATAAGCGGCTTCCGGCCGGGCGTGTTTTTCCATGCAAGCAGCTGGTCTGTGATCTTTCGCCTTAACATACCGTTTCACTCTCCCGAAAATAAATGATGCTGCATCTATTATAAAAGATAAAGATAACTTTTTCAAGGGACTTCTTTGTAAGGATTGCAACTTTTTCAAGCGACTTTTTAGCAGAAGAAACAACTTTTTCAAATGACTTCTGCGCGGGAAAGTGGATCTGCCGCAGCGCGGTTATAATTCCTCTGCCCGCCCCATATATTCTTTTCAGAACAAAACGGGTGGGAGGGAACGGCATGTTTGTGGTAACGCTGAACAAGACGAGCTTGAAAAAGGTGGGGGCCGGTGCGCTCTGCTGTGCGCTGGTGATCTTCAGCGCCTTTCTGGGGCGGTACATCAGCACCCGCACGGTGGCGGTAGCGGCCGGGGTGAACCGGATCGAGAGCGCGCAGGACATCCAGACATGGTTCACGGGCTACGGGCTGGATGTGGACGGCACGTCCATCACGGCGGATAAGGTCAAGATCCCCCGCAAGTGGGACGACAGCTTTTCGGCCTTCAACGGGGTGGTGCAGCAAAGCGGGATGGATCTTACCCGCTACAAAGGGAAAACCGTGGAAAAGTGGACCGCCCTGATCCCGGCGGCAGCAGCGGAGAGACCAGCCGCTATGGCGTGCTGCTGGTCTACCGTAAAAAGGCTGTGGGGGCCTACCTGCTGGAAAAGCCGTCGGGCACGGTGATCGGCCTGAAGGATGCCCAGACCGCAATGGCGCAGGCTGAGCAGCAGGATGCCCAGCAGGTGTCCGGTGAGGATTACAGCGGCGACTGGGGAGAGCGCCATGATGAGGAGCTGGGCGCGGCCGGGCAGAGCCAGCAGACCAGCGGAGAGCCGGACTCCGTGGTGCCCGAGGAGGCGCAGTACACCGACCTGCCCTGGATGCCGAGGGGTACCCTGTTGAATGAATCTGGTGGAAAAATGGGGGCAAAACTTCTGTTCAATAGCACCAAAATTTCTGGCTAAAAATCAGCAATATGGGATGATGAAAAAATAACGAAGCGGGTTTATAATAATAGTAGCATCCCGCAGCAAAATCGGCTGCGTCCGGAGTGGCAGGACCGTCCGGATCTGAAACGGGATGAAGTAAGGAGAAAATGATCATGAAGGAATTCCAGTATACTGTTAAGGATGCATGCGGCATCCATGCACGTCCGGCCGGTCTGCTCGTGAAGGTGGCCAAGGGCTTTGCCAGCACCGCTACCCTGGAAAAGGACGGCAAGAGCTGCGACCTGCGCAAACTGATGGCTCTGATGGGCATGGGTGTCAAGCAGGGCGACACCGTGACCGTGAAGGTGGAGGGCGACGATGAGGCCGCCGCTGCCGAGGCCATTCAGAAGTTCCTGACCGAGAACGTCTGATCTTTGAATCTGCGGACAAAAGCCCTTGCGGGAGACCCTGCGGGGGCTTTTTCGCACTAAATTCTCAACAAAGGAGAGAGAACGATGCAGGTAGGAACCGGTAAAAGCATTCTGAACGGCATTGCCATCGGCAAACTGAAGATCTACAAGAAAAAAGATACCGTGATCTCCACCGCCCAGGTCGCGGACACGGCGGCAGAGGAAGCCCGCTTTGAAGAGGCCCGGGCCAAGGCCATTGACCAGCAGACTGCCCTGTATGAAAAGGCACTGGCCGAGGCAGGCGAGGACATTGCGAGGTGTTCAACATCCATGCCATGATGCTGGATGACGACGATTTTGTGGATGCCATCAAGGAGATCATCAACGGCCAGCACATGTGTGCGGAGTATGCCGTCAAGAAAGCGGGCGACAACCAGGCCGCCGTGTTTGCCGCCATGGACGACCCCTATTTACAGGCCCGCAGCGCCGATGTCATCGACATTGCCCAGGCTATGCTGGACATCCTGCAGGGCGTGGACAATGCCACCCTGCAGGGCACGGAGCCCAGCATCCTGGTGGCAGAAGATCTGGCACCCTCGGAGACGGTGCGGATGGACAAGAGCCTGCTGCTGGGCTTCATCACCCGGGAGGGAAGCTCCAACAGCCACACCGCCATCCTGGCCCGCAGCATGAACATCCCCGCCCTGATCCAGTGCAAGGAGATCCAGGAAGATTGGGACGGCAAGATGGCTGTGGTGGACGGCTACAACGCCTGCGTGTATGTGGACCCCACCCCCGATCTGCTGGAGAGCCTGAAAAAGCGCCAGCAGGAGGACCAGAAGAAGCTGGCCCTGCTGGCCGAGCTCAAGGGCAAGCCCAACACCACGCTGGACGCAAGACCGTGCAGGTCTTTGCCAACATCGGCGGCATGAGCGATGTGGGCGCGGTCCAGCAGAACGACGCGGGCGGCGTGGGCCTGTTCCGCACCGAATTCGTTTACCTGAACTGCACGGATTACCCCACCGAGGAATACCAGTTCGAGGCCTACAAGCAGGTGCTGGAAAGCCTGGCTCCCAAAAAGGTGGTCGTGCGCACCTGTGATATCGGCGCGGACAAGACCGTGGACTACATGAAGCTGGACCACGAGGCAAACCCCGCGCTGGGCTACCGCGCCATCCGCATCTGCCTGACCCGCAGGGATTTCTTCAAGACCCAGCTGCGGGCCCTGCTGCGCGCTTCTGCCTACGGCAACATGAGCATTATGTTCCCCATGATCACCAGTCTGCGGGAGCTGCAGGATGCCAAGGCCGTGCTGGAGGAGTGCAAGGCAGAGCTGACCGCCGAGGGCAAGAAGTTCAGCGACAAGATCGAGGTGGGCACCATGATCGAGACCCCCGCCGCGGTTCTGGTGGCGGACGATTTGGCCCAGGAGTGCGATTTCTTCTCCATCGGCACCAACGACCTGACCCAGTACACCTGCGCGCTGGATCGCCAGAACGCCAAGCTGGAGCCCTTCTTTGATCCCCACCACCCCGCTGTGCTGAAGGCCATCCGGATGACCATTGAGGCGGGCCACCGCCACGGCATCTGGTGGGCATCTGCGGTGAGCTGGGCGCGGATACCGCCCTCACCGAGACCTTCCTGCGGATGGGCGTGGACGAGCTGTCCATGAACGCCAAGAGCATCCTGCCCGTGCGCAAGATCATCCGCGGTGTGGATCTGAGCAAGCCCTCTGCCAAGAATGTCTGAGTTCCCCTGACGGAACCGTAAAAGGGGCTGCTGCGGCGCTCTCTGCCAACCAAAGTGTTGGCAAAGGCGCGCGGCAGCTCTTTTTTGATTGCAACAAGAAGCAAATTCACAAAACTGCCGCCTGACAAGCCGCAGTTTCATGGGTGAACGCTTCACAACGGTAAAGCTGGGTGCTATACTATACCTAAGTCGTATTTTTTGAACGCACTTCTGGAGATGAAAGATAGATATGACGCAATTCCTGATCCGCCGGTTCATCCGGCATCCCAATGATACCCAGAACCCCGCCACCCGCACGGCCTACGGCAACCTTGCCAGCGGTGTGGGCATGGCCTGCAACCTGCTGCTCTGCCTGGGCAAGCTGCTGGCAGGCACCCTGTTCGGCTCCATTGCATCATGGCGGATGCTTTGAACAACCTCTCGGACGCTTCGTCCAACGTGGTCAGCCTCATCGGTTTCCGGCTGGCCGCCAAGGCCCCGGATGCCGAGCATCCCTACGGCCACGCCCGCTATGAATATCTGGCCGGTCTGGTGGTCAGTGTGACCATCCTGGGCATCGGCTTTTCCCTGCTCAAGGAATCGGTGGTCAAGGCGTTCCACCCCACCCCCGTGGTGTTCAGCTGGCTGAGCGTGGGTGTGCTGGCCGCATCCATCCTCGTCAAGCTCTGGATGAGCGGCTTCAACCGCACCATCGGCCGCACCATCGGCTCCGAGACCCTGATGGCCACCGCCGCCGACAGCCGCAATGACGTGCTGACCACCGGCGCGGTGCTGATCTCCACCGTGGTCTGCAGCCTGACGGGGTGGGCGCGGCTGGACGGCATCATGGGCGTGGCCGTGGCAGCCTTCATCCTCTGGTCGGGCTGGGGGCTGGTCATGGACACCCTGAGCCCCTGCTGGGCGAGAGCCCCAGCCGGAGCTGGTGGAGCACATTGAGCAGACGGTCATGGGCTATCCCGGCGTGCTGGGGATGCACGACCTCATGGTGCACGATTACGGCCCGGGGCATCAGTCGCCTCCCTCCACATCGAGTTCCCGGCAGAGACCGACCCGCTCAAGGCCCACGATGTCATCGACAACATCGAGAACGATTTTATAAAGCGGGACGGCCTGCAGGTGACCATCCACTATGACCCCATCGTCACCACCGATGCGGCGGTGGGTGTGCTGCGCACCCGCCTGATGGAAAAGGCCCGCCAGCTCGACCCCTGCCTTTCGATCCACGACCTGCGCATCGTGCCGGGGGATACCCATACGAATGTCCTGTTCGATCTGGAGTTCCCGGCGGGCTATACCGGGAACAAGGACGAGATGCTGGCCGCCATGTGCCAGTTCGTCCATGAGCAGGACCCGAAATACAGCTGTGTGGTGAAAGTAGAGCAGAGCTATGCGTCTGCTGCCCACGAAAAATAAATTTGTGTTTTAGAGGGGAAGGAACTTATGCTGAACGAGACTTACCGCGGGATGCTGGCCCACAAGAGTGTCATCCGCGAGACCTTTATGTACGGCAAGCAGCGCGCGGCCCAGATCGGTTACGAGAACGTGTTTGATTACTCGCTGGGCAACCCCAGCGTGCCCTGCCCGGAGCAGTTCACCGCCGCCATGCAGGAGCTGCTGGCACAGGAGGACCCGGTGGCCCTGCATGGCTACTGCCCCAGCCAGGGCGACCCGGAGTTCCGCACCGCCGTGGCGGCCCACCTGAACAGGACCTTCGGCCTGCCCTATGCGCAGAAGGATATCTTTCCTACCACGGGCGCGGCGGGTGCCATTGCCCACGCCCTGCGCGCCGTGACCCGGCCCGGGGATGAGGTGCTGACCTTTGCCCCTACTTCCCGGAGTACGGCCCCTATGTGGAGGCACCGGTGCCCATCTCAGGGTGGTGCCGCCCCAGGCCCCGGCCTTCCAGCCAATCTGGAGGCCTTTGAGCAGATGCTGACCGAGAAGGTCACCTGCGTCCTCATCAACACCCCCAATAACCCCACCGGTGTGGTCTACTCTGCCGACACCCTGACCCGGCTGGCGGAGATTCTGACCGAGAAGAGCAGGGCCTACGGCCACAACATCTTCCTTGTCAGCGACGAGCCCTACCGGGATATCGCCTTTGACGGCAGGGCTGTGCCCTACCCGGCAGCGTTCTACCCCCACACCCTGACCTGCTTCTCCTTCTCCAAGAGCCTGAGCCTGCCCGGTGAGCGCCTGGCTACGTGGCCGTGCGCCCCGGCTGTGAGGGAGAGGAGGTGCTGGTGGATATGATGGCCCAGATCTCCCGTTTTACCGGCCACAACTGCCCACCCAGCATCATCCAGCGCGCCGTGAGCCGCTGCCTGGATGTGACCAGCGACCTGAGCGTCTACGAGACCAATATGGATCTGCTTTACAACAAGCTGAAAGCGCTGGGCTTTGAGGTCGAGCGGCCCGGCGGCACCTTCTATCTCTTCCCCAAGGCGCTGGAGGAGGATGCCAACGCCTTCTGCCGCAGGGCCCGGGAATTTGACCTGCTGCTGGTGCCCAGCGATACCTTTGGCGTAACGGGCTATGTCCGCCTTGCCTACTGCATCGACACCGAAAAGGTAAAGCGCAGCCTGCCCGCGCTGGAAAAGCTGGCGGCCGCGTATCAATAAAGCCGAACCTCCCGGCAGAGCATCTGGCAGTGCCGCCGGGGGTCACAGTATTTTTTGAAACAGAGGAAAGGGAAACTGTTATGGAAAAGATCAAGATGACCACGCCGCTGGTGGAGATGGATGGCGACGAAATGACCCGTGTGCTCTGGAAGATCATCAAGGAGGAGCTGATCCTGCCCTTTGTGGATCTGAAGACCGAGTACTACGATCTGGGTCTGCCAACCGGGATGCCACCCAGGATCAGGTGACCATGGATGCCGCCCTTGCCAACAAGAAGTATGGCGTGGCAGTCAAGTGTGCTACCATCACCCCCAACGCCCAGCGCGTGGAGGAATACCACCTGCACCAGATGTGGAAGAGCCCCAACGGCACCATCCGCGCCGTGCTGGACGGCACCGTGTTCCGCGCGCCGATCATGATCGACAGCATCAAACCGGTGGTCAAGAACTGGACAAAGCCCATCACCATTGCCCGCCACGCCTACGGCGACGTGTACAAGTGCACCGAGTTCCGCATCCCCGGCCCCGGCAGGCGGAGCTGATCTACACCGGCGACGACGCTCCCGGCAGGCCGCCACGGTCTACAACTTTGAGTGTGCCGGTGTCCTGCAGGGCCAGTATAACAAGGACACCTCCATCTACAGCTTTGCCCGCAGCTGCTTCAACTATGCGCTGGAAAGCAAACAGGATCTCTGGTTCGGTGCCAAGGACACCATTTCCAAGAAGTATGACCACACCTTCAAGGACATCTTCCAGGAGGTGTACGATGCCGAGTACCGGGAAAAGTTCGAAGCCGCAGGCATTACCTATTTCTACAGCCTGATCGATGACATCGTGGCCCGTGTCATCCGCAGCGAGGGCGGCTTTGTCTGGGCCTGCAAGAACTACGACGGCGACGTGATGAGCGATATGGTCTCCACCGCCTTTGGCTCGCTGGCCATGATGACCAGCGTTCTGGTCAGCCCGGACGGCAACTATGAGTACGAGGCTGCCCACGGCACCGTGACCCGCCACTACTACAAGTACCTCAAGGGCGAGGCCACCTCCACCAACCCATGGCCACCATCTTTGCCTGGAGCGGTGCCCTGAAAAAGCGCGGCGAGCTGGACAGCCTGCCCGCGCTGGTCCGGTTGGCGAGGCGCTGGAGGCCGCCAGCCTGCAGACCCTCAATGACGGCATTATGACCAAAGACCTCTGCGGCCTGGCGGAGGGCATCACCCCCACCCAGGTGAACAGCGAGGAATTCATCCAGGCCATCCGCACCCGGCTGGAAGCAAAACTGGCATAAGCGCTGCATCACGGCCCCTGCCCCGGAACCGGCGGCGGGGGCTTTTTGCGCCTATACAAGGCGGTTGGCCTGTGCTACAATGGGAGCAGAAAAGGCGGTGACAGTATGCAGCATCATCCTCTGCCCGAATACCCCCGCCCGGCCCTGCGGCGGGACAGCTACGAGAACCTGAACGGCCTGTGGCAGTACGCCATCACCAGCTCTGCCGGGCTGCCCGCAAGGTGGGACGGCGACATTCTGGTGCCCTACTCCCCGGAGACGAAAGCCTCCGGCGTGGGGCGCACCCTGCAGCCCGGGGCGTGGCTCCACTACCACCGGAGCTTTGTGCCCCCGGCGGGCACCGGCGGGCGGGTGCTTCTCCACTTCGGGGCCGTGGACTATGCCTGCGCC
>ENA-OQHA01001181-OQHA01001181.1-human-gut-metagenome-genome-assembly--contig:-NODE-1181-length-10514-cov-1.552325_pt1 | contig 10514 bp, 16 predicted proteins | sample MGYA00242558_ERZ504707 | MGnify/ENA primary metagenome ERZ504707 (study PRJEB26092, sample SAMD00036197) | human gut metagenome | host: Homo sapiens | study: EMG produced TPA metagenomics assembly of... | reverse complement strand
CCCTGTCGTCGGATAAATCTGTCGTCTCCACCTGTTCTTTCGCAAGCTTTACTGCTTCTTCGGTCATATCCTTCTGCTGTCATTTAATGCTTTTAAATCACCCGCAAGAATATCCGCTTCTTTCTGTGTACGCACCCGCAGAAGTTTCAGTGCCCGCTTTGCTGTATCCAGCCTCCCGCTTGCGTTGATACAGGGGCCCAGAACAAACCCTATATGATAAGAATTCAGACTTCTTTATCAATTCCTGTACATTCTATCAGTGCTTTCAGTCCCGGATTCTTCGTTCGCTTAAGCATCTGCAGTCCTTCTTTGACAAAGATCCGGTTCTCATCCTCCAGATCCATCACGTCACCGACCGTTGCGATTGCAACATTTTCAATCAGATCATCCAGATCAGTGGAATCTTTCCCCATGCTTTCCCACAACGCCTCCATCAGTTATATGCAACCGCCGCGCCACAGAGTCCCTTGAACGGATATACACAGTCCTTCTGCTTCGGATCGATCACTGCATCCGCTGGTGGAAGTCTGTATATCTTTTCTCCGTCTATTTCATCGAACGGGATCTCATGATGATCCGTTACGATGATCGTCATGCCCAGTTCTTTGCCATATGCAATCTCATTTGCTGCTGCGATTCCATTATCACAGGTAATGATCGTATCGATTCCGGCATCGTAAGCCCGGTCGATCAGATGCCGATTCAGACCATATCCGTCACCTATGCGGTCCGGAATATCACTGTCCACATATGCCCCGAGACGTTCCAGCCCCTCCAGCAAAATATACGTCGCATTCACACCATCAATATCATAATCTCCGATCACCCGGATTTTCTTCTCCTCTGCAATCTTTTCTTTCAAAATGTCAATCGCCTTATCCGCATCTTTCATCAGCATCCCATCATACAGATCACTGATCGTTCCATTCAGATAACGTTCGATTGCCTCTTCTCCGATCACATCCCTGTTGCGGATCAGGCATGCCAGTCTCGGACTAATCTGATATTTCTTTCCTATCGCTTCAAAATCTGCACCTTTGCGCAGCAGAACCCATCCGTTCCATTTATCTTTATCCCCTTTGTATCTGTCCGTCAGAATATTATGTTTCTATTTTAAAAAAAGCAGTTATGCCCTGTCAATAGGCATAACTGCTTCCCGGATCATTTTATGATCTATTTTTTCTTTGGCTGTGCTTTTTTGCCGACTTTCGTCTTCATTACATACCACAGTGCTCCTGTAACACATACAGAAGAATATCCACCGCAGACGATACCTACCATCAGAGGTGCTGCAAACTCACGAATAGAACTTACACCCATAATAAACAGTACCGCAACCATGATAAATGTTGTCAGTGAAGTATAAATACTTCTTGTCAGTGTCTGTGTAATACACTTATTTACAAGTTCTGACAGATCTGTATTTCTCTTCATAAGCGGAAGTTCCTCACGGATACGGTCAAAGATTACGATCGTCGCGTTGATCGAATAACCTACAATCGTCAGCATACAAGCAATAAATGTACCTCCGACTGAGATTCTGGATACTGCATAGAATGCCAGTACAACCAGTACATCATGTAATAATGCCAGCACCGCACTTGTAGCAAAACGTACATCTTTGAAACGGAACCAGATATAAAGCAACATGAAAATTGTTGCTACGATCACTGCGATCACTGCATCCTGACGCATCTCATTACTGATCGTTGAACTGATATTTTCCGCTGTGATATCAGATTCTTTTACACCAAAATTATCTTCCAGTGCCTTATTTACCTTCTCACGTTCAGACAAACTTTAAAGTTACTGTCTTGATGACTACCTGTTTTGTTCCGGATACTTTCTGTGTCTGGATATTATGATCTCCTGTCACTTTTTCTACAACAGGAACGATCTCTTTATCAATCTCATCGATTGAATAATCTTTGTCAAACTTCACATTCATAGATGTTCCGCCCTTGAAATCCAGACTGTAAGCCAATGCCCCGTTACCCTGGGCAGAATGTACTCCCATAACCACGAATCCTGCAAGGATCATTGCAATAGAAATACTGAAGAACACTTTCTTCTTGCCAAGGAAGTTGATTGGCTTTCTTTCTTTCATCTTATGGTAATACAGACTCTCTTTTCGAATTCCGATTCCATAGAACGCAAACACGATCATACGTGTAATCACCAAGTGCTGTAAACATTGATACCACAATACCGATTGCCAGAGTCTGCGCAAATCCTTTGACTGTTCCGGAACCTTTAAACCACAGAACCGCAGCCGCGATCAGTGTTGTCACATTACCGTCAACAATTGCTGACATAGCTTTCTGGAATCCTGATTTTAAGGATACTTTTACACTTCTTCCTCTTGCCATCTCTTCACGTACACGGGCAAAGATGATAACATTCGCATCTACTGCCATACCAATACTTAAAATGATACCGGCAATACCCGGAAGGGTCAAGCGTTACATCAAACGCATTCAATATTACAAGTACGATCTCTGTATAGATGACCAGCGCAAGGCTTGATGCCAGTCCCGGAAGTCTGTATACAAAGATCATGAACAGGAATACAAGGATCAGACCAATAATACCGGCTTTTAAACTTGTATTCAATGCCTGTTCTCCAAGCTGTGCTCCTACTACATTGGAACGCAGCTCTTCAAGCTGAAGTTTCAGTCCACCGATACGGATCGTAGATGCCAGATTATCTGCTTCTTCATAAGTGAAGTCGCCTGTAATATAGGCCTGTCCACCTGTGATCTCAGACCGTACGACCGGACTTGAGATTGTCTCACCATCATAGATGATCGCAATCTGTTTTCCGATATTTTCTTTCGTTGCCGTTGCAAATTTGCTGGTACCTGATTTGGTCAGATTCAACTCTACAGAATATTCTTTATTCCCCATGTTATCCTGACCGGTTTTCGCAGACGCACTCTTAACATCTGTTCCCGTAAGAACTGTTTCTCCATCCGCTGTCTGGAATGAAAGGGAACCTGGTTTTCCAAGTTCATCCAGAATCTTATTGGCATCTGTAACACCAGGGATCTCAATGTTAATACGGTCATTTCCTTCCTGGTATACACTTGCTTCTGTACTGTACTGTTCTACACGCTTTTGCAGCTTATAGATCGTATCACTCATCTCTTCATCCGATGGATTGTCATCTTTGACTGATATGTGATACTTACACCACCGGCAAGGTCCAGACCCAGTTTGATATTCTTCATAGAACCTGTATGGCCTTTTCCGAATCCAACAATTGTCGTAAAACCAAGCAGTACGATCAAGCCGCTGCCACAATAAGACTAAGTATGCCTCTGCTTTTTTTCATTGATTTACTTCCTTTCTCTTTCTTCCATTCCTTCGAAGGATTCTATGTTACACATTATGCATCTGCCAGTGCTGCTTTGATCATAATGGCACATTCCACACGTTTACGCTGCATCTCACAGCCAACATCATAACAATCATGGATCGTTCCATGGAAATTATAAGAGTTTGCCATGCATCCGCCGCTACAGTAGAATTTTGCAAAGCAGTTTCTGCATTTATCTTTGGAATACACATTGCAGCTTCTGAAATCGTCAGCAATCTCCGGCTTCACGATTCCATCATCCACATTACCCATCAGGAAATCATCCTGTCCGACAAACTGATGGCATGGATAGAGTCTCCCCATGGTGTAACAGCCAGATACTCTGTTCCGGATCCACAACCGGATAAACGTTTTGCCACACATGGTCCACCATTTAAATCTATCATAAAATGGAAGAAATTGAAGCCTTTTCCTTCTTTCTCGCGTTCGATCATCATCTTGGCGAGCTTATCATATTCTTCCCTGATCTTAGGAAGATCTTCTCCCTGATCGCATACGGATCACTTTCATCTCCAACAACCGGTTCAATCGACATCTGTTTGAATCCGAGGTCTGCAAAATGCATGATATCATTGGAGAAATCCAGATTATTTCTTGTAAATGTGCCACGAATGTAATATTTTTTCCTGATTTCTGCTTTCTGCAAGTTTCTGGAACTTCGGAACGATCAGATCATAACTTCCTTTTCCATTTCTAAACGGACGCATCTGATCATTGATCTCTTTACGTCCATCCAGGCTCAACACTACATTGTCCATTTCTTTATTTACAAATTCCTGAATTTCATCATTTAACAGCACTCCGTTCGTTGTGATTGTAAAACGGAAATGCTTATTATGTATCTTCTCCTGCTCTCTTCCGTAAGCTACCAGATCTTTTACCACCTGCCAGTTCATCAGAGGCTCCCCGCCGAAGAAATCTACTTCCAGATTACGGCGGTTGCCAGAATTCTTGATCAGGAAGTCCAGCGCTTTCTTACCGACTTCATAGCTCATAAGTGCTCGTCTTCCATGATATTCCCCTTCTTCTGCAAAACAGTATTTGCAAGCAAGGTTACAGTCGTGTGCAATATGCAGGCACAGTGCCTTTACAACTGTCTTTCTCTTCTTTACTTCTTCGATCATGCATTCATATGTATCTTTTACAAATAACTGACCGCCTTCTGTCAGTTCGATCACGTCTGATAATGCATCTTCAATGTCGGATGTTTCATATTTGTTTCCAAAGTGTCTGTAAAAGCTTTTCTTTTACATCCGCTTCTTTTAACGATTCGGCAGTTGGTTCTGTTTCTGACTTGTTCACTTCCGCGATCACGTCATAACAGACATCATCTACCACATGTACAGATCCGCTGTACACGTCCATAACGATATTATATCCATTATTACGGTACTGATGAATCATATCCTTTGGTACCCCTTTCTCATTTTTCTTATTTCATATCGGGAATTTCCCGTTATCTTTCTACCCGTCAAAAACCATATGTTGTCAAATAATCAAAAAACAATTCCGCAGACAACTAAAAAAAGGTCCACCGGACCTTTTCGTCACATGCATGGCAACAAGAAACAGCGGACCCTAAAGACCGCTGTCCCAAGTATCCCATATCTTTTTAAATTATTTGCTCTGTTCGCAAGTCTGGTTTCCTACTGTACAGGATGTCTTACATGCTGACTGGCATGATGTCTGGCATTCGCCGCATCCGCTTTTTTTCAGATTGCTGTTCATAGGTTTATTCAATGATTTTACATGTTTCATGTTCGTATCCCTCCTTACTATTGCTTAACTTACGTTATTATAACATTTCGACATAGGTTTCGCAATCTTTTTCTTAGGATATCATTCCGCCTGCCATACCACCTCCCGCACACAGCGCAAATGTCATCAGAATCTCTGTTCCACTTCCGTGAAATGTACGATAGATTCCCCATGTAATCAGTAACAGAAATGCGAAGTACAGAATCCCAAGTACAATTCCCCAAAAGAAACGTCTGATCTTTGCAAGTTTACCCGCCACAAGTCCACCGGCAAATGTAGAGAGCAGATAGACCGCTGTGATCCCTGCTGTCACAGCTTCTTCCGTAAGTTCGAATTTATACAGCGCCATTGCCAGTATCATCAAAAGAATTCCGGTCACTACATATGCTGCCAGAAGAGATTTCAGTATCCACATGATCCACACTTCATTTTGTCCCTTTTTTCCCATGCTTTCCCTCCTCATCTATCACAGATTATGAAGGAAGCATCTGATTTATGCGCTTATTTTTGTTTACAATCGTCCTATTGTTCCATCTGTTTGCCCAGAACCTTTGCCGTATATTCCGCAAGACAAAGCTCTGTATCTTTGAATCTGTCCGTACGTTCCTGATTCAGCAGAAAAACCGCACCGATCACATCACCTGCACACAGAATCGGACTGATCACCTCCTGTTTATAAGGTTCTGATACACTCACGATCGGTACATATCTTTTTTCCCCGGCTTTGGCATTCCGTGTTTTTCGTTCTTTCAGAAATTCTCCAAGCTCTCCCGTAATATCTTCATCCTGAATCTCTTTCTTTCCATTTCCCGCTGCTGCCACTACCTGATCCATATCACAGATCCCCACCAGGCATTCCAGAACCTGCGACAGACTTTCCGCATACTGCTTTGCAAATGCAGACAGTTCCCCGATCGGTGAATATTTCTTCAGAATAATCTCACCTTCTCTGTCTGTAAATATCTCCAGCGGATCGCCTTCCCTGATCCTCAGTGTCCTTCTGATCTCTTTTGGCACGACCACACGCCCCAGATCATCGATTCTTCTTACGATTCCTGTTGCCTTCATAGCATTTATCTTCCTCCTGATTTTTCTGTTTTTTCCATATTTTCTAACATATGGCTAGTATGCTGAAAACAGCAAGGAATTATTCATGCAGATATTAGACTGGATATTTTTTCAATAGTTTTGTATAATAGTTGGAAGAAAATATTAGGAGGAATGAATCATGAGTAAATTGATGAAGTACGTGCTGATATGGTCAAAGCCATGAAAGCCAAAGACAAAGACACAAAGGAAACTTTATCCATGCTGCTTGCAGCTCTTAAGAATAAAGCAATCGACAAACGCGAAGACCTGACACCGGAAGAAGAGACTCAGGTAATCTTAAAAGAGATCAAGCAGACAAAAGAGACCCTGGATATGACTCCTGCAGATCGTACAGAGATCATCGAAGAATGCAACAAGCGTCTGGCTGTTCTGGAACAGTATGCTCCTAAGATGATGGATGAAGCAGAGATCAAAGAAGTCGTTGCTTCTGTTCTTGCAGAGATGGGACTGGATGCTCCTACCGCAAAGGATAAAGGCAAGATCATGAAGAACCTGATGCCTAAAGTAAAGGGAAAAGCTGACGGCAAGCTCGTCAACGAGATCGTATCTACTTTCATGAAATAAAATCTTCAAGAGCTGCCGCTGGCAGCTCTTCTTGTATACTATGGTATCTACAGAACCGCCACCTGCTGCTTCTTCCGAACACATAGTGATCACAAAATAATGGGCAGCACCCGATGGATGCTGCCCATTATTTTAATCCTCTTAGTTACCAGAAGTACTGTTTGTTCCGGTTGTACTTGTGTCTTTGGCTTTCACACTCAGTTTTGTAAAGCTAATCTTATTCCAGCTACCTTTATGGACTGTAATCTTTTCTTCTTTTTTCCATTTTCTTTTAATACTTTTTTATAGTATTTATCCTGTTTGTCTGTGATCATGGACTGTTTCTTAGTCTCTGTAGCCGTTTTATCATTGAGGCTTGTAACTTTTGCCACATAGCATGCAGTGTCACCTTCGATCACATCCGTCGTCTCGCCTTCTCCTAATTTGTCTGCTGCTTTTACGACTTCCTTAGACGGACTTACTGAATCCGAATCAAACGTGGCATCTTTGGCTTCTGTTCCCTGTTCCGTTGCATACGCAGCAAAATCTTCTGCTGTCTTTGCACCTTTGGCAAATGCCTCTGCCGTCTCTTTGGTTTTTTCTTTTCCGCTTCGGATACTGTAGTATCTGATGAGCTTGAAGAATCAGATGTTGTACTATAATCAAATTCTACATACTGCATATGCTTCTGTGTCGCTTCTTCATCCGTTACTTCACATTCGCATCTGCTACAATTGCCGCACGCATTTTCTGTTCGATCGCCATCAGTGTCATGACACGTTTTACATTTTCCTTAGAACCGGACACCTTGTCTTTTTTCTTCTGTGAATTGGCTTTGTCAAATTCTTTTGCTGCATCATTGATTGCTTTTTTATCGGCCTTTGTAAGCTTCACATCATAATCTTTCATATGTTCTTCCAGAAGAGCCATATTCTTCAGATCATCCAGAAGTGTCTTCTTGATAGACTCTTCATATGTCTTGCCGTCTGATGCATTTCTGCTCCACATATCATCACCGCCGAGATAGCTTGCAAAGTATGTTTCGTACTGAGCCTGTGTATATCTTGCATAGAAATTTGCAACACCTGCCGTAATCTCTTCATCCCCTGCTTTTACGACTACTGCATCGTCCTTCAGTGATCCACATCCGATAAGTGATGCTGCCATAATTCCTGCCAGTACTAATATTAATGCTCTTTTTTTCATTTATCCTAACCTGCCTTTATTTGCTTAATGGGTCAATTATACCGCTTTTTTCTTCGCCTATCAATCTTTTCAACCCATTTAACACATTTTTTGTACTTTCCAATGCGTCTGTCTGCTTCTCTTTCAGATTCCTTCTCTTCTTCTCATAGATAAAGCATGGCTGCACCCCATCCGCTTTGAACGTCAGCTCGCCACGAAAATCTTCAATCAGCTTCGGAATCCGCTCCGGATGTACTTTTGCTTTTTCATACATGGTAAATGTGTAAACCTCGCCTTTCTGCTCGACCGCCGTTACATACAACTGATGTGCCTGTGCCTTCAGAGCCGCTACTTCCAGAAGCTTTTCTACTTCTTCGGAATATCTCCGAAACGGTCGATCAGTTCTTCTGTCATATCTTCCATCTCTTCTCTGTTCTCGATTGCAGCGATCCGTTTATAAACATCCAGTTTCTGATATTCATTCGGAATATACGAAGCCGGAATAAATGCATCCACATTCAGATCCATCGTCGTTGTAAATGTCTCCTCTTCTTCCATCTCGCCTTTCAGCTGCTTCACCGCCTCGTTCAGCATCTTACAGTAAAGGTCATATCCGACTGCTTCCATATGTCCATGCTGTTCTGCTCCTAGAAGATTGCCTGCTCCGCGGATCTCAAGATCCCGCATTGCGATCTTGAATCCCGAACCAAGATCCGTAACTCGCGGATGGCCGCCAGTCTCTTTTCAGCCACTTCTTTTAACATCTTGTCTCTCCGGTATAGAAGGAATGCATATGCCATGCGGTTAGAGCGTCCGACACGCCCACGCAGCTGATAAAGCTGTGAAAGGCCGAGACGATCCGCATCGTGGATGATCATCGTATTCGCATTGGAAATATCCAGTCCGGTCTCTATGATCGTTGTAGATACCAGTACATCAATCTCACCATTAATGAAATCATACATAATCCGTTCCAGTTCGTGTTCCCGCATCTGTCCGTGTGCATAGGCAACCGTCAGATCCGGCACCAGTTTCTGCACATGTCCTGCCACTTCATCAATATCTTCCACGCGGTTGTAGACATAATATACCTGTCCCTGTCTTGCGCATTCCCGTTCAATTGCCTCACGTACCATCTCATCGTTATATTCCATGACATACGTCTGGATCGGCATACGGTCGTTCGGCGCTTCTTCCAGCACACTCATGTCACGGATTCCGATCAGGCTCATATGAAGGGTTCTCGGGATCGGAGTTGCCGTAAGCGTCAGTACATCTACATTTTCCTTTAATTTCTTGATCTTCTCTTTGTGCTGTACTCCGAATCTCTGCTCTTCATCAATGATCAGAAGCCCGAGATCCTTGAATTTCATATCTTCACTTAACACTCGGTGTGTTCCGATGATAATATCTACCAGCCCTTTTTCGCATCCTCGACTGTCTTCTTCTGCTGCGCCGGCGTGCGGAATCTGCACATCAGATCGATCCGCACCGGAAAGTCTTTCATACGCTGCACGAACGTCCGGTAATGCTGCTGTGCAAGGATTGTTGTCGGAACCAGATAGACCACCTGTTTACTCTCCTGTACTGCTTTGAATGCCGCACGGATCGCAACTTCTGTTTTTCCGAATCCGACATCGCCACAGACCAGACGGTCCATGATCTTGTGGCTTTCCATATCTTTTTTCACAGCCTCAATCGCCATCATCTGGTCTTCTGTCTCTTCAAACGGGAACATCTCTTCAAATTCCCGCTGCCAGACAGTATCTTCTCCATAGACATAACCATCCTGTTCCTGTCTCGCCGCATACAGCTTCACCAGATCCCTTGCAATCTCTTTTACCGCACCGCGCACCTTTGTCTTGGTCCGGTTCCATTCCTGCGTTCCCAACTTGTTCAGTTTCGGTTTCTTGGCATCGGCACTTGCATATTTCTGGATCAGATCCAACTGTGTTGCCGGAATATAAAGATTTCCACCCTTAGCATAGGAAATCTTCATATAGTCTTTGGAAATCTTATCCACTTCGATTTTTTCAATTCCTTGATAAATTCCCAGTCCATGATTCTCATGTACCACATAATCTCCAGGTTTTAATTCTGAGAAGCTTTGGATCTTACGCCCTTCATAAGTGGTACGGCGTTTTTTCTTCCTTTTATTCTTTCCGAAAATATCCGTTTCTGAAATTACAACAAAATTCAAAAGTGGATACTCATAGCCTTCTGCAATATAACCATAAGCAGTCATAATTTCTCCCGGTTCTACTTCACGATCCATATCTTCACTGTAAAAACTGCTCAGATTGTAATCTCGAAGATCTTCTGCCAGGCGCCTTGCTCTTGTTCTGGAACCGGAAAGCAGAATGACACGGCTCTGATTTCGTTTCATTTTTTTCAGATCCTGCGTTAGAAGTTCAAACTCTATTGTATGGATCCACATTTTTCGTTTGAAGATTATAACTTGCCCGGATATTCAACCCAGGGCAACGCATATCCAACGCCTGAAATCCCACGCTGGAATATTCATTCATTTTCCTCATAA
>ENA-OQHA01001180-OQHA01001180.1-human-gut-metagenome-genome-assembly--contig:-NODE-1180-length-10524-cov-3.227566_pt1 | contig 10524 bp, 17 predicted proteins | sample MGYA00242558_ERZ504707 | MGnify/ENA primary metagenome ERZ504707 (study PRJEB26092, sample SAMD00036197) | human gut metagenome | host: Homo sapiens | study: EMG produced TPA metagenomics assembly of... | reverse complement strand
GGCGAGCTGGTCAGCCCGCCTGGGCGTGCGCCGCAGGGCCGACCTGCTCATCCCGCCCGAGGTGGATGTGTTCGAGCGTGCGCGCCGCTTCTGCCGGGGAGCAGGCCGCTGGCTTGGTGTTCTCTGCGACGAGAGCCAGTTCTTTACCCCGGCACAGGCCGAGCAGCTGTTCATGGTCACGGTAGACCTGAACATCCCGGTCATCTGCTACGGCCTGCGGTCAGACTTCTCCCTCAAGGGCTTCCCCGGCTCCACCCGTCTGCTGGAGCTGGCCCACACCATTGAGGAGATGAAGACCATCTGTACCTGCGGGCGCAAGGCCACCTGCAACTGCCGCAGGGTCAATGGGGAGTTCGTCTTTGAGGGCGAGCAGGTCGCCATCGATCTGGAAAACGATGTGCAGTACGTCAGCATGTGCCCCCAGTGCTATTTCAAGGCACGGCGGGCGTTTTACGCCAAACGGAACGCACAGTAAGTGTCGATCTCCGGCAGGCACAGGAGCCACCCTTCCTGCGTGAGAGCCCAGAACTCCCAAAAGTTTTTACAGTTTTCAGAGCGCTGCCCAGCCGGGCGGCGCTCTTTTTTGCCTGCCGCCTTTCAAAGTGATATATCAGTTGTATCCAACGGCGAACGTTTTTTGCGCAATTGATATATCAGTTTGCAAAACAGCGATATCGTCACTTTTTTCACATGTTGTATACAACAGCATACCGTCAATTTCGCAATAAGTTACAAAAACATTGCAATTTTAGAGGTTCCGCCACACTTTCTCGGCCCGTTTCTATGCAATCTATCCAACTATGCAGATTGCATAGTTTTTCGCCCCAAGTTTATTCATTTCGGCAATGCCGTCAAATCGCCGCAAATCACAAGAGCAATATTTGTTCGTTTTTTGTCCGTATCACTTCAATTTACATCTTTCTTTTTCCCATTCCTTTTGTTATCATATTTGTATACAACGAGCCTTGTGCAGTAAGGCCCGCTCGATGTTTTTTGATTTATTAGGAGGAGAACAACAATGAGCAAGGCAATTTCCCGTCGTGATTTCCTGAAGGTCACCGGTGCTGTCGGTGCAGCTGGTCTGCTGGCTGCCTGCGGCGGCAATGGCGGCGCTGCTTCCAGCACCGCTTCTTCTGCAGCCGAGGCTGCTTCCGTGGCTGGCCTGAGCAGCGATCCCGTTACCCTGACCATGAGCTGGTGGGGCGGCGAGTCCCGCCACAACGCTTACCAGGAGGCCCTGAAGGCTTTCTCTGCTGAGCACACCACCATCACCGTCAACCCCACCTTCGCTGCATGGTCCGGCTGGGAGGACACCATGTCCACCAAGTTTGCAGGCGGCGTGGCTGAGGATGTCTGCCAGATCAACTGGAACTGGCTGTACAACTACTCCGGCAACGGCCAGACCTTCCTGGATCTGAACAGCGTCACCGATTACCTGGATATGTCCCAGTGGGACGACGCAAAGCTGGGTGCCTGCAACGTTGCAAATGCACAGCAGTGCGTGCCCATCTCCATGACCGGCCGTATCTTCTACTGGAACATGACTACCTTTAACAAGGCCGGCATCACCGAAGTTCCCGCCACTGAGGATGACCTGTTTGCAGCAGGCAAGGCTTTCCAGGAGAAGCTGGGCGATGATTACTATCCCCTGCACCTGGGCGCATACGACCGTATGATCCTGATGGTGTTCTACCTCGAGTCCAAGTACGGCAAGGACTGGGCAGATCCCACCACCTCTACCCTGAACTACACCGCTGACGAGATCGCCGAGGGCATCGACTTCATCAAGAGCCTGGTCGATGGCCACGTCATCATGCCGCTGCCACCTACTACGGTGCAAACGGCGACGGTGCTACCCACCAGTCCAACGAGTGGATCACCGGCAAGATCGCCGGCATCTTCGAGTGGGATTCCGCTGCTTCCAAGTACCAGGACGCTCTGGACGAGGAGAACAAGCCCGGCTTCACCGTTGGTGAGGAGATCAAGTTCGGCGATTACAACGGCGGCTTCTCCAAGGTCTCCATGGGCATGGCCATCACCAAGACCTGCAAGAACCCCGCTGAAGCTGCTACCCTGATCGAGTACCTGTGGAACGGTGACGGCGCTGCCATCATGGGTTCCGAGTGCGGTGTCCCCGCTTCCAAGGCTGGTCTGGCTACCGCTCAGGCTGCCGGTAAGATCAACGAGCTGGTCGCCGAGGCAAACGGCAAGGTCATGAGCTTTGTTTCCTGCCAGCTGGATCCCCTGTTCGAGTCTTCCGATCTGAAGGCTACCGGCACCGGCATCTATCAGGAAGTGTTCGATACCGTTGACTACGACAACAAGAGCGGCGCAGATGTTGTTGACACCCTGCTGGACGGCATGTCTGCTGTTGGCTACACTGTCTGATCTTCTTTGCTGACCTGAGTTAAGCTACATATCAGGGGCATCGTCCATCCGTAGGCCCGATGCCCCTTTTTTCTCAGGTACAGGTTACAATTCTCTGACAAATCTGTTGCCAAAGTGTGACACAAGGTTTGTTGCACCGATTTTCACCAAAGGAGGATTCCCGGATGAAAGAAAGCAAAGCGCCCTCTCTCGGGCGTACCCCCGCACAGAAGTTCCTGGATAAGTGGCAGGGTCTGATCTACTGATCCCCTGGATCATCGGCTTTATCGTGTTCAAGGCCATCCCCTTCGGTCAGTCGCTGTATTACAGCTTCACCGACATGAACTTCTTCAACGGCATCCACCAGTACGGCGTGATGAACTACGTCACCGCCTTCTCTGATGCCAAGGTCACCAAGCTCTGGTCACCACCTTCAAGTACGCGTTCGTCACCGTGCCCCTGAAGCTGATCTTTGCCCTGTTCATCGCATACATCCTGAACTTCAAGATCGCCTGCGTGAACCTGTTCCGTACCGTTTACTACATCCCGTCCATTCTGGGCGGCTCCGTTGCCATCGCCGTGCTGTGGAAGGCCGTTTTCCGTGATGATGGTCTGGTCAACACCATCATCCGCGCCATCACCTTCGGCCACGCACAGGGCCCCTCCTGGCTGAGCGACCCCAACTATGCGCTGTGGATCATCTGCTTCCTGCGCATCTGGCAGTTCGGCTCCGCATGGTGCTGTTCCTGGCCGCCTGAAGGGCGTGCCTGCAGACCTGTACGAGGCTGCCACCATTGATGGTGCCGGTAAGTGGAAGCAGTTCTTCTCCATCACTGTTCCCATGATCACCCCCATCATCTTCTACAACCTGGTCACTCAGATCTGCCAGGCTTTCCAGGAGTTCAACGGCCCCTTCATCATCACCAACGGCGGCCCGCGCAACTCCACCACCCTGATCTCCATTCTGGTTTACAACTACGCCTTCAAGTCCAACCAGATGGGCATGGCTTCCGCTCTGGCCTGGATCATGTTCGTGATCGTCTGCATCCTCACGATCATCGCCTTCACCAGCCAGAAGAAGTGGGTCTACTACTCGGATGAAAGGTAAGGTGTGACAGTATGGGAATGAAAGCATCCAACGCCATTGCGACGTTTTTTAAGTACTTTGTCCTGATCCTGGTTGGCCTGATCATGATCTATCCCCTGCTGTGGATGGTCAGCGCCACCTTTAAGGACAACAGCGAGATCTTTGCAGGCATCGGCCTGTGGATCAAGAACCCCACCCTGGAGGGCTACAGGAACGCGCTGAACAACTTCGGCGGTTCCATCAACATCCTGCAGGCCATGCTGAACACTTATTCTTATGTTCTGCCCAAGGTCATCTGCACGGTGGTCTCCTCCTGCATTGCAGCCTACGGCTTTGGCCGTTTCGACTTCCCGGGCCGGAAGATCCTGTTCAGCATCATGCTGGCCACCCTGTTCCTGCCTCAGGTCGTTCTGAACGTTCCTCAGTTCCTGCTGTACACCAAGTTCGGCTGGGTCAACAGCCCGTTCTATCTGGCCATCTGGTCCACACTGCATTTGCAACTGAGACCTACTTTGTTTACCAGCTGGTGCAGTTCATGCGCAATGTCCCGCGCGATCTGGACGAGGCTGCCGCCATTGATGGCTGCAACTCCTTCCAGACCCTGTACAAGGTCATTGTCCCCATGCTGATGCCCGCTCTGGTGTCCTGCGCACTGTTCCAGTTCATGTGGAGCTGCAACGACTTCATGGGCCCCTGCTTTACGTGCAGACCCCTGCAAAGTACCCCATGTCCCTGTTCGTCAAGCTGTCCATGGACGGTGATACCGGCTTTGCCTGGAACCGTATCCTGGCCCTGTCCCTGATCTCCATCCTGCCGCAGCTGATCGTTTTCTTCTGTGCACAGGATCAGTTCGTCGAAGGTATCTCCGCCGGTGCTGTCAAGGGCTAAGCACCCCCTCTGCGGACAGAACCATTGACTTTCGATGAATAAGCAACGCCCCCTGTGCTGTGCACAGGGGGCGTTGTTCTTATCCGCGGTGCTCTTGCGGTATTGCACGCCGGCCCCGTTCCCATCGGTCATCGCGGAACGACGGACGGGCGGGAAATGGGCGGGCAAGAGGCAAAGCCAGGTCTGCTCGGCCACAGCGCTGATGTTCAGGTCGGTGCTCTCCAGCAGGCGCTGGGCAGCCTCAATGCGGCGGCATTGATGTAATCCACAATGGACTGGCCCGTGACCCGCCGGAACAGGCGGCTCAGGTAATAGGGCGACAGGTAGAACCGCGCAGCCACATCTGTCAGGGAGAACTTCTGCTGGTAGTTGGCCGCAAGGTAAGCGCAGATCTGCTCCACCGTCTCGTTGCGGGGGCGGATGTCCTGCCTTTCACTGCGGCACTCCTGCTCCACATAGTGCAGGATGAGGCCAGATAGATCATGCCGGGGCTTTCCGGCTCGTTTCGGCGCTCTGCATCATGCCCAGCAGAGTGCGCAGGCGGCCCGACCACTGCACCGGGCCGTACAGGGCCGTTTGTGCTCCCGGCTCAAACAGCGGCATGAAATCCCGCTGCATCAGGTTCTTGAGCACCGGGAGAACGCCCGCCGGGAACCGACAGCCGATGAGCTCAGGGGCAATGTGGCCCGCCTGCTGCAGCAGGCCCCGCCGGGGCCCAGCAGCAGCACACAGCCCGGGTTCACCAGCAGGCTCTCACCGCCCCGCACCAGCGTAAAGCTGCCGCCGGACACCAGAATGATCCGGCAGATCTCTTCCTCCTCAGCCAGCTCATACTGGCCGGTCTGGAACCGCAGCGCCCTTGCCGTTACCCGGCCGCTCCATTTTTCCCGTTCCGCTTTCATCCGCACACCCCATTCAACAGTTTCTTTTCCTCAGTGTACCATGCCCGCCACCTATGGGCAACCCATAAATCTTTCAACATCCAAGGAGGCATCCTGTTTATGAAGCTTTCCCTGATTCGTTCCATGACCCGCAGTGCCGTGTTCGAGCTGGAAAACGGTCTGTGCTACCGTCCTGCACATCCCTTCACCGTTCAGCTGAACGGTAAGACGGTGTACGAGGCGTGCAACACCAATGTGTTCTCCCTGTTCAGCCTGCTGCCCGGCACTTCCTACACGATTGCCGTGCAGGCTGAGGGCGAGACTCTGACCCTTGATTTCACCACCGAGGCTGAGACCTTCTTTGTGGACGCATCCCGCTACGGCCTGGTGGCCGACGGCACCACCGACAACACCGGCAAGCTGCAGGCTGCCTTTCCACCTGCCCCAAGGGCGGCACGGTCTATCTGCCCGCCGCGCTACCGCACCGCCAGCCTGTTTATGAAGAGCTGCACCACCCTCTACCTGGAAAAGGGCGCTGTGCTGCTGGGCGACAACGACCGCACCCACTACCCCATCCTGCCCGGTGTCATCCCCAGTGAGAACGAGGTGGATGAATACTACCTGACCGGCTGGGAGGGCAACCCGCTGGACAGCTTTGCCGGTCTGCTGAACATCACGCAGGTGCACGACGTGGTGGTGACCGGCGAGGGCACGCTGGACTGCGATGCCCAGAACGGCGACTGGTGGATCAACCAGAAGGTCAAGCGGATCGCATGGCGGCCCCGCGCGGTGGCCGCGGTGGACAGTGAGAATGTCTGCCTCCACGGCATCACAGTGCAGAACAGCTACTCCTGGACCATCCACCCCATCTTCGTCAAGCACCTGGACCTGCTGAACTTCAACATCAACAACCCCTACAACGCCCCCAACACCGACGGCATCGACCCCGAGAGCTGCGAGTACATCCGCATCATCGGCGCGAACATCCATGTGGGTGACGACTGCATTGCCATGAAGGCCAGCAAGGTGTTCCTGGGCATGAAGCTGAAAAAGAGCTGCGAGCACACTGTGATCCGGAACTGCCTGCTGGACAAGGGCCATGGCGGCATCGTCATCGGCAGCGAAATGAGCGGCGGCGTGAAGGATATGGTGGTGACCCAGTGCCTGATGGACCACACCGACCGCGCCTGCGGGTCAAGACCCGGCGCGGCCGCGGCAACACCGCCGTCATCGACGGGCTGGTGTTCCGCAATGTGGAGATGCGCGGTGTCAAGGCTCCCTTTGTCATCAACATGTTCTATTTCTGTGACCCGGACGGCCACGGCCCCTATGTTCAGTGCCGCGATGCTATGCCGGTGGATGAGTACACCCCCAAGCTGGGCAGCCTGACCATGGAGGATATCGTGGCTACCGACGCACAGTTCGCGGGCTGCTACTTCGACGGCCTGCCTGAGCAGCCCATCGAGCGCATCTCCATGAAGAATGTCACCATCACCTTTGACCCCAACGCCGAAGCCGGTCAGGCCGCCATGGCGGACAACCGCCCCAACGTGAAAAAGCTGGCTATCTACGCGGAGAACGTCAAGGAGATCGACCTGCACAACGTCAAGATCACCGGCTACGAAGCGAGCGCCTGCGCTTTGCCAATGTCGGCCATTTCGAGGAGGACTGACCCATGACCCATGAAGAAATTCTCACCCTGCTGGGCGACTATGTGGACTACCTGATCGCCAATTCCAGCGCCGAGGCCCCCATGTGGAACATTGAAAAGGTGCGCAGCGGCAAGCCCAACAAGTGGAACTACATCGACGGCTGCATGATCACGGCCTGCCTGAGCCTGTACAAGACCACCGGGGACGAGAAGTACCTGAGCTTCTCCAAGGACTTCATCGACTTCTTTGTGCAGGAGGATGGCTCCATCAAGACCTATGACCCCAAGGAGTACAACCTGGACAACGTGAATCAGGGCAAGAACCTGTTCACCCTGTACGACATCTACGGCGACGAAAAATACCGCCGGGCCATTGACACCATCCGCAGCCAGCTGCTCACCCAGCCCCGCACCAAGGAGGGCAACTTCTGGCACAAGGATATCTACCCCTGGCAGGTCTGGCTGGACGGCACCTACATGGCCCAGCCCTTCTACATGGAGTACGAGACCCGCTACAACAAGATGCAGGGCTGCATTGACAGCTACAAGCAGTTTATGAACATCAAGAAGCACATGCGGGACGAAAAGACCGGCCTGTACTACCACGGTTACGACGAGAGCCGCCAGATGTACTGGGCTGACCCCGTGACCGGCTGCAGCCCCAACTTCTGGCTGCGGGCCATGGGCTGGTTCATGGTGGCCATGGTGGATGTGCTGGAGCGGATGGACGAGCAGCTGTACAACGAGTACCGCGGCATCATGCCATGCTCAAGCAGACCATTGAGGATGTGCACAAGTTCCAGGATGAGGAGACCGGCATGTTCTGGCAGGTGATGGATCACCCCGGCGTGGAGGGCAACTACCTTGAGACCAGCGGCACCGCCCTGTTTGCCTATGCGGTGCTCAAGGGCGTGCGCCTGGGCTATCTGCCCAAGCGGATGGCTGCCTGGGCTGAGAAAGCTTCTACGGCACCTGTGACAGGTACCTCTCCAGAACCCGGACGGCAGCCTGCAGCTGGGCGGCATCTGCCTGGTGGCAGGTCTGGGCGGCAAGGATCACCGCGACGGCTCCCTGGCCTACTACTTCAGTGAGCCTGTGGTCTGCAACGATGCCAAGGGCGTAGGCCCCCTGGTGCTGGCCTACACCGAGATGATCGCCCGCAAGTAATACACGAGCTTACAGCAAAAAGCGAACCGCCATGGTGACAGATGCCATGGCGGTTCGCTTTTACACTTTTTTCTTCGAGCACCCATCGTCCGGGTGCACATTCAGTATACCCGGACAGGTGCCCCCTGTAAAAGGTATCTTTTGTATTGCTGTGATATGTTTTTTGTATGGTTCAAACTTCCGCGTGGGAGGCCGCGCTGCTGTCCTCATTTTCATCATCGAGGTCAGGGCCGGTGCCCTCGTCCAGATCAAGGCGCAGGCGGTCGCTTTCCTCATCGGTCAGGTCCCGTTCCTGCCGGGCATCGTATTCGATCCAGAACTCCCCCGGCGCAGGGCAAAATCAAAGGCTGCCATCAGGCAGGCCCCGCCAAATGCGCTGACCATCAGCACGATGCAGAGGAGCACCGAAAGAAAATCGTACTTCCAGCGCTGGGCCTTGCGGCAAAATACAGCACCTCGCACCCCAGCAGGATCAGCCTGCCGCCGGGGCGATCTTCAGCGCAAGCTCCCAGTTGAAATGCGGCACAAAGAAATAGCAGAGGAACAGCACGCCACAGGCGATCAGGCAGACTCCCAGCGTCAGGGTGCCCACCCGGCGCACCGGGGCGTTTTCCGGGGCCTTGTAGGCCGGGGTCTCTGCTGTGTCATTCTTCTTCTCGTCCATCGTCTTCATCCTCCGGGTCAAGGGTCACCTCACCGGTCGTATCCGGCTCTGCCTTGCGGGCAAAGTGATCCAGCAGGCTGGGCATCTTCTTTTCGGGCTGATACTCCTGAAATCGGTCTCCTCCGGGGCAGCGGCTTCCGGGGCAGCTTTCTTTGCTCTGGGGCCCGCACCAGCAGATGCCGCACAGGATCAGTGCCACGCAGAGCACGACCTCGGGCAGTTGATCCATTACCAGATAGATGGCCCGCCATACCGGAGCCTTCTGGCCCCAGCGCCACAGGATATCGCCCAGCGTGTTCATAATGATCTGCTCATAGGCGATCAGCGCACCGATGGCGATCAGGCACCAGCCCACCAGCTTGTGGCTGTCCATCATCATCCGGGCAAGGCGCTTATCCTGCGGGTCGAAGTGTACCAGATAATCGTCCTCCGGGGCGTGCCCATGCTGATCTGGGCACGCAGATTGAAGGTGTCGAAAAAGCTGTACATGAACACCACCAGCAGCGTAAACGCGACGGGCGGGATCAGTGCGGATGCCATGCCGATGGCAACAGCCATCAGCACCAGCGAAAGGCCGCGCTTCATATATCCCTGATACATCTGGCCCGCGCCCGGGATAAAGGCGAACAGCAGGGTCAGGATGCCATTTTTCTTCATAATCGTTCCCTCATTTCTCTGTATTCGGGGTGTTGCCCGCGATCTTATCGGTCACATCCGTGAGCAGCTTGTGGAGCAAAGAGGAGCTTTCGCCGGCATAGCGGCGGTCCTGTTTTGTCTCCATGGGTCTCCCCAGCTGTTCCGGCGCGGCCTGCGGTCGGTCGTCCTCAATGGGGCGGTATTGCGGGGTGTTCTCCGGGGCCGGGTCATTCTGGCCGGGTTCCCAGAGCTGGCTCTGGTCGGTCTCCAGCACGGTCTCCCGCCCGGCACCATACTGGATGATCTGCTGCAGCGCCCCGCTCCGCCACAGGGTCAGGGCCAGCACAGCGGCCACACCGGCCACGGCAGCCCTGCCATAGGTATTCTGCATCAGGCGGGCCCAGATCGTGCCCATCACCGCGCCTGCACACTCCTTGGCGGTGTTTCCAGTGCGTCGGCGGTCAAAAGGGCCGTGTAGCGGTCCATGCACTGGTCACAATAAGAGAGGTGTTCGGCGGCTTCCAGCTGCCCAGCTCATCCAGCTGGCCGTCCATCATGGCCCGGAAGCCCGCGTCGGTCATGCAGCCATCTTCACGAAACAATTCCATCTTCGCTCCTCCTTTCCTGACGGATCTGCTCCGCCAGCATTTTCTTTGCCCGGTAGATCTGCGCCTCCACCGTCTTTGGGGCCTGCCGCAGAGGGCTGCCGCCTCGGCGGCGGTGCGGCCCTCCAGCAGCATCAGGCGGCAGGGGGTGCGGTACGGCTCCCGCATCCCCAGGATCTTCCCGGTCAGGGTCTCCTCGCTCATGGCATCCAGCACCTGCTGCTCCGGGTCGGAGCCGGGCGGCGCGCCTTCCAGTGCAAGGATATCGTCTCCCGGGGTGTTCACCCGGCGCACCCACGCACTGCGCAGGTAGTCCTTGGCTTTGTTGGAAGCGATACGCGCCAGCCACTGCTTTTCGTACCCGGGCGGGCAGCGGTCAATGGCCCGCCATGCCGCCAGAAAGGTCTCCTGTGCCAGATCCTGAGCATCGCCCTCGTCCGGCACCAGCTGGTGGCAGACCGTGTAGACCAGCCCCTGATACTGCCGCACCAGCGCATTGAATTCCAGTGTTGTCAACGGTCCGCATCCCTCCTTCCTGCCGCTCTGTAAATGAATACGAAGCAGAGCGCGGTTTCCTG
>ENA-OQHA01001178-OQHA01001178.1-human-gut-metagenome-genome-assembly--contig:-NODE-1178-length-10529-cov-4.288310_pt1 | contig 10529 bp, 11 predicted proteins | sample MGYA00242558_ERZ504707 | MGnify/ENA primary metagenome ERZ504707 (study PRJEB26092, sample SAMD00036197) | human gut metagenome | host: Homo sapiens | study: EMG produced TPA metagenomics assembly of... | reverse complement strand
CAATGTTTTCTGCCTTAACGATTTCATCAAGGATTAAGTTTAACTTAACTCTTTCTTCAGCCTGATCTCTTACATCAGCTTTGATATCATCCATTGTCTTACCAGTCATCTGAGTGTATAATTCAATGTTTAATCCCTGCTGAGATAAGTTCTGGTTGATTTCGTTAATGATGTTCATAACTTCGCTATCAACCATTGCATCTGGTACATCGATTGTATTGTTAGCAACAACAGCTTTAATTACTTCTTCATTGAACTTGTTTTCAGCTTCAGCCTTCTTCATAGTTCTGATCTGATCTTTGATCTTTTCCTGTAACTGTTCTAATGTTTCAACACCTTCGATATTAACATCCTTAGCTAATTCATCATCAATTTCAGGTAAAACCTTTGCTTTGATTTCATGAACCTTAACCTTGAATACTACTTCAGCACCTGCTAAATCAGCTGCATGATATTCTTTAGGGAAAGTTAAGTTGATTTCTTTTTCTTCACCAGCAGCCATACCAACTAGACCTTCTTCAAATCCAGGGATAAATGAGTGAGAACCGATTTCAAGTGAATAGTTTTCTGCTTTTCCGCCTTCAAAAGCAACACCATCTTTGAAACCTTCATAATCAATAACAGCTGTATCGCCTTCTTCAACTGTTCCTTCTTCTTTAACTACTAATTCAGCGAACTGCTTCTGGTAGTCATTTAATCTTTCTTCAACATCTTTCTTAGTTACTCTTACCTGAGCCTTCTTAACTTCTAATCCTTTGTATTCACCTAATTCGAATTCAGGTTTAACTGGACAAGTGAAAGTTACTTCTAATTCAGTTTCAGTAGACTTAACAATGTTTGCAGTTGGCTGAGCAACTGGAGTTACATTGTTGTCAACGAAGATCTTAGCATAGTTTTCGCTTAAGATTTCTTCAACAGCCTGTTCTCTTAATGCCTTAGCACCAATCTTAGCTTTGATTAAATTCTTTGGAGCATGTCCCTTTCTGAAACCATCTAACTTAACTGAACCAGCTAACTTATTTAAAGCCTTTTCCTGAGCTGCTGCCCATTCTTCTGTATCGAAAACGGCTTTGATTTCAACCATTGATTTCTCAAGTTTTTTAACTTCTGTATTCATTTCTTAATCTCCTTTACTATTTGCAATTGCTATTATACATGAAAGATTCATGCAATGCAACATTTTAACACTCTAATTGTTTGAGTGCTAATATTTCTTTTTCTACGTCTGATAAATCGCAATTGTAGTCAATTTCTATATCAGATGGATCGACTGGCATATTCTGTAATGTTGCAACGTAATAGTGTAGCGTTGCTGCTACTAGATCACAGTCTTCTGGCATAATATCCTTAGGATAAATAGTATAAAGATAATATTCCAGATAATCGAGACATTGTGAGAGAAGCGTAGGATTATCATCTTCTAATACTCTTGAAAGAGATTTACCAATCAATGTATAACATTCTCTTTCTAATACCAAAGGACTATAAGAGCCATTAAAGTAATATGTTTCATCACCCTTTACTACAGTGAATTCTTCATCCACCTGCTGATCAATCAGAATTTCCATAATAAGTGTCTTCGCAAAAGATGACTTATGAGGATTTTCTAAGAATCTTCCTACTTCAGGCATGATCATACGGATATTTAACTGCTGTAATTGATCAAGTGCCATATAAATTAAATCATCATTCACTTCATCTCTATCAAGTAAACGTCCAATTTCCTGTGCAGACATAATGGTACTCTTGTTTTCTAGCTGGTAATTCTTTTCCTGCTTCATAAGAATAATTTCATCATAAACTGCATTGAATAAGTTTTCATACTGCTGAGGGATATAAGGCATAGATAATTCTTCAATAAGAATATTAATTGCCTGTTCATATTCTTCAAGTTCTTTTAAAGCATTTAAATATAAAGCAGTCACTTCATAATAAGTGTTATTGGCCTGCATTTTAGCAACGGCCCCTTCCTGCATACATCTTTGATAATCTTCTAATGCATTCAAGCATACAAGACGATAATATCTAGTCATCTCGTCATCCATATCTGTCAAACGACTTAATGCGACTTGATACTGGCCTTCTTCAATAAGTTCTTCTATCATGTTTGCCCCCTTGAGTTTTCATTTTATCAAAATTAGACTATCTGTCAACATAATTAAAAAACCTTACTAAATGTAAGGTCCTTGTCTTATTATTCATCACCAAATGATACGCCATAGCCTTAGCAGCCTGAACAAGATCTCCATTAGGATCAACAAGCTTCTGCTTACCAAATTTCGCATCACCAATTACTTCTTCAAGTGAAGTATATTCCATGTTGCCACCCTTTAATGATACAACATTTCCAAATAAGCCTTCATCAATCATAGCACATGCCTTATTACCAAATCTGATAGATAGAATTCTATCATATGCATCAATATCACCACCACGGATAATATGACCCGGATTGACAGAACGTACTTCATGATTAGGAATGACTTTTTCTAGATCATCAGCCACCTTTGCAGCAAGTCCAGAATAACGAATTGGGTCTGGTGAATCTTCTACAATCTTACCGATTGACTTTGTACCATCCGCATACTTAGCACCTTCAGCTACTGCAATAACAGTATATGGAAGACCTGCTTCATCACGTTTCTTAACTGCTTTCGCAATATTTTCAATAGTAAATGGAATTTCAGGAATTAATACAACACCTGCATTACCTGCAAGACCTGCATATAATGAAATCCATCCAGCTTCTCTACCCATTAATTCACAGCAGATGACACGATGATGTGATTTTGCAGTAGTCTGAAGACGATCTATGAATTCAGTACCAACACTCATCGCACTGATGAAACCATATGTTAAATCTGTAGAAGTAAGGTCATTATCCATAGTCTTTGGTACACCAATGACATTGACACCTTTTCTGCTGAAATCTCTAGCACTTGTTAATGTACCATCGCCACCTAACACAACTAATACATCAACACCATCTTTCTTAAGATTTTCAACGCCTACATCACTGACGTCTTTTCTTACTTTTCCACCATTTCCATCATCTACAAGATAATCGAATAGGTTATCCTTATTAGAACTATAAAGAATAGTTCCACCTTCCTTATATATATCCTCTACCTTGTCTACAGTTAATTCTACATAATTATTATTATACAATCCACGATAACCATATACAAAACCAATAACTTCCCAATTATTATTTTTCAATCGCAATACTTAGTGATTGTTCTGATTACCGCATTTAAGCCTGGACAATCTCCTCCGCCAGATAATAGCGCAATTTTTTTAACTTTTAAATTCATGATATTCCTCCTTATGTAAATCCCACTCTCTATTATAAATTAAACTGTTAGCGTTTTCAATATAAATATGAAGCGCTTACATATAGGTGCTAAAAAAGAAGCCTATAATGGCTTCTTAGTCAAAGTTTCAATGACTTCTATTACATGCTTTACTGGGAGCCCAATGACATTATCAATATCTCCCTGCACTTCTTCAATGAATTTCCCTGCAACACCCTGAATCGCATAAGCGCCAGCTTTACCCTTCCATTCATCAATAGAAAGATAATCATCAATCATATCATTGATATTCTTAAATGTAACTTTTGTTTCATCTACAAATATACAAACCTGATCTTTATAGAATACAGCCACTGATGTAAACACACTATGTGTATCACTACTTAATGATTCAAGAATTTCTCTTGCTTCATGAGCACTGTGAGCTTTACCAATAATCTTTCCATTATGATAGATTGTTGTATCCGCACTGATTACAACATCATCAGGATATTTCTCATGAATAGAAACACCTTTATCATATGCGAGTTTCTTAAGTCTTTCTTCTATTTCTAGAGAAGAATCAAAATATTCAGTAATAGAAGAGGCATCGATAATAAAATCAATGCCTTCTCTTTCAAGCAGTTCTTTTCGTCTAGGAGAAGTACTTGCAAGAATAATTTTCATTATTTCTTTTCCTCAGCAGGTGCATCATGTTTAACGATTGGTTTTGGTAATAATGCTTTTCTAGAAACATTCACACCCTTATCAGTAATCTGAGTTACTTTAACCTTTACTGTATCACCAAGCTTGATTACATCGCCGACTTTATTTGTTCTATCCCAAGCAACATCTTTTACATGTAAGAAACCATTTGTACCAGGGAATAATTCAATGAATGCATACTTTTCTTCAACTCTTACAGCTTTACCATCAAAGATTTCGCCTACTTCAACTTTTCTAGTTAAATCCTTGATCATACCCATTGCATGGTCAATCGCTTCCTGAGAGTAATGATAGATAGTAACGTTACCTTCATCATCAATATCGATCTTAACATTATCACTTTCAGCAATAATCTTATTGATCATATCTCCGCCCTTACCGATTACATCTTTAATCTGTTCAGGTTCAATCTTCATCATAGCAACCTTAGGAGCATATGGCTTAAGTGATCTCTAGGTTCACTGATTGCTGACATCATGCAGTCCATGATTTGTCCTCTTGCAACCTTTGCCTGAGCTAATGCTTCCTGTAAGATTTCTTTAGTGATACCATCAATCTTGATATCCATCTGTAATGCACAGATACCGTTCTTTGTACCTGCAACCTTGAAATCCATATCACCTAGATGGTCTTCCATACCCTGGATATCAGTTAAGATTGTATAGTTTTCGCCTTTTTTAACTAGACCCATAGCGACGCCAGCCACTGGATTACTAATTGGAACACCTGCAGCCATTAAAGCCATAGTTGATGCACAAATTGAAGCCTGTGAAGAAGAACCGTTAGATTCTAATACTTCAGCAACAACTCTGATTGTATATGGGAATTCTGTTTCAGAAGGAATAACCTGTCTTAAGGCTCTTTCACCTAAAGCACCATGACCAATTTCTCTTCTACCTGGAGAACCCATTCTTCCTGTTTCACCTACACAATATGGTGGGAAATTATAGTGATGCATGAAACGTTTCTGGTCTTCCATTCCAAGACCATCAATCTTCTGTACTTCACCTAATGCACCAAGTGTGCAGGCAGATAATACCTGAGTTTCACCACGAGTGAACATAGCTGAACCATGTACACGTGGCAATAAATCTACCTGTGCATCTAATGGACGTACTTCATCTACTTTACGACCATCAGGTCTTACCTTTTCTTCAGTAATCAAACGTCTTACTTCTTCTTTTTCAAGATCACCAAGAACCATCTTAACCTGTTTAATTGTCTTATCATGTTCTTCAACAGTTGCATATTCTTTTTCTTCAAAAGATTCTACAACCTTAGCATCTAATTCATCAATAGCAGCATATCTTTCAAGCTTACCAGGAATAGAAATAGCCTTGATCATTTCTTCCTTAGCCATTGCTTCTACGCTAGACACAATATTTTCATCTAATGCGAATAGTGGAACGTCAATCTTTTCCTTACCAACAGCTTCTACAATCTGTTCCTGGAAAGCGATTAATTCCTTAATCTTTTCATGACCGAACATCAATGCATTCAACATTGTTTCTTCATCTACTTCTTTTGCATCTGCTTCAACCATGTTAATAGCATCCTTTGTACCTGCTACTTCAAGATTGATTTCACTTCTAGCCATATCTTCAGGTCCTGCGTTGACAGTAAATTCACCATCTATTAAACCAACATTTACACCTGCAATTGGACCATTAAATGGAATATCAGAAATACATAGAGCGATAGATGCGCCAAGCATTGCAGCCATTTCTGGAGTAGCTTCCTGATCAACTGATAGTACAGTATTAACAACCTGTACTTCGTTTCTGAAACCATCTGCGAATAATGGACGGATAGGTCTGTCAATCATTCTTGCAGTTAATGTACCATGTTCACTAGGACGGCCTTCACGCTTTAAGAATCCACCTGGAATCTTACCTACAGAATATAGTTTTTCTTCATAAGTTACTGTTAATGGGAAGAAATCTACATCTTTTGGTTCTTTCCCAGCACATGCTGTTGAAAGAACGACTGTATCATCATATCTTACTAAACAAGAGCCGTTTGCCTGTTTAGCCATTTCACCGACTTCAACCTGGATTTTCTTACCATAGAAATCCATACTAAAAATTTGTTTTGCCATAAATTCACCTCATATTCTTCAAAATTATATCATAAATCAACTATTACACAAACAATTATTTGACAGAGACATGAAAAAGCCCCAATAGGGCTTTTTCTTATCTTCTTAATCCTAACTTATCAGTAAAGTTGTATATCTGTCAAGATCTTCATTCTTAAGATACTTAATAAGTCTCTTCTTCTACCGATCTTCTTTAAAAGACCTCTGTTAGAATGATTATCCTTTGGATGCTGTTTGAAGTGACCATTTAACTTGTTGATATCAGCAGTTAATAATGCGATCTGAACTTCTGGAGAACCAGTATCCTTTTCTACGCGACCATATTCAGCCATGATCTTAGCTTTTTCTTCTTTAGTTAACATTATGTTTTCCTCCTAAATTATATTCTTCGCAATATCCAAGCTAGATGTAAGAGGTACAAATATCCTAGACATTGTTGCAATGACTATTTTACATTATTTTTATATAAAGTCAAATACTTTTTCATGACCTGACTTAAATATTTTCTGTCTTCTGTTAATTGTGTTTTTAGTCCTTCTAATCCATTAAAAACAGTTTCTTCACGCTTATATAAATAGAAAGTAACCTCTACTTCTTTACCATACACATCTTCATCAAAATCAAAGACGTTGACTTCTAATGAAAGACGATTGATATCATTGAATGTAGGATTCATCCAATATTTGCCATACCTATATAATATTGATGATTGATTTCTACAATTGTGCCGTATACCCCTCTTTAGGTAAGTATTTCATGCCATAATCAATATTCAATGTAGGAAAACCAATCAAACGACCTCTCTGTTTTCCATGAATAACAGTACCCTTTACCTTATAAGGTCGATCAAGTAAAGTATTGACTTCTTCAATCATTCCCTGATCCATCAGTTTCTTAATAAGAGTAGATGATACTTTTTCTGTTTCATTATACATAACAGCGTTTTTCACAATAAGTTCAAATGACTGTTTCTTTAAGTCTTCTATGCTGCCACTGTTATGAGCTCCAAAATGGAAATCATAACCACATACTAGTCTTTTTAAAGGAAGCTTATTTAAGTATTCATCAATAAACACCTGTGGACTTAATGCTGCCACTTCCTTAGTAAAATGAATTACAAGCAAATAATCAATCCCCATTTCTTCTAGAAGTTCTTTTTTTCTTCTAAGTGATAATTGATTGTCTCTTTTCCCCCTTTAAAACACATAAAGGATGCACATCAAAGCTCATAACAGCTGTTTTGTTTCTCCCTTATATTTCAATACTTCATTAATCAAAGACATATGACCTAAATGTAATCCATCAAAAAAGCCAATTGCAAGAGAAAGAGGTTCTGCTAAATGTACCTCTTCCATTTTTATGACCTTCATTAGAAAAGCCCCCTTAGGCTCTTCAAATTGCCTTTTCCATCTGGTCCATATATCGCAAGTAATTTACCTTCTTTTGAATAAATAGCTACATTATGATCTTTATCACTCTTGATTTTCTGACCAGTCATGACAATTCTTTCATCTACGACCATAGAATCATAGAAAGAAAATACTTCTTCTAACGATATCACTGGTCCATTGTTTTCTTCTAGTTCTTCGAGTGTCACTGCCTGATCGATTGTAAAATGACCTGACTGATTTCTTACTAATGCAGTCATATGAGCAGGATAACCTAAGGCTTTTCCAATATCTACACATAAAGAGCGGATATATGTTCCTTTAGAGCACTTAACATCTATTGTTATTTCATCATCATGTGCATCGACTAAATCAAGTTTATAAATAGTAATTGGTCTTTCTGGAACTTCTACTTCTATACCTTCTCTGGCATATTCATAGAGCTTCTTACCATTAATTTTAATAGCTGAATACATTGGAGGCTTCTGCATGGAATCTCCTTTAAATGATGATAATACTTCTTCTAGATTCTCATAACCTGTAAAAGGCTTGGTTTCTAAAACCTTCCCTTCAGCATCATATGTATCTGTCGCACTGCCAAGTTTAAGGGTCGCACGATATTCTTTTTCTTCACTCATTAAAAACTGCATTGCTTTAGTGGCTTTATTAATACCAATAACTAAAACACCAGTCGCCATAGGGTCAAGAGTCCCACAATGTCCTACTTTTTAGTATGCATAATACGTCTCACACGATTAACGACATCATGACTTGTCATACCCTGTGGTTTATTAATTAAAATAATACCATCCATCTACTCACATCCTTCCTAAAAAAGCAGACTATTGTCTGCTTAGATATGATTAATAACGAAGTACTTCTTCTTACCTCTTCTAATAACAGTCACCTTACCACCAAACGCATTGTCTTTTGATACAACAAACTTTTCATCAGTGACCTTTTCACCATTTACAAGAACACTTCCACCTTTTACGAACTGTCTTGCTTCACGATTACTAGAAGCAGCACCTGCTTTTACTAATACATTTAAGATTTGTTCATCTTCAGTGACATCAATACTTGGTACACCATTGAAGCACTGTTTAACCTGTTCATAAGTCATGCTCTTGATATCACCACTGAATAACTTTTCAGAAATGCTGACAGCTTCTTCATAAGCATCTGCACCATGAATGAAAGTAATAACTTCTTTCGCAAGGGCTTTATGTGCTTTTCTTAAGTGTGGTTCATTCTTATTTGATTCTTCTAATGCTTCAATTTCTTCTTTAGATAAGAAAGTGAGGTATTTTAAGTAATCAATAACCTTGCTATCTTCACTGTTGATGAAGAACTGATACATTTCATATGGTGAAGTCTTTTCTCTGTCTAACCAGATTGCATTTCCTTCTGATTTACCAAACTTAGTACCATCACTCTTAGTAAGTAAAGGCATAGTGAATCCATATGCTTCATCACCAGTCTTCTTTCTAATTAATTCAATACCTGCAGTGATATTACCCCACTGGTCCTGGCCAGCAACCTGTAAGTTACAGCCTTTATTTTCATGTAAGTAATAGAAGTCCATTGCCTGCATGATCATATAAGAGAATTCAGTGAAAGTAATACCTTCATCTAATCTTCTCTTGATAATATCCTTAGATAACATGTAGTTGATATTGAAATATTTACCATAATCTCTTAACCAGTCAATGAAGTTTAAATCCTTAGACCAATCCAAGTTATTAACTACTTCAAAACCGAATAAATCTTCAGCCTGCTTCTTTAAGCAGTCAAAGTTATGCTGTACCTGTTCTTTTGTGATCATTGGTCTTTCAGTTGTTGGCTTTGGATCCCCAATCTGTCCAGTTGCACCACCGACTAAAAGAATTGGATGATGCCCAGCATCCTTTAATCTCTTAGACATTAAGAAAGATGAGAAATGTCCAATATGTAATGAATCCCCAGTTGGTCAGTACCAATATAGAATGTCATTCCTCCTGCATTTAATTTGTCTTTTAAGTCTTCAGAACTTACATCTTTAATGAGGCCACGCCACACTAATTCATCATAAAATGTCATAATTTCCTCCTATAATATAAAAGAGAATCCATCCAAAGGACGAATTCTCGCGTTACCACCTTTATTCATGTCAAAGACATGCTCTCTTGTTGATAACGGTGTACTCACCGTCTAGACTTTGCATCTAGAAGCTCCAAAGTGTATTCATTCATACTACTGCTCTTATTTTCACCAGCCATAAGTTCTCTAAACCAGCGCATATGAATTACTTTGTCTTTTTCATCGCAACTAAAAGTCTACATGAAATCATGATGTTTGTCAATATCAGCTTGTGAAGACACTTTCCAACATCTGATTCCAATGTGATAATGTCTCAATGTATCCAAGTTGATAATGTCCAATTGGGACATTATCAACTTGCCGTGTTAAACTATAACCTCCATGGGAGGTTATTATGAGAAAGGTTGAATTGAGAATGAATGAAGAAAATAAGTATAAAATAATCAAGAAGCTTGTAGAAACAAATGGTAATAAGAAGAGAGCAGCTACCAGACTTGGCTGTACTGTAAGAACTATCAATAGACTTATCATTAAATATAAGGAACAGGGAAAGAAGGGTTTCGTGCACGGCAACCGTGGAAGACTGCCTGCTTCTGCAGTTCCTTTAGATATGAAGAACAAGATCATCTCTCTTTATATTAATGATTTCTCTGATGCTAACTTCACTCACTTCTGTGAGATTGTGGAAAGTGACTTCGGTGTAAAGATAAGTGATACAACACTCAACAACTGGATGAGAGCCGAGGATGTGCTCTCTCCAAAAGCCAGAAGAAAAACAAAGAAAGCCTTGAAGAAAAAACTTAAAGAAAGAATGAAGAACACTGCTTCTGAAAAGGTTAGGAATGAGATAAAGGAATCAATCAATATACTTGATGAACAGGATGCACATCCAAGACGTCCTAGATCAAAGTATGCGGGTGAGATGATACAGATGGATGCATCTTC
>ENA-OQHA01001177-OQHA01001177.1-human-gut-metagenome-genome-assembly--contig:-NODE-1177-length-10530-cov-3.199462_pt1 | contig 10530 bp, 14 predicted proteins | sample MGYA00242558_ERZ504707 | MGnify/ENA primary metagenome ERZ504707 (study PRJEB26092, sample SAMD00036197) | human gut metagenome | host: Homo sapiens | study: EMG produced TPA metagenomics assembly of... | reverse complement strand
GAGGCGGTGGAGAGCTTGGAAGACGGCTATGTGGGCACGGCTTTCCGCGAGAATGAACTTGCCCGCTATTACCGCGATGCAGAAATTATCTGGCACGCTGCGGCGCAAAGGAGCCGATCGCATCCAGCCGTGCGCCGGAAGAAAAAACGGCTGCGCACGAGCCAGCCCGCCAGAGCACAAAGCAGGGCCAGAACCGCAGCACCCAGAGCCGCAAAACGGCCGGCAGCCGTTCCTCCGGCAGCAGAAGCACCACAGCGCGCAGCAGCTCGGCCAAAAGCCGCAACACGGCAGGCCGCAAAAAGAAACAGAGAAGAACTGGCAATAAAACCGTGTTCATCGTTCTGCTGGTGGTCCTGCTGCTGGGGCTTGCCGTGCGTGCATGGAGCATGGGCGCAGCCTGACCGCCTGTAATGCCCTGCTTCTCAGAAAAAGCCGTCTTTTGTACACAGTTGCCAGAAAAACAAAAATGCGTTCGGAATAAACCGGGAAAAGCGCATCTTGCGGGATGGGTGAAAGCGGTTTATAATAAGCATGAAAACGTTTACACATAACAATGCATCCCAAAAGAGAGAAGTACTGCAAATGACCATCAGTGATATTGCAAAAATGGCGGGTGTATCCAGTGCGGCGGTCAGCCGCTACCTGAACGGAGGCCCCCTGAGCGAACAGAAGAGGGCTGCCATCCACGAGGTAGTGGAAAAGACCGGCTACCGCCCGGATACCGCCGCCCAGACTCTGCGCACCGGAAAAGTGAATCAGGTGGGGGTGATTGCTCCCAGCATCGGTTCCCAGTCGGTGGGGCAGATCACGGCAGGCATCGCCAGTGAGCTGGATGCAAAGAGCTATCTGCTGCTGCTGGGAAACACCGAGCTGGACGCCCAGCGGGAATTGGGCTATCTGAGTGCCATGCAGCGCAACCACGTGGCGGGCATCATCCTGCTGGGCAGCTATTATACCCCTCAGCTGGCGCAGGCGCTGAAAAACTGCCGTGTGCCTGTGGTGGTAACAGGCCAGCGTTTTCAGGATGTGGCCTGCGTGTACAACGACGACCGCACTGCAGCCCGGGAACTTGCCCAGCGGATGCTGGATCATGGCCGCAAAAGGATCGTTTATATTGGCGGTACAGAGCGGGACGATGCTACCGGCGTGCAGCGCCGTGAGGGCGTGCAGGATGCGCTGAACGCTGCCGGACTGAACGGCAAACAGATGCCCCGCATCTGCTGCAAAGCCTTTACCATGGAGGAGGGCCAGCGCTGTATGCAGGAACTGCTGGTGCACTGCCCGGATCTGGACGGTGTGGTCTGCGTGACTGACACGGTGGCCTTTGGTGCCATGCGTGCCCTGCGGGAAGCAGGACGGCATGTGGGGCAGGATGTGGGTCTTGCAGGCGTTGGCGACAGCTGGGCTGGCAGCATGATGGAACCGGGGCTGGCAACGGTGCGCTTTTACCAGAAGCAGGTGGGGCAGGAGGCTGCCCGGATCCTGCTGCAGATGCTGGAAGAAAATGGGAGCAGCGGGCCTGTGCGTCAGGTGACGCTGGGCTATCAGATCGTGGAGCGAGGCTCCCTTTGATGATAAAGGATAAAAGTATGGGTCGTAAGCTGATTTTTCTGGATATTGACGGCACGCTGCTGCCGCCGGGTGATATGCTCATCCCGGAAAGCACTCTGGCTGCACTGGATCGCGCCAGAGCAAACGGACACAAGCTGTTTTTGTGCACCGGCCGCAACCACCGCATGACCGAACCGCTGCTGCGGCACGACTGCTTTGCGGGCGCAGTGTGCAGCGCCGGCGGCTATGTGCTGTGCGATGGCAAGACTCTGGTGGATATCCCCATGGAGCCGCAGCAGGCTGAAGGCGTGCGCGCGGCGCTGGAACGCAATGGCGTGGAGTGCACGCTGGAAGCCCGGGATGCCACCTTTGGCGGAAGCAAGATGGCTGAGAGGTGGAACTTTATCCACAAAAAGAACGATGCACCGCTGAACAGCGAAGCAGAACGCTGGCGCAAAGCCATGGAAGAGGCATGTCCATCCTGCCGCTTTCCGATTACAAAGGGGAACCGCTGTATAAGATCGTGTTCATTGCCGACCACGAGAGCGACCTTGCCGAGGCAAAGCAGCTCTATGCCGACCAGTTCGTGTTCTGCGAGAGCAAGCTGGACAGCCTGACCGATGGCTTTGTGAATGGTGAGCTCATCAACCGCAAATTTGATAAGGGCACCGGAATCAAGGCCATCTGTGATCATCTGGGCTGCACGCTGGCGGATACCATCGGCTTTGGTGACAGCGATAATGACCTGCAGATGACCGATGTGGCGGGCATCAGTGTGTGTATGGCCAATGGCTCCGAAAACCTGAAAAAGCGGTGCGACCGCATTGCTCCCTCGGTATACGAGGACGGCATTGCAAAGGAGTTCAAGGCGCTGGGTCTGATCTGAAAAAACAACAAAGGCTGCGGCAGGGATAAGACCCGGGCCGCAGCTTTTTTGCTGCCACAGGGTTTTATAAAACGGAAAAACGTGGTAGAATAAACCAGAATGCCGGGTTCAAAGCCCGGCAAAAAGGGAGGAATTGAAATGCGTTCTGTTCTGGAAGTATGTGTGGACAGCACTGCCAGTGCACTGGCAGCAAAGCGCGGCGGTGCCAGCAGGCTGGAACTGTGTGCCGACCTGATCGTGGGCGGTACAACGCCCAGCCTTGCGCTGGTGCGTCAGGTCAAGGCGGAGACCGGCCTGCCGGTGCGCGCTCTGCTGCGGCCCCGGTTCGGAGATTTCTGTTACGACAGCTACGAGCTTGCCAGATGGAACAGCTGGCCGCAGAGCTGGTGAAGGCCGGGGCGGATGGTATCGTGACCGGTGTGCTGACCCCGGAAGGGCAGCTGGATGCGGAGGCCATGCGCCTATTTATGCGGCGGCGCGCAGGGCAGCGGAAAAGGCAGGCCGTCCGGTGGCGTGTACCCTGCACCGTGCCTTTGATGTCAGCGCCGACCCCTTTGCGGCACTGGAAACGGTCCGGAGCATGGGCCTTTGTACCATCCTCACCAGCGGGCAGGCGGCGAGTGCCCCAGAGGGAGCGGAGCTTCTCGGCCGACTGGTGGAGCGGGCAGGGGACAGCGTGGAAATTCTGGTAGGTGCCGGTGTCACGGCACAAAACATCCCGGCACTGGCCGCACAGACCGGGGCACATGCGTTCCACCTTTCCGGCAAGCAGGTGCTGCAAAGCCGCATGACCTTCCGCCGCGAGGGTGTGCCCATGGGGCTGCCGGGCTTTTCAGAGTTTGAGGTATGGCAGACGGGTGAAGAAAACATCCGTGCTGCACGGCAGGCACTGGATGCGATCAAGAACAACTAAAACGAAAGCGCTCTCCCAACGGAAACCCGATGGGAGAGCGCTTTTTTATGATGATGAATTTGAAGGGTGAAGATAGCTTAGTAATGCAGCTCGTCGCCGGTCAGTGCTTCCAGCACCGGCAGCATGGCAGCGGCCTCGGCCTTGGCGGCGGGCAGATCCATATCGCGGTAGTTGCCGCACTCCACTTCGCTGGCCCCGGGCACAGCGCCCTCAAAGCCAGCCATGAAGCGGAAGGATTCCACCGTCAGCTCCAGTGCCTCGGCGGGAGTCAGGCCGCGGGTGAGCAGATAGAAGCCGGTGCGGCAGCCCATGGGGCCAACGTAGATCACGCTGTCCTGAAAGGCGCTGTTGCGTGCATAGGTGGCAAACAGATGCTCCAGCGTGTGGGCGGCACCGGTGGACAGGTAATCGCCGTGATTGGGCCTTTTCATGCGGATGTCCCAGGTGAGAACATCGCCGTCCTGACGGCTCAGATACATGCCGCGGTCCAGTTTGGTATGGTCAACACAGAAGCTTGCAATGCGTTCCATGAGTTTTTCTCCTTTGGCTTATGCTGCAGGCGCTGCACGCTGCCGTGCGCGCAGTCCACAGCGACCATCAGGCCGTCACGGATGTGGCTGGTGGCACCGGCAGCACCCACAACGGTGGGCTTGAGCAGGGCCTTGCCGGCAATGGCGGCATGGCTGTTCAGGCCCGGCTCTTCCACCACCAGAGCGGCGGCGTCGCGCACATAGCTCAGCATTTCGTTGCTGGTGGAGGGCACCACCAGCACCATGCCGGGCTTGAACTTTGCACGCACCTCTTCCAGCGTGCGGCAGACGCAGGCCTTGCCGGTGGCGCTGGTCACGTCGGCATTCTCGCGGCCAACGCCCACACCGGTAGCCAGACAGTTGCCTACCATGTGGATCTTGATCATGTTGGTGGTGCCGGACACGCCCACAGGCACGCCTGCGGTCACAACGGCCAGCTCACCGTTGTGCAGGTAGCCGTTCTCCTTGGCCAGAGAGGTGGACATCTCGATCAGCTCATCGGTGCTGTGTGCCAGAGGCATCATCAGCGGGTGATGCCCCAGCTCAGGGCCAGCTGACGCTGCACCTGCTCCTTCATCACGCAGGCGATGATGGGCTGTTCCGGGCGGTACTTGCTCAGCAGACGGGCGGTGTTGCCGGACTCGGACACGGTGACGATGGCGGCGGCGTTCACGTCCTTGGCGGTCAGGCAGGCAGCGTGTGCAGTTGCATCGCTCACACTGATCTTGCCGGTGTTCTCGGCGAGGGGCGCAAAGCGGGAGTGATTCTCCTGCTCGGTGCGCTCAGCAATGGCAGACATGGTCTTGAGGGCCTCCACGGGGTAAGCACCGGCAGCAGTCTCGCCGGAAAGCATGATGGCAGAGGTGCCGTCATAGATGCATTCGCCACGTCGGAGATCTCGGCACGGGTGGGGCGGGGGTTCACGATCATGCTGTCCAGCATCTGGGTAGCGGTGACGATGGCTTGCCAAAGGAGAAGGAGCGCTCGATGATATTCTTCTGAATGCCGGGCAGCTCGGTAAAGTCGATCTCAACGCCCAGATCGCCGCGGGCCACCATGACAGCATCGGCTGCAGCCAGAATGCTGTCGATGTTGTTCACGCCCTCACGGTTCTCGATCTTGGCGATGATGCGGATATCGGAATCATACTCGTTGAGCAGGTTGCGGATATCGTACACATCCTGTGCAGTGCGCACGAAGGAAGCAGCGATGAAGTCAAAGCCTGCTGTGCGCCAAAGATGATATCGTCGCGGTCGCGCTGGCTCATATACGGCATGGACAGATGCACGCCGCACATTGACACCCTTCTTGTTCTTGATCTTGCCGTTGTTCAGCACCTTGCAGACGATGTCCGTATCGTTCACGGTGATGATCTGCAGCTTGATCAGGCCGTCGTCCAGCATGATGGTGCCGCCGGGCTGCACATCCTGCGGCAGGTCCTTATAGGTGATGGAGCAGATCTCCTTGGTGCCTTCCACCTCGCGGGTGGTCAGGGTGAAGGTCTGGCCGGCTTCCAGCATTTCAGTGCCGTTCTTGAAGTCCTTCAGGCGGATCTCGGGGCCTTTGGTGTCCAGCAGGGCGGCGACCGGCTTGCCCAGCTCTTCACGAATGGCCTTCAGCTTTTCAAAGCGGCCCAAATGCTCTTCGTGAGAGCCGTGGGAAAAATTAAAACGGGCAACATTCATGCCGTTGGCGACCAGCTCGCGCAGAACGCTTCCTGATCGGTGGACGGGCCCAGAGTGCAGATGATCTTTGTTTTTCTCATATACTTTTACTACCTCCAACTACAACTTCACATTCTCTATTTTGCGGCAGGCTGTCCGCTGTCATACAGGCAGCTGCACGTGGCCAACGGGAAAAATCCCGTGCTGTGGTACAAAAGCGGAAAAATCCTGTGGTTCAAAACTTTTCCACCTATTATTATATCCGCTGGGATACAATAGGGCAAGGAAAACTTTGCGCTGTGGCTGAATTTTTTAGGCGGTCAAGAAATCTTTGCCACGGAATGACGCATTTACGTTTAAAAATGAAAAAACGCCCGGTCAATTCGTGAACAAAATGACGAACATTTTGGTGAAAATGACGGATATTTGCGGGAAGGCGAAAAAGCTTGCATCCGGCACAGGATTTGCTTATAATGATAAGTAAAGATAGTATCACTTATCCGGGGCAGGTCCCCGGAAGAAATGGAGAAAAAACGATATGGAAAAGCGTGTTTTTCTGATCGTCCTCGACAGCTTTGGCATTGGCGCAGAGCCGGATGCCGCCGCCTTTGGCGACGAGGGCACCAACACCCTGGGCGCCATTGCAAAACACCCCAACTTCAACTGCCCCAACCTGCAAAAGATGGGCATGTTCAACATTGATGGCGTGACCGCAGGCGAAAAGACCGCAGCGCCCATCGGCTCCTTTGCCCGCCTGCAGGAGCAGAGCATGGGCAAGGATACCACCATTGGCCACTGGGAGATCGCCGGTGTGGTAAGCCCCAAGCCGCTGCCCACCTTCCCGAACGGCTTCCCGGATGAGCTGATCCACGAGTTTGAGGAAAAGACCGGCCACAAGGTGCTGTGCAACAAGCCTTACTCCGGCACGCAGGTGCTGAAGGATTACGGCGAGCAGGCCATGAAAGAAAACGCTCTTATCGTCTACACCAGTGCCGACAGCGTATTTCAGGTGGCTGCCAACGAAGAGCTGGTGCCGGTGCATGAGCTGTACCGCTACTGCGAGATCGCCCGCGAGATGCTCAAGGGCGAGTACGGCGTGGGCCGCGTGATCGCACGCCCCTTCCTGGGCCACACTGCGGATACCTTCTACCGCACCACCAACCGCCACGACCTGAGCCTCAAGCCGCCCCGCGCTACCATGCTGGATCTGCTGAAAGATGCTGGCAGGGATGTGATCGCTGTTGGTAAGATCTTTGACATCTTCGACGGTGAGGGTGTGACCGAGAAAATCAAAACCACTGGCAATACCAACGGCATCGCCTTTACCAAGGCCCTGCAGACCCGCGACTTTGAGGGCCTTGCCTTTGTAAATCTGGTGGACTTCGATATGCTCTACGGACACCGCCGCGATGTAGCAGGCTATGCCGCCGCTGCCACCGAGTTTGACAAGTTCGTGGCCGACTTCATCCCCGGAATGCGGGAGGGCGATCTCCTCATGGTCACCGCCGACCATGGCTGCGACCCGTCCTATACCAAGACCACCGACCACACCCGCGAGTATGTGCCGTACCTGATCTGCGGCAAGGGCGTGAAGCCTGGCGTTGACCTTGGCACCCGTCTGTGCTTTGGCACCATCGCCCAGACCATCTGCGAGTATCTTGATGTGGATGCTTCCTCTCTGGACGGCAAGAGCGTCTGGAACGAGATCAAGGCATAATTATTTTATAGAATGAGAAAGCCGCCTGCATTGGTTCAAGATGCAGGCGGCATTTTTATGCAGTTTATCGGCACGGACTTTCTGGTGAAAAAGCAAAACAGGAAACGACCGCAGTTGTTTCCTGTTTTGCAAATAAAATAATATTTCCGCGATAGAGCCCGGAGCTTGCGCGGAGGACATTTTAAATCGTCACGCGGCTTCGTTCTGCTGCGAAGCGGCATCCTGAATGGCACCCCAGATGGAGGAAGCCGCATTATAAATAGAGGATGCAGCCTGTTCCACCTCTTCCTGTGTGGGCAGGGAGATGGACGGTGCTTCTCCGGCCGTATCACCGCTGCCGGTCTCGCCCTCGGCGGGAACTTCCGGCTCCTGCGGCTGGGTGTCGGCAGGCTGCTCTGCAGGCTGGTCAGCCGGGACGGTCTCTTCCGGCAGGCTGTCGGCGGCACTTCCTCGGGAACGCTCTCCGCAGGCACCTCCGAACAGCGGCGTTCGGGTCGGTGGTGGGGTGAACACCTCGGTCTTTTCCGGCTTCTGGGTGGTGTCGGCAACAGTGCCCTCACCGCCCAGCACGGACGCGACCATTTCCTTGGCCTTGCTCACAGAAGCATCATCCGGTTTCATGACGTAGAGCTTCTGTCCCTTGGCAGAGTAGCACTTGGTGCTGCTGGAGCTTGTGCCGGTGACGGTATAGCTTTCAATATCCCACTCGGCAAAGTCGCTCAGCTGCATCCGCACCAGCGCACTGATCTGATCCTGTGAAAAGCTGGTGACGAAGCAGTCGGCTGCGGCATCCATGATCTTGGAAAAGCCCATCAGCAGGGCAGGGGACTTGAATCTTGTTCAGCATGGCATCGATCACCTTCATCTGGTTGATGCCGCGTTGGATATCGCCGGATGCAAAGGCGTGACGCTCACGGGCAAAGGCCAGAGCGGCCTTGCCGTCCAGATGGTTCCAGCCTCCACAAAGGTGGTGGGGTCATAGTAGCCGGGGCTGCCCACAGAAGTGAACGCCTGATCGGAGTAGACATCCACGCCGCCCAGCGCATCGATGATGCTGATGAAGCCCGCAAAGTTGATGCGGATGTAATGGTCCACATTGACGCCGTACAGATTGCCCAGTGTGGCCATGCTGGTTTCCACGCCGTACAGACCGGCGTGAGTCAGCTTATCCTTGCTGTCAGTGCCGGCAAGGTCTACGTAGTAGTCGCGCGGGGTGTTGACGAGGGCCACCCTCTTGGTGACAGGGTTCACGGCAGCAAGGATATTCACGTCGCTGCGGGCATTTTCGGTCAACTCGCCGCGGGTGTCCACGCCGCTGAGGTAGATCACAAACGGCTCCTTGGTGATCTTGCTGGCCTCGGCACCGGTGAGCAGGCCAGAGGTCATGCTGCCTAGGGCAGAAAGGCCCTGCTGGGCCCAGAAGCAGCCCAGCGCCATGGCAGCGCACAGGAACACCGAGAATACCCGGGCCACCTTGCCGGGAACATTGTACTCCTGACAGCGCTTTACCAGCAGCCACAAAAGCGCCAGCAGCGCGGCCAGAATGACCAGATACAGCACCGGCAGCATCTGGGTGCGCCACAGCTGCACCAGTGCCAGAATGCTTAAAATACCTTGTAAGATCAGCAAAATTTTCCCCCACTTAGAAGGTACTGCCACGCTCCATCCATGGGCGGCTGGGCCTTGGGCGGTACGGGTGTGTTGTGCCGCTGCGCGGCGGCTTCTGGGGAGCTGGGCCGGAGGCGGTGTGCTGGGCTGTTCCGGCGGCAGCTCGGAAAAAAACGCCGAGCTGTCTACCTCGATGGGCGCAGTATCCTCAGAGCCTTCCTTGCGGCTGATGTGCCGCAGAGAACGGTAATCTTCGTGGGAACGATCGTTTTCATCCATCATTCAAAACCACTCCTTTTTTGTCAGGAAACAGGTACAATGGTCAGCACTGCACGGGCCGGAAGGCAGGTGGCGGTCTGGTCTTCGTTGGAAAGCCAGCCAAAGCCTTCACAGATGTGATCCGGGCAGGGCGAATCCACGAACCGGGCTGCACCGTCCTTGATCTGAATGTGGACGGTATAGTAACCGGTGTCCACATCATAGGTCTCATCCACGTCCAGCGGCAGGTTCATGGTGGTGTTGTTGTCGCCGTAGATCAGCTCGGCCCGTAGCCCGGAGCCGGAAGCGTGCACGCGGCGCACCACCAGCAGCACAGCGGCAATGGCCAGAATGACCACGGCAAACAGAAGATTGGTAAGCAGCTTTTTGTTTTTCATGCGTTAATCCTTGATCTGCAATTGTTCCAGCTCGGCCAGCCACAGTGCGGCACAGGCATCGCTGGGCATCCGCCAGTCGCCGCGGGGCGAAAGGGTCACGCTGCCCACCTTGGGGCCGTCGGGCAGGCAGCTGCGCTTGAACTGCTGGGCAAAGAACCGCCAGTAGAAGTTGCGCAGCCACTTGTACAGCACGCTGTCCGGGTACTCCGGCCGGCCTGCGAATGCAGCCTTTGCCAGCCGGAAGATCTTGGCCGGGCCAAAGCCGAAGCGCAGCACCTGATAGCAGGTAGAAATTCGTGCAGCTCGTAGGGTCCCACAAGGTCCTCGGTCTTCTGCGCGATCTCGCCGTCCTTGGCAGGCAGCAGCTCCGGGGAGACGGGCGTATCCAGAATATCCAGCAGCACCGTGCGCAGAGCATCGGTGGCGGCAATGTCGGCTTCGTAGCGCACAAGGTGGCGCACCAGCGTTTTGGGCACACCGGCGTTCACACCGTACATGCTCATGTGGTCGCCGTTGTAGGTGGCCCAGCCCAGCGCCAGCTCCGAAAGGTCGCCGGTGCCCACTACAAGGCCTCCGGTGCGGTTGGCGGTGTCCATCAGCTCCAACGTGCGCACGCGGGCCTGTCCGTTTTCAAAGGTGACATCCAGCACGCTCTCGTCCTGACCGATGTCCGCAAAATGGCTGTGCACGGTGTTGGCGATATCGATCTCTTTAAAGGAGACCTGCAGCTCATCGCACAGGATCTCTGCATTGCTGCGGGTGCGCTTCGTGGTGCCAAAGCAGGGCATGGTCACAGCCAGCACATCCCGGGCGGGGCGGCCCAGCTGCTTCATGGCACGCACGGCCACCAGCAGCGCAAGACAGCTGTCCAAGCCGCCGGAAATGCCGATAACGGCGGTCTTTGCGTGGGCGTGTTCCAGCCGCTTTGCAAGGCCGTCGGCCTGCATTTTTCAGAATCAGCTCACAGCGCTCGGCGCGGCGCTTGGGGTCGCCGGGCACAAAAGG
>ENA-OQHA01001176-OQHA01001176.1-human-gut-metagenome-genome-assembly--contig:-NODE-1176-length-10534-cov-2.299798_pt1 | contig 10534 bp, 12 predicted proteins | sample MGYA00242558_ERZ504707 | MGnify/ENA primary metagenome ERZ504707 (study PRJEB26092, sample SAMD00036197) | human gut metagenome | host: Homo sapiens | study: EMG produced TPA metagenomics assembly of... | reverse complement strand
ACAAAACATGCCTTAAAGAACTGTTTGAGAAGACTAATTTCAACAATGTCAAAGAACTCAATTCTTTCCTTTTTCCGGGATTGTTTGATTAATATTAATTTGTCTCGATTTTAACGGGACACTAATGATGACAAGTATAAAAATATTTATTATCGAATAATAGAGCATCCATGGATAAATTATAATCCTAATGAAAGACCTTGGAAAAAACCTTTATCAATAATTATTTACGATTCTAATTTCCAATTTTTAGGAGAAACAAAATTAGCCGAAGAATATAATCTGTCTGCAAATAATTTTATAATAACTAAAGAAGGGCTCCTTATTCGAAAAGAAACAAATAACGAAGATGAAATTAAATACACAGTTTTTAAATTAAAAGAAAAATGACAATAAATTGGACCTGTTGGTAAAGTTTAATATACACAAATTTAATTCTGCCAACTGGTTAACAATTTATTTCAAGAACAAACTATTTATGTATTATTCATATCTGGTCTATCTTTTCCGAAAAGGAGATAATCTTGGAATAAAAAGAAAGGAAGTATCCTTTATCACCGACAAGCTTTCCATAGACAAACTCTACAAAATACTTGTATTCAAGAGGCTTACGGTCATCAACACCAGCGGGAGTAATCATGAAGCTGAGTAGTTCTCCACGCTCATTGCATATCAGACGCAGCTTAAATCCGAAGAATCAGACCATGGAACATTTGCCTCTTTGTGCTATTTCTTTGAATGTCTTGTGGATATGGATTCTCTGATTCTTGCATACACGGGATACTGTCAACGAAGCGGATGCCTGTGAACTTGCCCATACCTTATCTGCCTGGAGGTATGATGGTCGGCGAATTTCCCTGCCGATTACGGACAACCATATTTCTGAGAACTTCATAAAGAATGCCGCCGACATCTACTCCCAGCGTAAATTTGTTGAATTTATAATAGGGAGTGACTACCGGAGCTGTCTGCCATCCTCTTTGAGGATCGTAATACCGTCGGACACCTGCTTCGATACCCAATCTGTCCGTAAAATCATATCCCATTGTCAATCCATAGGAATTCTGATGAAAGCCATAACGATCTGCCGGGGTAAATGTTCCGAAGGCCGTGAGACGGAAGCGCCCGGAAGGATGGTAGATCAAACTGCCTGAAGCACCGAAAGAGGCTCCGACACTCATTGGGAAACTATATTTTATCGCACTGACTCCTGCCTGTACTTCCAGATAATCCGTAAGTGCATACTGATATCCAAAAGCAGCCTGATTCATCCGTCCGAAACCCGGAAGAGTGGTCTGCGAACCACTTCCGTAAAAACCGGGGGCAATTTGTCCGCTTGTACTGTAATCGCCATAGAACATCGGAGAGCGATTGATGAAATAAGGAGGCACATGGACAGAGCCGGAAAGCGGGATGTTTATCTTTCCCGAATCCGGATATTCCGGAAGCTGGACATCAACTTTCCGAACGTCCGTACCTCTTCCCGATACGGGAGAAGAAAGGACTTCCTCCCCCGAAAAGTTTCTCAGACTGTCTCCATCCATCCGAATCGTATCTTTCCGGATATTTTCCTGAGCATAAAGACTCACAAAGCTCCCTGCAAACATCAACAGCAAAAAATATCTGAATCGCATAAGCTGACAAATAAAGGTTCAACAGGCATTTACTTCTATCAGGAAAGCAAAAGCTATAAGATATCCAACTTTTCCACCGGCTTATTCTGCAGCGGCAGCAACAGGCTTTTCTATACCTTCTCCGGTTGCACGCTCTTCCATACGCTCAATTCTTAAATCCAGATCCGGATGAGTTGAAAACAACTGGTTCAATTTGGAGGTCTTTGCGTCGCCTTGCAGTTCTTTCAGCTTCTGGAAAGACAAAGCCATGGCCCAGGGGTTCTTTCCTGCCTTTTTCAGGAATTCATATCCATAGTCATCTGCATCACATTCCTGCTTCTGAGAGTAACGTGCATTGACCAGCGCTTCGGTCAGGTCACCCAACTGGGAATCTGTCAGTGCAGCTACCTTGCCACCCTGGGAAGAGATACCGTCCTTCAGGGCAGAAGTCAGCAGTGCCGTACGGAAACCTTTCTTCGAGTCGCGGTGAGCCACGTGACCGATCTCATGGCCGATCACACCCAGCAGTTCTTCGTCACTCATAATATCCATCAGCGAAGAAAATACCCGCACACTACCGTCGGCACAGGCAAAAGCGTTCACATCCGTCACATAATATACCTTAAAGTTCAGAGGAATTCCATCGGCGTCTCCCAGACCTTCTGTCAGCTTCTTCAACCGGATGGTATATGGATTGTCGTCCGCACACACCTGATTATGTTCATCCATCCAGGCGATGTACTCTTTCACATACTCGGTCATCTGTTCATCGGTCAGCGTAACTGCCTTGGCCATTTTGGTTGCACCGCTGATGGCTTTCTTCAGATTAAACTGGGCCATCGACGGAACGGCCAGGACTAAACATACCAGCAGAAATACTGCTTTCATCACTTTTGGTTCTTCATAACATTTTTATTTGGGATTAATTTTCTGCATTCCGCTTCTCTGTTCCGGAGTCTTTCCGGCAAACCCATCCTCCATAAATTCCGATCAGCCCCGCAACAGCCAGCAATCCCCAAAGCATACACTCAGAATTCGGCAGGCGGATTTCACGCGGATGATCCGATGATACCACACCGGCAACTTGTCGCCCTTGCTCCTGAACGGCAGGTAACTGGTCCGGGTCACCAGCAAATCTCCGTATCTGTCGGTCGGATAGCTGATCAGCATCTGGCTTTCATAACGGATTTACGATAACGGTATATCTTCCTGGTCTGATAATCACGAATGACGCCTGTCGTATGTTCATACTTCTGCGAGGCCATGTAAAGGGAAACAAATCCTCCGGCACCTCCCAACAGCAGGAAAGTTCCGACGACAAGCAGCAATAATGAAAAAATCCGGACCCGCTTCATGTTCATAGATCAATCTGGTTTGCACAAAGATATCATTTTTTTCAAATACCCAACATTCTTTGTACAGAAAAGAACAGACCACTCCTCTAAAGACGGACCGGATGAAGCCTCATCAGGACTTACTTTTTACTATAATATTGCGCCAGGGAAAAAGTGCGGCGAAGTGCCATGCGGGTGCAGATAAATGAACAGATGGAACCGATCAGAAAGGCAATGCCGGTAGAAACCAGAATATTTCCCAGACCGACAAACGGAGATACGATTCCGCCGAAAGCGAATCCCAGTGCTCCCAGCAGGGCTGAAGCCATACCTGCATGCGACCGTTCACAGTCCATAGCCAAAGTATTCGAAGCCGTAAAGGTGAGTCCCAGCATGGAAAGAAGTCCCAGAAGCAAAACTTCATAGACCCAGAAACTGCAGTCCGAACAAAGGGCCAGACAGAGCAACAGCGAAGCGACAACCATACCGGAACTTCCCCGGTACAAGGCCTGTTCCGGATGAGAAAAACGGACGGAAGAGGCTGCGGAAATGACGATGGCCAGCGCATTGATTCCAAAACAGACGCTGAACATCAGCGGTGAAAAACCATAATATTCCTGCATGATGAAAGGTGCCGAAGAGATATTGGCAAACAGAACTCCCTGAGCAAATCCGAACTGAAAGATGTAGCAGACATAGCGGCGGTTGCGGGTCACAGCCACAAAGCCGGCATAAACATCACGCCAGCTGCGTGTTGACGCCGTGTTGCCGGAAGCGATTCTCTGAAATGAATACTGCCCGCCAGCAGCAGAATACCCAGCACAAAGAGTGCCCAGAAGATGCCTTGCCATCCCAGACTGCCGGCCATGCCTCCTCCTGCCATCGGAGCAGCCACGGGTGCAACTCCATTGATGGCACCGATGACGGCGAGCATTTTAGCCAGCTCCCTGCCCGAATATTTATCAGCTGCAATGGAACGTGATATAACGATTCCGCCTGCTCCGGCTATCCCCTGCACCAGACGCCAGCCCACAAACTGCATGATCGTTGCTGAAAAAGGACATCCCAGCGTGGAGAACAGGAACAGAAGCATTGCCATAATCAGCGGAATGCGGCGTCCGTACTTGTCACTCAGCGGACCGAACAGGAGTTGTCCGACAGCCAGTCCGATCATACTTGCCGTCAGTCCCAACTGTACCTGGGAAGAAGTGGTTTGAAAGAATCCGGTCATTGCGGGCAGTGTAGGCAGATACATATCCGTCACGAAAGGGCCAAAGGCCGTAAGCATTCCGAGGAATACCAGAATAAACAACTGAGAATTTTCTTTTACCATAAAACAATCTTTTTAGAACGCTGCAAAATTAGGTATTGTATGGAAAAGTACGCCTGCCTTTTGCCGTGCAAAAAGTTTTCAAAACCTGAACAAATCCTTTTTTACCTCAGAAAAAAAGGATACTTTGTTTCATAAAAGTAAGTATCGTGGAAACAGCACCGTTATCTTCTCCCCCGAAAGTCCAGTACGAAGAAAGCAACCTGAGCTTCCTTCTCGCCTCACCGCTCTATTTCGACTGTGGTATCCAGATCATCTGTGTCCGGGGAGAAGGGATCCTCTCCACGGGTGCCCAGCAGTTTCATCTCCATGAAACGACGGAACTCATTTTCTGGCGGGGAAGCATCATGCAGCTGATCGAAGCTTCGGCCGACTTCCGCGTACGGATGCTGCTCTACCCCTCCCGGCTCTTCCTTCAGGCTGCGGTCTCACTCGACACCACTTATTTCGACTATATGAAAGAGTTCCCTCTGTTCGACCACGGAAAGACCGGAAGCTTCAAAGCTGGAAAAATGTCAATCTCTGGATGGATATGGGACAGATGCTCTTCAGTCAGCCGTCATCCGCCTTCACCGAACAGCTGGAACTGAATTTCCTGCAAAGCATGTTTCTGTGGATATTCAGCTCCATTCCGGAAACGTATGTATCCGTGGCCCGTTCATACACGCGCAAACAGTTGCTTTTCCACCGCTTCATGCATCTCATCCATGAGCATGCGGCCCAGGAACACCAGGTGGCATTCTATGCCGAAAAGCTCTGCATCACTCCGCGTTATCTGAATGAAATCACGGCATCCGCAGTCAACGGAAAAACTCCCAAGGATTTTATTGACGAACAACTCACCGCAGAAATAAAAGTTCAGCTCAACAATCCCGACCTGTCCATTGCCGAGATTGCAGCCAACTGCCAGTTTCCCGACTCTTCCTATCTGAGCCGGTTCTTCAAAAAGCATACAGGAATATCGCCCAAGGAGTTCCGGGGCAAAAGGCCTCAGGCTGTTCAAAAAACGCCGAAACGTTTTGAGTAAAAGACTTCGGGCTTTGAAGGAAAACGCCGAAACGTTTTAAAAAAACTTCGGCGGCTTCTGATGAAAGGCCATAAAGGGCCCTACAACCCCTTCCAGGGCATTCTGTACAAGGGGAAAAATCGTGCGGTCGATGAGCCGGAATCGTGCGGTCGTTGGAGCCGAATTATGCGGTCGTTGCGGCCCAATCGTGCGGTCGATGCAGGCTCATCGTACTACTCGATGACAGGAGATCCTGCAGGGAGTGCGGCGTTACAAAGCACACGCATTTCCTGCACAATATTCATCACTGGGTTTTCCTTCATATTCGGGATGACGTTGAAGCCAGCGCACGGCATAGGCACAGGTTGCCACAATCTGATAGCCTTGTCCGCGGGCATAGTCATAAGCTTCCTTCACCAAAGCTGAAGCAATCCCTTTCCCTTCAAGCGGAGCAGGAACAATGGTATGACGGATGTCGAAGGCCCCGTTTTCAATCCGATAAGCGACATGAGCCGTTTCGTCCTGTATAGTCAGAATGAAACGCTGTTTTCCGGTTCATGAATGATGTTCAGGTTTTCCATATTCTTTACGTTTTTAATGCAAACAGATTCTCTTTATTAACACACGAAAGTTGCTTTCGGTTCGGTCTTTCCCCTCAAAAAAAGACACCGGCAGTACACGAGTGTATGCCGGTGCCGAAACCTTTACTCAAAAAGATTTTATTGCTGTGCTTCACCTTGTTCGTTATAAACCACCGTAACTTCGTTTCCTGCCTGGTCAGTCAGTACAACCTTATAAGTTTTTCCGGCTTCGGTTTCTTCCACAAACTTCTTTCATAAACCATTCGCTTATGAATGTTATGGATATACTGAGCTAGTTATGGAGATGCTGTCACAATGAGAGTGGGATATCCGGCAAGGCCAGGAAGTAAAAATTGAAGAACAGGTTCAGACCTCAGGAAGAATAAGTTTCAGTTCTTTACTGTAACTTCTTCCGACTGGAATCCGGATTCCTCCATACAACGTAATCTCCTTGCTGGTATGGCTGGCTATCCGGTGAACCGGAACCAGAAAAGACTTGTGTACCCGGGTGAATTTCCCTTCCGGCAGAAGTTCCTGTATATTTTTCATGCTGGTCTGCGACATGATGCATTGCCGTTCCGGCAAATAAATCCGGACATAATTATCCATCGATTCGATGTAAAGGATATCCTTCAGCTTGACATTGGTACTTTTATATCCGACCTTCAGAGTTATGCTTTCTTCCGTAAAAACGGGACTGGCGGACGGTACTTCCACTGACCCTGATGGCACAAAGCCTTTCGGGAACAGTAACAGACAAAAGTACAAAAGAAAGCCTGATCTCGGCGACAGTGCAACTGATTTCTTCTGAAGGAAAATCCAGTTATACATCGACAGACTGAATGGATTTTTCCAGTTTAAAAAGCTTCAGCCTGGAACTTATACGCTCCAGATAACATATGTAGGCTACAAAGCTTATAAAGAAAAACTGGATCTTTCCACAAAACAGCAAAGGCAGGTAAAAATAGAAATGAGCGAAGATGCCCGGTTACTGGGAGAAGTATCCGTACAGGGTCGTGCAACCCGTGCCGAACAGAAAGGTGACAGTCTGATGTACAATGCAGAAGCTTTCCAGGTGATGATGGGAAGTTCAGCAGAGGACTTGCTGGCCAAAATGCCGGGTATCGTAGTGGAAGGCGGTACGATTCAGGCACAGGGAGAACAAGTACAGAAAGTCCTGGTGGACGGAAAGGAATTCTTTGATGGTGATGTAAATCTGGCCATCAAAAACCTGCCGTCGGATGTTATTGCCAGCATTGAAATTTTTGACAAGAAAAGTGAACAGGCCGAATTCACCGGATTTGATGACGGAGAAGAAGTCAAAACAATTAACATCGTAACGAAAAGTGGCTTCCGTCAAGGCACTTTCGGTGAAGTATCCGGAGGATATGGAACCGATGACCGCTACAAAGTCAACGGAAATATAAACTTCTTCAACGATGACCGGCGTATTTCTATATTAGGAATGTCCAACAACATCAACCAGCAAAACTTCTCCCAGGAAGACCTGGCAGGAGTCATGTCTGCCGGGAACAGCGGCAAAGGACGTGGCGGACGTGGAGGTGGAAAAGCCGGAAGCCCGGGTGGAAACAATGCTTCTAATTTTATGGTAGGAAGCCTGGGAGGTGTAACTTCTGCCAATGGACTCGGATTAAATTACGTTGATCAATGGGGAAAGAAACTGAAAGTGACCGGTAGTTATTTCTTCAACCAGTCGGATAACCTGACTCAGCAACAGACCGACAGAGAGTATTTTGAATCCGTTTTACCCGGAATGACTTATAATGAATATCAGGAAAATTCCATGAAAAACTGGAATCATCGTTTCAATATGAAACTGGATTATCAGATGACTGAACGAACCTCCCTGCAGTTCCGCCCTACGCTGAGTTTTCAGAACAATGACACTTACGGACTGTTGCAAGGACAGAATCTGGTGAACGGAATAACAGACAATGAAACTGAAACCTCTTCTTTCGGAAAAAATAATGCTTACAATGTGGGAGCCGATCTGATGCTTCGACACCGCTTTCTGAAAGAAGGACGTACGCTGTCGCTGATGCTGAGCGGAAAGATGAGCAACACGGATGGAGATACCTATACAGATTACCTGAATACACTCTATGGTTTAGAAATTCTCCTGCAACAGAAAGCTACAGCCAATGGAAACAGACTTAAACCAACAATATAGTCTGCGCTCCAATCTGAACTGCACAGAGAAGCTAACCGACAATCTGCAACTGCAACTTGGATATAAAATGAGTTACACAGATTCAGAGAACGACAAAAAACATATAATCACTCTGCTGTGACCGATCTTTATGACCAGTTGGATGAAAGCCTTTCCAATGAGTATCAGTCGGGATATCTGACCCAGGCAGGAAATGTAGGACTCCGTTATCGCGCCGGCAAACTGAGTGCCATGCTGGGAGTCGATGCCCAGTGGGCGAACCTGAAAGGAGACTTGGTTTATCCTCAACCTGATGAACTGTCGCACAAATATTTCTCCCTTCTTCCTTCGTTCACATTGCGTTATTCAGTGGATCGGAACAACTCTTTCCAGCTCCGTTATCGCAGCAAGTCATCTTCTCCTTCTGTCACCAACCTGCAGAATGTCATAGATAATTCCAATCCGTTGTTCCTTTCAACCGGTAATCCCAACCTTGACCAGCAAGTGTCGCACACAGCCAATCTGCGCTACTTACGCACAACAAAGTCCGGACAAACTTTCATTGCCATGGTAGGAGCTACCATCCAGCAAGATTACGTGGCCGACAGCACTTTTGTTGCCAGAGAGGACATTGCCTTGTCACCTACGGTTACTCTGAATAAAGGTTCTCAGTTTACCCGCCCGGTGAATTTGGACGGTTACTACAGTCTGCAATCCATGCTGACTTACGGTTTTCCGGTAGACTTTATCCGGAGCAACATCAACCTCAGTCTGTCAGCCAACTATGCAAATGTTCCTACCATCTTCGATGGAATAGAAAGCCGTACATGTGAACTGAACCTGATCCCGAAAATCATTATCGGAAGCAATATCAGTAAGAATCTTGATTTCACAGCTTCTTATTCTGCCGGAATCAACAAAATGTTCAGTTCGCTGGACAATACTGCCGGGAGTGATTATGTAACGCATACAGCAGCAGCCAAACTGGGCTGGACTTTCTTTTGGGGACTTACTTTCAGAAGTACATTCAATTACATTGGTTATACCGGACTGGATACCGGAACCGAGGATTATTTCCTGTGGAACCTGTCGCTCGGAAAGAAGTTCCTGAAGAATAATGCCGCTGAAATCAGAATAGAAGCCTTCGACGTACTGAAACAAAAATCAGGCCTTTACACATCGCACAGGCAGCAACTATTATGATTACGTAAAGCAGCAATGTGTTACAGCCTTATGCAATGATCAGTTTTGTATATACAATCAGATAACCTTTAAAACAATTTGAACATGAAAAATATTTTTTAACCTTATAGGGTATGCTGACTTTACAAAGTGTAAATGCTCAAACGCAAAGAAGGAAAAACCCGTACTCCAGAACAAATGGTGGAAAACTTGACAAGAAACTTAATCTGACTGACGAACAGGAAAAGCAGATCACAACGCTTTATTCTGATTTTTCAAGCAGGATTTATCACGCGAAGAACGCAAAAGTGCCATGCAGGAACTGGAAAAGAAAATAACATCCCTGCTTACAGATGAGCAGAAAGAAGCATTTGAACAAATGAAGAAAGAACGTCCACAACGTCAGAAACAATAAAACAAACAATCAGTCAGGAAAATAAACCTTAAAACAATTTGCACTCTCTGTTAAGCCATTTGCTCTTCTCAAAGACAAATGGCTTACTTATTTTTATTCTCTGAAAGACATCCGACATTCTGAAAATACATAACTTTGTGAACAGAATACTCTTCATTGTTCCAGAAACCAAAACCAACCCGTTCAAACATCATGACAGATACCACAAACCTTTATGCAGAGAATAATCTTTTGTTAGGTGCCATCGCCGGCGACCTGATAGGCTCTTATTATGAGTTTCGCCCGACAAAAGACTTAAACTTTCCTTTGTTTCATCCTGAATCACGCTTCACGGATGATACCGTCATGACCATGGCCACAGCCCAATGGATATTGACCCAAGACAATCTCCCATCCCTCATGCAGGAATATGGCAACCGGTATCCCGATGCCGGCTATGGAAGAGGCTTTCAGAAATGGCTGACAAGCAAGAATCCCCGCCCCTACAACAGCTTCGGAAATGGTTCAGCCATGCGTATCAGTTCTGTCGGATGGGCTTTCCCCTCTTTGGAAGAAACGCTACGGGCAGCCAGCGAAAATGCCAGTGTCTCCCATAATCATCCCGAAGGCATCAAAGGGGCACAGGCCACTGCCGCCTGCATCTTTCTGGCGCGTACCGGACATTCCAAAGAACAAATTAAGAAGTATATAGAAGAGACTTTCCACTATGACCTTCATCAAAGTTGCGGAACAATCAGAAAAGACTACACTTTTGACGTCACTTGTCAGGGAAGTGTTCCTCCTTCCATCACCGCTTTTCTGGAAAGCAATGACTATGAACATGCAGTCCGCCTGGCCGTCTCTCTCGGCGGAGATGCTGATACCATGGGAGCCATTACAGGTAGTATAGCAGAAGCTTATTAT
>ENA-OQHA01001174-OQHA01001174.1-human-gut-metagenome-genome-assembly--contig:-NODE-1174-length-10557-cov-2.629147_pt1 | contig 10557 bp, 12 predicted proteins | sample MGYA00242558_ERZ504707 | MGnify/ENA primary metagenome ERZ504707 (study PRJEB26092, sample SAMD00036197) | human gut metagenome | host: Homo sapiens | study: EMG produced TPA metagenomics assembly of... | reverse complement strand
CCCGCTCCGGAAAATCGCTCTGATATTGCGTGCTCTCCAGCAGATCCATGGACTGTTCCGCTGTCAGATATTTGGGCAGGACCTTATCCTGCTTGGGCGGCTTGATGGAGCAGTCGGGTTCTCTGTCAGCTTATTGACCTGATTGACCAAGTAATCATAAAAGCCGTGCAGGCTGGCCAGCCGCCGGGCGGTCGAGGATTTTTTGTTGCCGCATTCGCGGTTCAGGAAATAGAGATATTCATAGATGTCCTCTTTACTCACACTCGCCCCAGAAGGCTGTATCCAGACCCTTGGGGTCAATATCCTTGATCTCCGTATCTGCCGGAACCAGCCCGCGGCGGCGTTTCATAAAACGGGAAAAACCGCGCAGATCGCAGTAATAACTGAAGGCCGTGTTGGCGCTTTTGCCCGCGATCACCTCCAGGTACCGCACATATTCCACAATATCCAGCGAAGCATCATCAAACGGTGGGTGCTTGCCCGGATTTTTTCATCAAGATAGATCGACATAGTTTCTCCGTAAATTCGTTACAACCGGTCTGATTTCAATGCATGGATCGCATCCGAGATATAAGCCGCACCTATCAGCTTCATGCCCGGATAATCTGCCGGGTTCAGGTGGGCAAGGCTATGTTTTGGCACCACAGCCCGCTCAAAGCCGATGCGCTCGGCTTCCCGCAGGCGTTGTTCAAGGTTGGGCACACTGCGCACCTCACCGCCCAGACCCACTTCTCCAATGGCAATGAGCTTATCGCTCACGGGGCAGTCCAGCAGAGACGACACCATACACAGGCAGACCGCCAGATCGCAGGCAGTATCCCGCAGGGCAATGCCGCCCACTATATTGATATAGACATCCAGATTGCCAAAGAAATACCCGGCCCGCTTTTCCAGAACGGCAATGAGTAGATTCATGCGGTTATAATCATAGCCGCTGCAGGCACGGCGCGGTGCCGGGAAATTCGTTTTGGTGGCAAGGGCCTGGATCTCGCTTAGAATGGGGCGGCTGCCCTCCATCGTACAGGCGACGCAGTTGCCGGAAACCCCCAGCGGACGGCCTTCCAAAAGCATCTGGGAAGGGTTTTCGATCTCCTCCAGCCCCTGCCCTGTCATATCAAACATGCCCAGTTCATTGGTGGAGCCATAGCGGTTCTTGGCGGCCCGCAGAATGCGATAAGGCAGCATCTTGTCGCCCTCAAAGTAGAGCACAGTATCCACGATGTGCTCCATGACCTTGGGGCCTGCAATGGCTCCGTCTTTGTTGACATGGCCCACAATGAACATGGGGATCTCCTGCTTTTTGGCTACCGCCAGCAGACGGGCGGCGCTCTCCTTGACCTGACTGACCGTACCGGCAGAGGAAGAAAGATCCATACAGCGCATCGTCTGGATAGAGTCGATGACTACAAGCTCCGGCTTTTCCTTTTCAATCAAGCCGCAGATCTCGTCCACATCGTTCTCCGCAGCAAGATAAATATTCTCCTGCGGCACTTTCAACCGTGCAGCACGCAGTTTGACCTGACGGACAGATTCCTCACCCGTGATATACAGAACAGAATGCTGGTTGGAGATGGCACCGCAGAGCTGCAAAAGCATCGTAGATTTGCCAACACCCGGTTCTCCGCTGAGCAGAACCACGCCGCCCAGCACAATGCCGCCGCCCAGCACCCGGTCAAGTTCCGATATGCCGGTCAGGATGCGGCTTTTCTCTTCCGTAGTGCTGATATCGGCCAACCGCCGGGCTGTCAGCGAAGTAACACCCTCCTGCCGGGCAGGTGCTGCCGCTTTGCTGCCGGAAAGCCCTGCCTTGGGCGCTTCCGCAACAACATCCTCATTCATGGTATTCCAGCTTCCGCAACTGGGGCAGCGGCCCATCCAGCGCGGGCTGGTTTCGCCGCAGTTGGAGCAGACGTAAACAGTTTTGAGCTTTGGTTCCTTCATGGTGCACTCCCTGCAAAAACGCCGCTGGAAAAGCGGCGCTCAATTTCATTGTTCTGTTTTAGTTTACCACATTCTGTTGTCTGCCGCAACTGCTCCCTTACTTTACCTCAACAACGGTGATATTTTGGGCTGTCACACTGCTCTTGCTCAACACAATGTCACGGATCTGCGCTACCTGTGCGGCCGTTAAGGCATCGCCCGAGGTCATAACAGTCAGATCGGCCCGACCTGACTGCAGAAAGCAGAGACAATCCGCAAACCCCTTGGCCTTGACCAGTGTCTCGATCTCGTTTTCCGCGTTGAGATCCGCAAGGTTTCCGGTCAGCTGGCTGGTGTACTCCTTCTTTTCTTCCGTGGAGAGAGATGCGGATTTCAGCGCTTTCTGAATGCTGTCCATGGCTTCATCGTGGGCTTTGGTCCGCTTGAGCCGCGCTTCCTCAAAGAACTTGGAGCCGCTGTTGTTTGCAACGCTCACAAGCTGAGCTTCGCCATAATTCTTGTTGGCACTGGAAACCGCCTCGGCTTCGGTCATCAGTTCATCCGTAACGGGAACGGTCTCCTGACTGACGGCAGAAACGTTGACTGCATCCTCTTCCAGCGTCACACCGGTGCGGGCATACTGCCAGTTCAGGTAAACGGCAATGACCAGTGCTGCTGCCAGGGTAATGGCTGTTGCTTTGCGGGTATTCTTCGAGATGGCTCTCATAGCTGTTTCCTCCTTATATTACATGGTGCGTTATCCTTTGCGCTGTTCTACACAAATTCGATTGGCCGAAAGATCCAGCAGTGCCCGGACAAGCTCTGTGATGCGGGCGGCGACCCGGACATCTCCCCCACCATCACAGACAACAGCCACACCGCAGACGGCAGGCAGATAGGTCGTCTCTTCCAGGGCGGAGCATCCTCCAGCAGAACATGGGTCTCCTGGTTCTGCATCTGGCCGGACTGCGTATCCACAGCTAGATCGTTTCTTCCCCACTTTCCAGTGTCACCATCACAACGGTTTTTCCTGCCCCATCGAGCTGTTCGATCAGCTCTTTCAGCTGCGTTTCCAATTGCTCCCGGTAGACAGTTTCTGAAACAGCAGCAGAACTGCCCGCACTTGCTGCGGGTTTTGCGGGGGTCGAGAATAATTCTGAGAATAAGATCAGCAGCATTGCCGCCACACCCAGAATGATTGCGAGCTGGGTGCGGCTTTGCTTCTGGAGCAAACCGGCAAAGAGGCTCTGTTCCCTGCTCTTCATCTGGAAAGGTTCCCCTCCTTTGCTTCCTGTCCGCTGCTGCGGGCATCCAGTTCAGCCCGAATGGCATCTTCCAGCGTGCCCATGGATGCGGGCGAAAGATCCGGCACAGAAAAGGACTGAACTTCTGTCCGGAGCTGAGGGATGACCTGTAAAAGCACCACTAAAATATATAGTCCAGCCACGGCTTTTATGCACCATCGGGCCCAGCTGTTTCCTGTGAGCCGGGCCAGCAGCTCTGCGCAGATACAGGCAGTGCAAAAGATCACGGCTGCGCTTTTCAATGTCTGCATCAAACGCCTCCCAGCATAAAAAGAAGTGCGGTTCCTGTTACGGCCAGCCCGAAAAAGAGTGCGATACAGGCCATCATACACCGGACAGCGGAAGCAAAACAGGTAAGCAGTGCCTGTCCACGGTTGTTTCCGGTCAGGCTGCACAGCGTCCCGCAGAGAACGATACATCCCAGATGTGCAAGCATCCCGAGATACAGTGGCAGAAACTCAGCCAATAAAATCAGGATAGCGGCCATTCCAAGGCCGCTTTTGAGCAATTGGATGCCTGCCAGAACAGCCTCGGAAGCATCGCTCAAACTCTGCCCCACAATGGGAATGGTGCCGGTGAGAAACTGTCCTGTGCGAAGCGCCGTTCGGTCGAGCTGTGCGGCAGAGATGCGCTGGAATCCCAGCAGTGCAGCCAGCAGCTTTCCAGTAAGGGAAAGTCCCTTTTGCAGCAGTGTCCCTGCCGCTTTGCACAGGTTCCCCAGGCAGCTCTGTTCCGTGATACAGCAAGCCATGCTCAATGCAAGGTAGCATTCCAGAATGGGCGGTACAAAGGCCGTCAGGGCCTGTGCCAGCAGACAAAGCAATGTCAGAAAAAAGCCGCTTGCGGCGGCCCCGGCACTTGTCTCACCGCCCATGATCAGAACACCGGCATAGACAGGAAGAAAACCGGAGAGAAAGCGGTTCCAGCTTTCAATCTGCGCACACAGCTGCCGGGCAATTTCAAGCAATGGCTCCCACAGAAGGATCCCGCACCCACCGGCGCAGACAAGGTCACACCAGCTGTGATCACCTTCCTCCCCAAGAAACAGACTGACTATGGCAGACAGGAGCAGAAACAACAGCAGTGCGGCATAACCGCGGATGCTTTCCCGCAGTGTCTGGAACAGCGACGAAGTGCAAAAACTTTGCAGAACGCTCCACGGGTCTTCTGCTACCTGCAAAGCATCCACAGGACTTTGGTCGAGATAAGGCTGCCAGAGCTCTGCTCCCGGCAGCTGTGTGTGCAAACCGGCACTCTCTGCCGCAAAAGCTGTCGGGGCGCACAGGCAGAAGCTCGTCCCCACCAGCAGAAAAGCCCACCACTTCCAGTTCTTCATCTTGCAATGCTCCCAATCGTCTGCAGGATCTCTTCCAGCAAGGGCCACGCCGCCGCCAGTACAAGACACCGACCTGCCAGCCCAACACACCACCCTAAAGATTCTGCCCCGGCTTCCTCACACCAGGGTGCGGGTATAATCTGTCAGCAGAACGATAGCCGCACTCCGTACAAGGCAGGAAAAGCCCCGCTGTCAGCTTGTCCAGCCAGGCGTGCTATGCCGGAAAGTACTGTCCGGATGCTTGTCCCGGCCGCACCAGCAGCACCAGCGCTGCCCCAAGGGAGAGCAGGAGTGCATAGGCGGGGGCCTGCTTTTCCAGAACCGCATAGAGCAGTGCCGCGAGCAGCGCAATGCCGAACACAGCCACGGTTGCACTCATAGTGCAAACAGCGACTTGATGGTAACGAACAGCACACTGATCTGTTTGACCAGGATGGACAGCACGACCACCAGACCTGCCAATGTCGTCATCATTGCCTGATCCTCCCGCCCGGAGCGGATCAGCAGTTGGTTCAGCACGGCAACAATGATGCCAATGGCCGCAATTTTGAAGATAAGGTCAATCTCCATCCGCGTCCTCTCCTTTTGAGCTGATTCATCCCAGCAGAATGGCAGCTGCAAGCCCGGCGGCCAGGCCCAGCTTGTGCGAAAGCATCGACTGCGTTCGGGCCGCAGCTTCACCTTCCTGCAAGGCTGCCTGAAACTGTGCCTGATACAATTCAAGCCGTCTGCACTCCTGCTCCGCTTCCAACCGTCCCAGGCCTGAAAAACATTCTGAGAAGCGGGTGCGTTCTTCTAAGGTCAGGGAGGGAAAGGGCTCCAGCGTTTGTAACGAAACCGTTTCTGGTGGAAGCTGCCCATCCTGTATCAGCTTCCGGCAGAGAAGATTCAGGTCACTGCGGCGGAAGCTGATTTCCTGATGCAGCGTTTCCAGCAGATCCAGCGTTTTGTGCAGGGCTTCCAGATGCGCCTGCGCCTGCTGATGAAAGCTGTCGCCTGCGCACCAGCCGCAGACGACAAAACAGCAGACACTCAACCAGCGCAGAGGCTCATAGAAACCGCACCTCCCCGATGCAGCCGGGTGCTTGTCTGCCGGTCAGCCAGACGAGCACCCGCACCGCGCCGCGCTCCATCAGATATTTCACCTGTGGGCGCATGGGTCGCCTCTTCAGGTGTGGCAGCATGAAGGGTGGCGATAAAATCCACCCCGCTGAACAGGCCCTGCTCCAGCGCTGTGACCTCATCCAGACCTCCCAGCTCATCCAGCAGGATCACCTGTGGCGAAAGGCTGCGCAATACCATCTGCACTGCTTGTCCCTTGGGGAGCCCGGCAAGAACATCCAGCGCCTCGCCGGGCGCATTCCCGGCAAAGAGCTCCCGCCGTTCATCAATGACCGAAAGGATCTTCTGCTGCCGGACGAGCTCCCGGGCAATACTGCGCAGCAGTGTGGTCTTGCCGCTGCCCGGCTCTCCAACAAGAAGCATCCCGATGAAATGCCCCCGCAATGCTGCGGTCAGTTCCTGTGGAAGCGGAACGGTCTTTTCCCGGGCAATGCGCAGGTTGACAGAGGTGAGCTCCTGCAGAACCGTGCCCTGTTCCGGGTTTTGCAAACGCCCGCCAAGCCCTGCCCGACATCCATTTTCCAGTGTGACATAGCCCTGTGCGATCTCTGTCTGATGGGTATGGACTGAACCGCCGCAGAGGGTGAACAGGATCTCTTCCATCTGCAACGGGGTCAGCTGCATCGTTTGCAGTGCGTTCAGTTCAGGTGCCAGCTGTGTCGGTGTGCAGCTGCACCCCTGCACCGTAAACTGTGGAGCACAGCCCAGCCGGAGCCGCAGCTCATGTACAGTCTCTGCGTCTTCTGATGGGAGCTGCCCCAGCGGCCTTGCCAGCCATTGGGGCAAAGCCTGCACCACCTGATAATACTCGTCCATCTTCTGTTCTCCTTCCGTGTCCTTTGCCATCAGTTTATGCACCGGCCCGGAGGTTAGAACCCACAGGACACAGAAAAGCCCGCACAGCATCCAAACTGTACGGGCTTTATAGAACAGGTTTTCTGATTATTGCTGGGACTTATCCTCTGCGATCATAGCAAGGAACTCTGCTTCGGTCAGCACAGGCACACCCAGTGCCTGTGCCTTGGTCAGCTTGGAACCTGCAGCGGCACCAGCCACCACATACGCTGTTTTTTGGAAACAGAACCGCTTGCTTTTCCGCCATTCTTTACGATAAGTGCCTCGGCTTCGCTGCGGGAGAGTGTTTCCAGTGTTCCGGTCACGACCAACGTTTTCCCGGCGAGCTTATCGCCCTTGGGCTCTCCCTTCCACTGCATGTTCACACCGGCATCGGCCAGGCGGTGCACCAGATCGGTAGTGCCATCCTTGGCAAAGAATTCAGTCACGCTCTGGGCCATCACGCCGCCAAAGCCATCAATCTCGCCGATCTGCTCCTCGGTTGCTTCCCGGATGGCCTGCAGAGAGCAAAAATGCTCTGCCAGCAATGCGGCGGCTTTATCGCCGATGTTGCGAATTCCAAACGCAAACACCAGCTTATCCAGATTGTTCTGCTTGGAAGCTTCGATCGCCTGCAGAAGATTGTTTGCGCTCTTTTCCTTGAACTTTTCCAGTGTGAGCAGCTGCTCTATTGTCAAGTCATAGAGATCTGCCGCAGAGTGTACCAGCCCTTTATCCACCAGCTGCGTGCGACCATGGTGCCCAGACCGTCGATGTCCATGGCATCCCGGGATGCAAAGTGGATGATATTGCGGAGTGCCTGTGCAGGGCATTCCGGGTTGACACAGCGCAATGCGGCTTCATCTTCCAGGTGCACTGCCGGGGCACCGCAGGAAGGGCAAAATTCCGGCATCTGGTAAGGCTGAGCGTCCGGTTCGTGGCGGGTCACACCGATGACCTCCGGAATGATATCACCCGCCTTGCGCACCTGAATGGTATCTCCGATACACAGACCCAGTTGACGGATAAAATCTTCATTGTGAAGGGTGGCACGGGAAACCGTGGTACCTGCCAGAAACACCGGGTCAAAGCAGGCAGTGGGAGTCAGAACGCCGGTGCGTCCCACGCCGACTTCAATACTGCGCAATGTGGTCTCCTTGACCTCGGGCGGATACTTGAACGCAATGGCCCAGCGCGGGAATTTGTTGGTGGAGCCCAGCAGTTCCCGCTGTGCAAAGTTGTTCACCTTGATCACGGCACCGTCCATATCAAAATCCAGTGCGGCACGGTTCTGGCCGATCTGCTCGATCTCTGCAATGGCATCCTCGATATCGTGCACGATATGATAACGCGGAGAGACTGGCAGGCCCAGACTCTTGAGGTAATCGAGGCTTTCGGCATGGCTGGTCAGTTCCCTGCCCCGCACCTGCTGGACGTTGAATACGAAGATGGACAACCCCCGGCTGCCGGTAATCTTAGAATCCTTCTGACGCAGAGACCCTGCGGCAGCATTGCGCGGATTTTTGAACGGTGCCGCACCCTGTAATTCCTGTTCCGCACAAAGGTGCTGGAAGGCATCGTGCGGCATGTAGACCTCGCCGCGCACTTCCAGATATTCCGGGGCATTTTTCAAAGTCTTTGGAATACGCTTGATGGCCTTGACATTGGCTGTCACATCTTCACCCACCACGCCGTCACCGCGGGTGGAAGCACGCACTAGCACACCGTTTTCATATTCCAGGCTGCAGGAAAGGCCGTCGATCTTGATCTCGACGACATATTCCGGCTCGATTCCGGCTTCCCGTACCCGGCGGTCAAAATCACGCAGTTCGTCGTAGGAAAACGCATCCAGCAGGCTTTCCATCTTTACAGCATGCGTCACCTTGGCAAAGCGCCCGCTGGGTGTGCCGCCCACTTTCTGGGTCGGAGAATTCGCAGTGACCAGCTGCGGGAATTCTGCCTCCAGTGCTTTCAGTTCCCGGGTCAAAGCGTCATATTCAAAATCCTCCAGCTCCGGGGCATCCTGATCATAGTATAAACGGTTGTTCCTTTCAATGATCACGCGCAGCTCTTCCGCGCGTTTGCGTGCCTGTTCCAGTTCCACGTTCGTTTACTCTCCTTTTCCCAATACCAATACTGTAATTATACCATATTTCAAAAACAAAATACAGCAAAAAGTGCTGCCGGTGGCTCGGGAGTGAACGTGTCGAATCCTAACAAGACAGTCACTTTATTTTGCCCAGGTGGGTTCCTCCGTGCCATCATAATCGAACAGGCCATCATTTTTCTCTTCCATGGCCTTGATCATGTGGTAGGTGTACTCGTTATACGGCGTGGGGATACCAAGCTCCTTTCCCATCCGCATCAGTGCTCCCGAGAACATATCGATCTCTGTATGCCGTCCGGCATCCAGATCCTGCAGAGTGGAATAACGGGCCGTGGCAGGAACAGCGCATCCGTGGCTGACGGCATCTGCAATGCGCAGATCAATGCCCCGTGCAGTTGCAATGGCTTCCAGTTCCCGGCGCAGGCCATCGCTGATGGCTTTCATGTGGACGCTGTCACGGTAGCAGCCCACACCGGCTCCCAGAATCGCCTGCGGCAGATTGTTGCAGACGTTCAGCCGGAACTTGCTCCACATCTCTTCCTGAATGTGCTCCGTGACCCGGAAGTTGACCCAGGAATCCGTGAACAGTTCCCGCACTGCCTCGACACGTTCACTCTCAAACGGTGCAAATCGCTCGCCATAGATCACGCCAAGTGTTGCATCCGGGTCAAAATGGTAACCATCCGCTTCCTTGTGAGATGTAACCTTAATGAAGGAATACAGCAGATGCTCTGCACCTACCTGTGCGGCGATCAGCTCTTCGCTGTCCACACCGTTCATCAGACTCATCACAACGGTATTGCTGCCGACAGCGGTCTTGATGCTTTCCAGAGCTCCGGGCAGTGAGCCATATTTCAGTGCAACGACCAACAGGTCTACACCCTGCGCTTCCTGCGGGGTCCAGACCTCCGGGCGGTAAACTGCTCCATTGATGGCGCAGCCGCTTTCTTTTAGCCGCCGGGCACGGTCGCCTTCCGCTATCACACCCAGACGGATATTATCCTTTTTAGAAAGCCCCCAGATGATGTAAGAGCCCACCGCTCCAGCGCCCAAAATGGCAACAGATTGTATTTTCATGTTAGATTCTCCCTCTTTGATTTGTCCGATTCTATTGTAGCACGAATTCGATTTACTGGAAAGAGAAATGAAAATGCGAAGCCACTTTTGCACATAGATTTTACAGCAATTAGATTGCAGCGGATGCTGATGTGCCGCGGGGCAGCGGATATGCTGGGCGCAACCTTCAATTGACCGCAAACGGTGCCAAAGTGCTTTAAAGCGGGACACAAAAGCCCCCGGAGAACGTTTCACGGCTCTCCGGGGGCTGATTTTACGCATTATAAAACGTAGATACGTCTGTTATTCTCAAATAGAAATGGTGTTGCACACGTCAATAAGCACGGGGTCAAGCGTCTTAGTCATCTCAAGCGCCTCATCCACGGGGTAATCCACAAGGTGCTCACCCTTCATACCAACGATGCGGTTGTACTTACCCTGCTCCAGCAGGCAGACAGCGTGATAGCCCATTGCGGAAGCATTCACGCGGTCACGCAGAGTGGGAGAGCCACCGCGCTGGACATGGCCCAGAATGGTGGCGCGGGTATCGATGCCGGTACGGGCCTGGATCTCGTTGGCAATCTCCTGAGAGTGGCCAATGCCCTCGGCAACGATGACAATGAAGTGGCGCTTACCGGTGCGCTGCGTCTCGGTAATCTTATCCAGAATATCGTGCTGCATATCGAATTCCTTCTCCGGCAGCAGCACAGCCATGGCACCGGAGGCAATGGCGACGTTCAGAGCGATGTAACCCGCATTGCGGCCCATGACCTCGACCACGCTGCAGCGGTCATGGCTCTGGGTGGTATCGCGCAGCTTGTCGATCATTCCAGGGCGTGTTCATTGCAGTATCGTAGCCGATGGTGTAATCGGTGCAG
>ENA-OQHA01001173-OQHA01001173.1-human-gut-metagenome-genome-assembly--contig:-NODE-1173-length-10563-cov-2.583749_pt1 | contig 10563 bp, 10 predicted proteins | sample MGYA00242558_ERZ504707 | MGnify/ENA primary metagenome ERZ504707 (study PRJEB26092, sample SAMD00036197) | human gut metagenome | host: Homo sapiens | study: EMG produced TPA metagenomics assembly of... | reverse complement strand
ACAACCAACGCTTGATCGGAAGCCGTGTAATACGAGCGAGGCCCGTGCACAACGCAGCGAAATGCATACCCAACGCCACCAGTGATTTGCCGGAGCCGGTGGGCGTGTTCAAAATGACATGATCGCCCGCGAGCAGGTCCATGATGGCCTCTTCCTGATGGGCCACGGCTCAACACCTTTGACGTCCGCCACCCACTCGAAAAAGCGTTCGTAGATCTCGTCCGTGTCGATGTTGCGCTCGCCATCGCTCCAATTCGGCGCCAAGGCGCCCAAAGAACCGTAATTCGTATCGTCAGCCATGATTGCCAGTCTAGCGGCTGGCATGAACTCAAATGTCGAACGTGTGTTCGAATTATTGCGTATGTTGCGGTACAGTAGAAATTATGACTGAGGATTTGTTTGGTGCGATGGACGCTCCTGAAGATATGACACGCCCGCTGGCCGTGCGCATGCGTCCGTCGAGCGTGGACGAAGTGGTGGGCCAATCGCGGTGCTCGGACAGGGCTCTCCTCTGCGCAGACTCGCCAATCCGGCGTCCAAAGGCTCGCTGACCGCGCCGAGCTCCATTATTCTGTTTGGACCTCCCGGCGTCGGCAAAACCACGCTCGCCTATATTGTGGCCAAACAGTCCGGTCGAGTCTTCGAAGAGCTTTCCGCAGTCACCTCCGGCGTCAAGGACGTGCGGGATGACTCAGACGCGCCCATGATCGTCTTGTCACGGAGGGCAAGGAAACGGTACTGTTCATCGACGAAGTGCACCGATTCTCCAAATCGCAGCAGGATGCATTGCTGCCAAGCGTGGAAAACCGTGACGTCACTTTCATTGCGGCCACCACGAAAATCCAAGCTTTTCCATCATCAAACCGTTGTTAAGCCGATCCGTGGTCGTCAAACTCGAATCGCTGGAACCCGACGACCTGAAAACGCTCATCAACAGGGCCATCGAAAGCGAGCGTGGACTTAAAAACGAAGTCAAAATCAACGACGAAGCCGTTGACGAAATTCGTGCGTATGGCCGGAGGCGACGCGCGAAAAACACTGACGATCCTTGAAGCCGCCGCGGGGGCGCTTACCGGAGACCAAGCGCGCAAAAAAGGTGCGAAACGGCCAATCATCACTCCCGACGTGGTATCGCAGGTCATGGACGTGGCCACCGTGCGCTATGACAAAGACGGCGACGACCATTACGACGTCATCTCCGCATTCATCAAATCCATGCGTGGATCCGATCCCGACGCCACCATGCACTACCTGGCACGGATGTTGCGCGCCGGCGAGGATCCGCGATTCATCGCACGGCGCATTATGATCGCAGCTTCCGAGGAAGTCGGTATGGCGGCTCCGCAAATACTGCAGGTCACCGTCGCGGCGGCACAAGCCGTGTCCATGATCGGCATGCCCGAGGCGCGCATCATTCTCGCGGAAGCCGCGCTCGCCGTTGCCACCGCTCCGAAGTCGAACGCCGGCTACAACGCCATCAACAGCGCGCTCGCCGATGTGGACGCGGGATTGATCGGTCAGGTACCCTTGCACCTAAGGAATGCGCCGACCGCCTGATGAAAAGTTGGGCAATCATGAGGGTATCGGTACGCTCATGATTGGCCGGGAGCCGTGGCTCCGCAGCAATACATGCCGGACGAGCTGGCAGGGCGGGAATACTACCATCCGAACGATCGCGGCTACGAGCATGAGATCAAACCGAGACTGGAGAAAATTCGCAAAATCCTGCATGAGAAGGACGGTGATAGGGCTGATCGTTTCTTCCCGCCGCTGACGAGTTCACCCATATCCGTGTACAATGCTGACCTAGTGAACGTTAACATACGTTCGTGCTCAACGTGGAGGGCGAGTCTGGGCAAACTTGGACGCAGTGTTGAAGGGAATGACGAAGCAATGCGAAATATGCAGGATGAGTCTAATCAACGATTGATCATGATCGTCGACGACGATCAGGCTTTGGGCGAGATGCTATCCATCGTATTGGAGAGCGAAGGATTTAAAACCGTGACCTGCTTGGATGGGTGGCGTGCGGTGGAAATGTTCCCGACATTGCAGCCGGATTTGATGTTGCTTGATGTGATGCTCCCCGGTTTGGATGGCGTCCAGGTGGCGCAACGCATACGGCAGAACTCGAATACGCCGATCATCATGCTTACCGCCAAATCCGACACCACCGATGTGGTGAAAGGCCTGGAAGCGGGGGCGGATGATTATGTGTCCAAACCGTTCGAGGTGGTGGAGCTTATGGCCAGAATCAGGGCTCGGCTGCGCATGCCCAAGGTAAACGCGCCTGCAGGCAAGGATGAGGGCGACCTGACTGAACGATTGCAATGCGGCACGCTCGTAATGGATAGGGCTGAGCATACCGCCACCAAAGATGGTGTGGATCTGCAGCTGACGCCGACGGAGTTTGAATTGCTGTACGTGCTGGCGGCTCACGCGGGTGAAGCCTGAGCCGTGCGAACTTGCTGAAACGTGTTTGGGGATACGAAAGTGGCGGAGATACCAGATTGGTCAACGTGCATGTGCAACGGCTGCGCATGAAGGTGGAGACCGATCCGGAGAATCCGCGGATCGTGCAGACCGTGCGCGGGATCGGATACAAGTTCGTAGCCCCGACGGTATAAGCGAACCATGCTGATGAGAACCCATCGAGTGTGGTGTATCTGGCATCGTGACAGACAGCAGGTGCGCCGATCATTGCAGGCGAGAACGGTGGCCGTGTCGATGCTGGTGGTGTTGCTGACGGCCGCGTTGCTGTCTTTGTTTTCCATGTACGTCATCAGGGGATCCGTGCTGAAGCAGGCGACGGATGACTCGCGCAGCATTTCTCATCGCAGATGTGCGCGTCCAGAAGCATCTGAATGCCTCGAATCTAACTGGAACGGACCAATACCAGCAGTTAGTGAGCAATCTGGCGTCCGAATTGCAAAGCAATGGTTCGAGCAATCTGGTCGGCGTGTACCTGATGGAACGTGATGCAGCGGATTCTGCGGAGCGTGGATTCGTGCCGGTATCGACGGAGCCGGAATATTCAAATCTGGTGTCGTCATCTATGCGCAACCGCATGCGTGCCGATACGTCCGGATTGATCTACTATCAGCGGTACGTATTCCGAGAACTTCCGGAGGTACGCCCGGCGCGGTTTTGGGATCGGTGATTTCGTCGAATAACATGGGCTCATTGGAAGTGTTCGCACTGTACTCCTACCAATCGCAGCAGCAGGCGCTGAGTCAGATCCAGATCAACATGCTGATGGTGTGCGTGGCGTTGAGCGTGTTGATCGGGATGATCATTTTCTGGTCATGCGTTCGGTTATCACTCCGGTACGGCGGGTCGCCTTGGCTACGGAAATCATGGCATCGGGAACTTTCGACGCCCGCGTGGCGGTGGACAGGGCCGATGAGATAGGCGTGCTGCAGAAATCGTTCAATGAAATGGCCGAATCGTTGGAGAATCAGATCGAAGAGCTGGAAAAAGCCGGGGATATGCAACGCAGCTTCGTTTCGGACGTCAGCCATGAATTGAGAACACCGGTGACGACCATGCGTATGGCCGCCGACATGCTGTCGATGCACAAAGACGAATACGATGCCACCACAAAGAGAACGGTGGAATTGCTGGATGGCCAGATCCGCAGATTTCAGGAAATGCTCGCCGATTTGTTGGAGATTTCGCGTTTCGACGCCGGGTATGCGGCGCTTGATTTGGTGGAGGCCGATATACGCGAGCCCATCGAACAGTCGGTTGAAGCGATTTCCGCCATCGCCCAGACCAAACATGTGCCACTGGATGTGCATATGCCCAACGTGGAAGTGCTTGTGAGAATCGATACGCGTCGTATAAGCGTGTCGTACGCAATCTTCTCGCTAATGCCATCGATTTCGCGGAGGGCAAGCCGGTTGAGGTCCGTCTTGCCGCCAATCAGCGAATGGTAGTAATCAGCGTGCGCGATTACGGCGTTGGCATGACCTCGGAACAGTGTTCCAGAATGTTCGACCGGTTCTGGAGGGCGGATCCTTCCAGAGCGCGCACTACCGGAGGAACCGGTTTGGGCATGTCCATCGTACTGGCTGACACGAAACTGCATCATGGTGATGTTGCGGTGCGATCGCGGCTGGATGAAGGAACATGGTTTTTGGTGACGTTGCCTCGCAATCCGGACGATGTCGATTGCGGTATGAACAACGCTCCGATTCGATTCGCGACCGATGGCGACGATATGCGGGTGGTCGGAGGCTTTGGCGTTGCCGATAACGGATTCGTGGACTATCTGACCAATAAACCCATGGTGGAGGGGCTGTGATGACTGCGAAAAACATTCGTCGTGTGATTGCCGCGGTCTCATTAGTGGTATTGCTGGGATGCTCCATGATGCATCTGGCCGGATGCTCGAGCATATTGGGACTTCCTGAAGATGGTCCGGTGCAGACCATGACCCCGGAGGAACAAAGCACAAGAAGAGTGTTCACGTCTCCCGACGGGCCGGCCGATGACGCGCAGCCGGAAGCCATCGTCAAAGGATTTTTCGACGTCATGCCTGCGGGAGTGCAGAGTGACGGGTTCGCCACGGGCAAGCAGTTCCTTACCGATGGCGCCGCATCAAGGTGGAATGCCGATAACCGGACTACGGTATATGCCGACGTGCCGAAATTCGTGCGTAAGGCCAGCACGGTGGAGTCAGGGCAAGGCGGGCAGAAAACCGTGGTGAGCGTCAGCCTCCAGATACAAGGGGAACTGGATGCGCATGGCGTGTATACGGCGGTGGCGAGCGGAGGGGCAAAAACCTACGATTTCTCCCTCTCCAAAGTGCGTGCCAATGGCGGATCAGCAAACTGCCGACAGGCGTGATGATCAGCTCCTACGATTTCGAGCAGGTGTACCGTCAGGTTTCGCTATATCAGTTGGGCTCTTCCGAAAAAGAACTGATCCCCGATGTTCGTTGGCTTTGCTGGAGGGATTGGCGGACGCGCGCCGTGCAGGAACTGCTTGCCGGAAATGCGGCATGGCTGGAAGGCGCGGTAAGCGACACCAATACCAAGCGGATCGTGTTGCAGCCCGACGGTGTGCAGATGCGCGATTCGGTGATGGAAATGAGTCTCTCATCGGCGATGGAACGAATGACGGATGCCGAACGTGGCATTTTGGTCAGGCAGATTCGCCTATCGTTGGGGGACGGCAGCGCCGAGACGGAAATCAAGGTGATGTCTGGAAACCATGACTATTCGCATGCCGATGATTCGTCGTCTCTTGATGCGCAGACTCCGCTGAATCCCATGTATACGTTGAGCGTCGGCAATATCATTTCGTTGAAATCCTACAGCGCCATTCGTGTGGCGCAAACGGATCTTTCGGACGTGCGAAGCTTCGTTTTCTCAGCACAGGGCGGAGCCGTGCTTGGTCGTGACGGATATGTGAAAAGGCTCGCAGAGGACGGTTCCACCCATGCATTGATGTTTTCAGGACGCATGATGAAAACCATCTGCAAAGGAAACGACTCCGAGATTTGGGGCATCGACACATCTGGCAAGCACATCATGGTCGATGATGCCGGCACGGTTCTCACCCTTGACGTTCCCGGCCTCGTATCAGCACAAACGCTCCATTCCATGAGGCTTTCCCCTGAGGGGACCGTATCGCATTCTCCATCGAATCGGATGGGGGAGCGCAGTCGGGTGTGGCCATCATCGGGATATGCCGGGACCATGATGGCTCCGTGGCTGGGCTGTCCCAAGCGTTCGCTTTGGTTTCCACACAGTCCAATGTGTCGATGATGACGTTCTATAACGACGTCACTTTTCTCTATGCCACGCAATACGAGCGGGGGCGTGCGCAGATCGGACGACGTCAGATGGTGCCTGGTCCTGAAACGAGTCAGGCGCTACCCGACAATGGTGCGGTCGATATGGCCACAGGAGAAGTCGGCACATATCGCAGGCTTGTCGTACTCGACCATCTCGGAGTGGCGAGAACGGTCGACGGATCGTTGGATGGTGCATGGACGATTGCTGATTCCCAAGTTACGTCGTTATCTGTGCAATAGTGAAAAAGTTGTAATTCCGCCATTGTTATCGTTTCGTTATTGACTTGTTATCGAAACGTTATTGCTATGGATTGAGACCTTGGATTGTTCGAACGATACTGAAAACACTGATGGCAAGGAAGCCCATCAATAGAAATACTCGAGGAGGAGTTTTCATGAAGAATTGGAAGAAAGCTATTGCGATTTGTGCTTCGGCGGCAGCTATGGCCAGCATGGCGGCCTGCGGTGGCGGCAGCTCCGATGGCGATTCCAGCTCCAGCAAGAGCGATAAGAAGACCATCGGTTTCGTGGCAGTCGGTCCGGAAGGCGGCTTCCGTACGGCCAACGAGAACGATCTGAAGAAGGCATTCGAGGATGCCGGATTCGATCTGGTGTACTCCCGACGCAGAACAACGATCAGCAGAAGCAGATTCAGGCATTCAACAAGTTCGTCAACGACGAAGTCGACGCGATCGTGCTATCCGCAACCAACGATTCCGGTTGGGATGACTGCTTGGAGAACGCGGCGGAAGCTGAAATCCCGGTCTTCACCGTCGACCGCAACATCGATATCAAGAGCGATGCGGCAAAGAAGGCAGTCGTCTCGCACATCGGCCCGTCCAATGTCTGGGCCGGCGAGCAGGCCGCTGAATTCGTCAACAAGAGCTTCCCAGATGGCGCCAACGGCTTCATTCTGGAAGGACCGGCAGGCCTGTCCGTGGTGACCGATCGTGGCACCGGTTGGGATAACAAGGCAGCAAGCAATATCAAGGTGCTTGAGTCCCAGTCCGCCAACTGGTCCACCGATGAGGCAAAGACCGTGACAGCAGGTCTGCTCGACAAGTACAAGTCCGACAATCCGCAGTTCATCTTCGCCCAGAACGATGAGATGGGTCTCGGCGCGGCACAGGCCGTTGATGCCGCTGGTCTGAAGGGCAAGGTCAAGATCATCACCATCGATGGCACCAAGGCCGCTCTGCAGTCTCTGGTCGACGGCGATCTTTCCTACGTCATCGAGTACAACCCGATCTTCGGTAAGGAAACCGCCAACGCCGTCAAGGATTATCTGGATGGCAAGTCTGTTGAATCCGATATCGAGATCGAATCCAAGACCTTCGATGCAGACAGCGCCAAGGAAGCCTTGGATGCCGGTACCCGTGCGTACTGATCCGATCAGATAACTTTCCGAATAGCATCTCTCCTTTTCACATAGCCCAAGAACGGTGCACCGCATAGCGCGATGCACCGTTCGTTCCATCTTGGGCAAATATCACAAAACGATAACAATTTTCGTAAGGCGAAGACATGGTAGATAAGCAACCAATCGTCGTGATGAAAGGTATCACGATCGAGTTCCCGGGCGTCAAGGCCCTGGACGGCGTCGACCTGCGTCTGTATCCAGGTGAAGTCCACGCTCTCATGGGCGAGAACGGCGCTGGAAAATCGACGATGATCAAAGCGCTTACCGGCGTGTACAGGATCAACGCGGGTTCCATTGAAGTGGAAGCAAGCCGCAAACCTTCACCGGTACCGGTGATGCGCAGAACGCGGCATCGCCACCGTGTATCAGGAAGTTAACCTGTGCACCAATCTCAGCATCGGCGAAAACGTCATGCTTGGTCATGAGGTGCGAGGGACGCTGGGCATCAACTGGAAGAAAACCTATGAGGAATCGAAGAAATTCCTCGCCCAGATGGGTCTGGATCATCTTGATCCGAGAGCACCGTTGAGCTCCATTTCCATCGCCATGCAGCAGCTGGTCGCCATCGCCCGAGCCATGGTGATCGATGCCAAGGTGCTGATTCTTGACGAACCGACGTCATCGCTTGACGCCAACGAAGTGCAGGATCTGTTCAAGATCATGCGCAAGATTCGTGATTCGGGTGTGGCGATCCTGTTCGTGTCCCACTTCCTTGACCAGATTTACGAGATCACCGATCGCCTGACCGTGCTCCGCAACGGTAAGTTCATCAAAGAAGTCATGACCAAGGACACTCCGCGTGACGAGCTCATCGGCATGATGATCGGCAAGAGCGCGGACGAGCTGAGCCAGATCGGCGCCAAGAAGGCGCATCGTGACGTGACTGAAGGTGAACAGCCCATCGTCTCCGTCAAGCAGCTTGGTCTGAAAGGCACCATCAATCCTACGGACCTAGATATCTACCCAGGCCAGGTTGTCGGCTTCGCAGGCTGTTGGGATCCGGACGAACCGAACTCGGCCGACTGCTGTACGGTGCGGACAAGCCGGATTCCGGTACATACGAGCTCAAAGGCAAGAAGACCAGTATCTCCGATCCGTACACGGCATTGCGCAACAAGATCGCATACTCCACGGAGAACCGTCGAGACGAAGGCATTATTGGCGATCTGACGGTCCGCGAGAACATTCTGATCGCCTTGCAGGCGACGAGAGGCATGTTCAAGCCGATTCCGAAGAAGGAAGCCGACGAGATCGTCGACAAGTACATGAAGGAGCTGAACGTTCGTCCGAACGATCCGAACAAGCTCATCAAGAACCTGTCCGGCGGCAACCAGCAGAAGGTGCTGATCGCACGTTGGCTGGCCACGCATCCCGACCTGCTCATTCTGGACGAGCCGACGCGAGGCATCGATATCGGCGCCAAGGCGGAAATCCAGCAGGTGGTGCTTGATCTTGCCGCTCAGGGCATGGGTGTGGTGTTCATCTCGTCCGAAATGGAAGAGGTGGTCAGGCTTTCTGACGACATCGAAGTGCTGAAGGATCGCCACAAGATCGCCGAACTCGTCAATGACAACACGGTTTCCCAGGAAACCATCGTCCAAACCATCGCGAACACGAACGTCAATACAGGAAAGGAGGCATGATGAGCGACAAGAAAACAAAGCAGGACGGCGATTCCCTCGTCAAGAAGCTGCTGTCGTCAAACCTCACATGGTCTGTGGTCGCACTGATTGTGCTGATCGTCATCTGCACCATCTCCGATCACCAATTCCTCTCGTTGAGCTGGAATAAGAACACCGGAGGTCTTTCGGGACCGCTGATCACCATGCTGCAGGAATCGGCGCGTTATCTCATGATCGCCACCGGCATGACATTGGTGATCTCCACTGCAGGCATCGACCTTTCCGTAGGTTCCGTTATGGCGGTTGCCGGTGCGGCGGCCATGCAGATGCTGACTTCCGGCGTTAACGTGTGGCTGGCGATTTTCCTCGCACTGCTCATCGGCCTCGGTGTCGGCTGCATCAACGGCGCATTGGTTTCCATTCTGGGACTGCAGCCGTTCATCACCACGCTGATCATGATGCTCGCAGGTCGAGGATTGGCCAAGGTCATCACTTCCGGCCAGAACACTGATGCCAGCTCCGTTGCAGGCGGCGCGCCGCTGAAATGGATGGCCAACGGCTTCATTCTGGGCATTCCCGCCAATTTCGTCATCGCATTGGTCATTGTCGCGCTGATTGGCCTGCTGTGCCGCAAAACGGCCATGGGCATGATGGTCGAATCCGTCGGCATCAATCCGGAAGCCTCCCGCATGACCGGCATCAAGCCGAAGAAGATCCTCTTCCTCGTATACGCGATTTCCGGTCTTCTGGCAGCCGTGGCAGGCCTGTTCGCCACCGCATCCGTGATGCGCGTCGACGTGGTCAAGACCGGGCAGGATCTTGAAATGTATGCCATCCTCGCAGTCGTTATCGGCGGAACCTCGCTGCTTGGCGGCAAGTTCTCCCTGGCTGGCAGCGCGCTTGGCGCGGTGATCATCGCCATGATCCGCAAGACCATCATCACCCTCGGTATCGATTCCGCCGCAACACCGGCATTCTTCGCCGTCGTGGTGATCGTGATCTGCGTGATGCAGGCTCCGAAGATTCATAACCTTGGCGCGGAAATAAAACGTAAGTGCGCGCTGAAGACGCAAACTAAGGCGGTGGCAGCATGACTTCTGCAACAGCTACTCAGGTCAAGAAGACCGTGAAACCGACTCGGCGTCGTCTTGACGCTCAGATGATTCCAACCATCGCAGCAGTGGTGATCTTCATTCTGATGATCATCATGGGTCAGGCGCTGTTCGGCACCTACCTGCGTCTTGGATTCGTGTCGTCCCTGTTCATCGACCATGCCTACCTGATTATTCTGGCCGTGGCTATGACGCTTCCGGTATTGACTGGCGGCATCGATCTGTCGGTTGGCGCCATCGTCGCCATCACCGCGGTCGTCGGTGTGAAACTCACCAACGCAGCGTCGCGGCTCCGCTCGCCATGGTCGTCATGATTCTCATCGGCGTGGCGTTCGGCCTATTGACCGGCACCCTGATCGAAGAATTCAACATGCAGCCGTTCATCGCGTCGCTGGCTTCGATGTTCCTGGCGCGAGGCATCGCATCCATCATTTCGACCAAGGCGCAGACCTTCCCCGAAAATAACAACTTCGATTTCATTTCGCAGAAGATCACCATCATCGACAATCCGAAGATCTCCCAAGATCTGTACATCAATGTCGGTGTGATCATTGCGGCGCTCGTGGTTATCTTCGGTACATCCTGCTGCACCATACACGCACCGGA
>ENA-OQHA01001171-OQHA01001171.1-human-gut-metagenome-genome-assembly--contig:-NODE-1171-length-10574-cov-1.561214_pt1 | contig 10574 bp, 10 predicted proteins | sample MGYA00242558_ERZ504707 | MGnify/ENA primary metagenome ERZ504707 (study PRJEB26092, sample SAMD00036197) | human gut metagenome | host: Homo sapiens | study: EMG produced TPA metagenomics assembly of... | reverse complement strand
GGCGGTGCCTATGAGGAGGCTATTCCTCAGGAGGAGCCGCAACGTGTGCGCGTGGATGTCGAGCAGCCGCAGCAGTCTCAACCGAAGCCTCAGCCCGAACGTGAAGTGATTCGCGAGACTGTTCCTGCGCAAAAGTCGCCTGAGCCCCGGACGGCTCGCGAAGCCGTTCCCTCCTCCTATGAGGAGCAGGAGCCCGAGTCGATCGTTGAAAACGGCGTTGAGGTCACCATCAAAGGAGTTGCCCAGCGTGCTGCACGTCCTGCTGTCCAGGAAGTGGTTGAGTGTACGGTAGCGCCTTCTGCTGCTGTGCGAAACGACGGCGATGCGCAATCTCGCGAAGTGAATGAAGTGGACATCAACGCGATTGCCCCTAACCCCGATCAGCCTCGTACGAATTTCAAGCGCGAGGAGCTGGAGGAGCTTTCCGCTTCTATCCAAAAAGACGGGCTTTTGCAGCCGATTCTGGTACGTCCGCTTGAGGATGGCACGTATCAGATCATCGCCGGCGAGCGTCGTTGGCAGGCATCGAAGCTGGCAGGTTTGCATCAAGTGCCTATTCGAGTTAAAGAAGCTAGCGACGACAAGGCTCTGGAGCTTGCGCTTATTGAGAACATCCAGCGTTCTGATCTTAATCCCATTGAGGAAGCGTACGGCTATCGCCGCATGATGAACGATTGAACATGACGCAGGCTGAGGTTGCTCAGGCGATGTCGAAGGGTCGTTCCACGGTTGCGAATGCCTTGCGTTTGCTGGAGCTTCCCGAGGAAGCCCAGCAGTTGCTGTTCGAGGAGAAGATTACCGCCGGTCATGCACGAGCTATCCTTTCCATCCCCACAGAAAGAAGGACGCGAGCGCCCTGACGCGTAAGCTGGTTGAGGAAAAGCTGTCTGTTCGCGAAGCCGAGGCTTTGGCGCGGTTGTTCTCCGGAAAGAAAAATGAGAACGCTAAGCCGAAGACTCCCATGCCGAAGGAATACCGAAAGGTTGCCCGTACGCTTAAGGATGTTTTGGATACGCCGGTTAAGGTGAAATCCGTTAACGGCAAGAATAAGATTGAAATTGAATTTAAGGACGAAGACGATCTTGAGCGTCTGTTCAAGGGTATTCTTGCTTCGAACCTTGCATAAGGAATTTCGATTCCGGGTAAATCAAACGAGCTGACGTTTTCATCGCCGGCTCGTTTTTTTGTTTAACGAGTGATTATGTATTCGTTGTCGTCATCGGTGCCGAAGGAGTCAGGGTATATTGAGTTGTCGGTCTGATAACCTGATAGATATCGTGCGCTTTCGATTTAGGGGTTTGCGCCATTACGGGGAAGCGCGTCCTTTGTTCTCAGTGAGCGGTCATGTTTACGAAAAGGAAACCTCCCGATGCTTTCGATGATATCCAGGAAAGCATCGGGAGGTTGTGAGGCTATGAAACCAGTTTATGCTGCCTTTGCAAACGTGATAAGGCATCAATTGCTACCGTTTGCGGGGCCCGCACTTGATAAGCGCACTTGCTATCGCCCGTTCGTGAACGTGTTCTTCAGCTGTCCGCAGGCGCCGGCGATATCGGATCCCCTGGAATCTCGCAACGTGGTCTCTATCCCGTGACGGCCTGTTTCGGCAATCCATTTGTCGATGGTTCTGGAAGCGCTTGGCTTATACGGTGATTCAGGGATCGAGTTGATGGGAATCAGGTTTATATGGCAAAGCAATCCCTTGCAGAAGTCAGTAGCGCCGTCAGGTCCGCATCAGTGTCGTTAACACCATCGATCATGATGTATTCGAACGTGACGCGACGATTCGTTTTCTCGATATAACGCAGCAGGCTTTGCTTAAGCTTCGGCAAGGGGAAACCGCTGGTTTTCGGCATCAGCTCAAGGCGTACATCCTGTCGTGCTGCATGAAGGGACACGGCAAGTGTGAACTGCTCGGGCTCTTCCGTGAATCGGTCGATTCCAGGAATGATGCCGCACGTGGAGATGCAGATGTGACGCGCTCCGATACCCAAGCCTTTTCGTTCGTTGATGATACGTAGCGCGCTCAAGACGTTGTCGTAGTTCAGCAGTGGTTCGCCCTGTCCCATGCCGACGACATTGGTCACGCGACGCCCCATAAGGCGCTGTACTGTGACGATCTGATCGACAATCTCGCCTGCGGTTAAATTGCGTGTAAGGCCTTCTTTCCCTGTCGCGCAAAACGAGCACGCCATAGGGCAGCCGGCTTGCGTGGAAAAGCAGACCGTAAGACGGTCGCCGTTGCGCGATGGGATGGCAACGGTTTCAACGCATACGCCGTCGTGGTATTCCAGGAGCAGCTTATGGGTGCCATCGTTGGAAACGGCCTCCTCTAGCACGCTTGGCACGTATAACGGATACTCCTCGGAAAGCTGGGTTCGAAGTTTAGAGGGCAGGTTGGTCATGTCTTCGTAGCTTTGAGCGCCTTTGCTGTAGAGCCACTCGTAAAGCTGTTTTGCGCGAAAAGATGGTTGACCGAGTTCCTTCATAAGGGAAGCCAGGTCGCTTTGGGTGAAGTTTTTGATTGGTGTATTCATGCGGGTCATTATACCTGTTTCACGTGAAACATCAGCGCTTACCTTGCATGCTGTGAAGCCTGTGTGCGGGTTTTGCTATACTGCAGCAATACGATCTCTAAAGGAGAAAGAAGGAGTCATGTCTTCAAGTATCGATCCTCGTTCTTGTCGTGTTGCTCTTTTGTGCGGCGGCAAAGCAACGAGCGTGAAATTTCCTTGGCATCCGGTAAGGGTGCTCGCGAAGCTTTGGAGACGGCGGGTTTTTCCGTCACTGATATCGATCCGGCGAACAAGGAAGACCTGAAGCGTTTGATCGAGGAACCGTTCGACGTGGCGTTCCTCTGCCTGCATGGCAAATATGGCGAAGACGGTACGGTGCAGGGTTTGCTCGATATCGTCGGCATCCCTTACACGTGCTCTGGCGTGTGGTCGAGCGCGCTTGCCATGGACAAGGTGAAGGCAAAGGTCTTCTACGAGCGCGAGGGTATCCCCACTCCTCCGTCCTTGACGGTAAACAAGGGTGACAAGGTTGATATCCAGCAGGTCATCTCGTCTATGGGTGAGAAGGTCGTTGTGAAGCCCGGTACCGAGGGCAGCGCTATCGGCGTGTTCATCGTAGAGGGCGCGGAAGCCATCGAAGATGCTTTGCAGAAAGCGCTCGATATCGATGATGAGGTGCTTATCGAGCGTTATATCAAAGGTCGCGAATTCACTGTAGCTGTTCTGGGGAACCATGAGCCGAAGGCTATGCCCGTTATCGAAATCGTTCCCAAGAGCGATTTCTATGACTTTGAGTCGAAGTATGCCGTGGGCGGCTCTCAGCATATCTGCCCTGCGCGCATCCCCGACGATGTGACGAAGGTTATGCAGCGCGAGGCGGAAAACGCTCACAAAGCGCTCTCGTGCAGCGGTACCTCTCGCACTGACTTCATTTTGGAAGACAACGGTGATTGTTGGGCGCTGGAGACGAACACCATCCCCGGCATGACGGCAACGTCCCTTCTTCCCGATGCCGCTCGTGCTGCAGGCATGACCTTCCCCGAGCTGTGCACCAAACTTATCGAGCTTGCCCTGGAAGAGCCTGTGCGATAAACGGGTTTGCAGAACAAGTTTGTTGGGCAGTCGATTGAATTAGTCGTCTTTTCATAAACAGGCGACCTAAAACAATTCAGCGCACCCCTGAGAAATGGATTCGTTGGATACAGAATACGTGGCAAACAGAAATGGATGCCATTAGACAAAGGATGCATGGCAAACAGAGGGGCTGATTCCGGAAGTGTTCCGGGGGCAGCCCCCTCTTGCTGTAGCTTGGCACTATGCGATGCTCTAACGGATTGTATAGCGTTAAGATTGATTCGGAGGATGGGCTCTTATTCGTAGAGCAGGCCATCATGCCGTCCGTTGATTCGAAGGTTGACCTCGATGCGGGGATTTGAAATTGAATAATCTTCCAAAAACTTTATGTCGTCCTATGACAGGATGAACTCCGTAGTGTCGAGCGAACCCTTGAAATATCCTTTAAGAAAGCCATTCGCCAACGAAGTTCAGTGAAAGGGTGCATCTAAAACAGCCCGCAGCTTTTTAAGCCGAACACTACCAATGCGACCAATGCTAGCAAGAATGCCCAGCTGATCAAAAACAGCCCTTGTTCCCTTCCCTACTCTTTTGAACCATCAAGTCGGTAAAGCCCCGGGATTTCTTGAGGATGGCGGTATGGCTGTCGCCCTTGGGCATATCAGCTCGCTGCGAAGGTTGCCAGGTTCCATGGGAATCAAGAATCGATTGCACACCTTGATTTTTGATGTCGATACGCGGGCGTATGCCTTGCGCAAGCGATTTCATGGTCGTGCGCATAAAGGTATCGAAATCAGATTGATTCACCTTGTCATAACAGAAGAGCGCGACTTCACCCCAGTAGAAACCCGGTTCCGGCTGGTCGGTGAAGGCGACGAACGACAAGACGGCATGCATTTCCCAGCTTTTAGCAGCAAGCAAATTGAGCTTATGGGACGTTTGCTCGTCGAGGTAGCCTAAGATATCGCCGTAATCGTTCACGACCCATGCGCGTGTTTGGCCTTCCAAGGGCTTGAACTCGATATTGAAAACGTCGCCGATGATGCAATTCGATCCAAGCAGAATCGCCGCATCTTTCTTTGAAGTGGTGTCAAAGTGGGCATATGCGCCGAAATAGCAATCAGGCAGCATGGGGTCTCCTATCTGAAATGAAGTGAAAAAAGCGTAACACAAACGAAGAACCGGAATAGCCGGCATCCATCGATGCCGGCTGACTTACAATAAGAAGGTTACAAAGTGATAGAAGCAAACATGGAAGCATCCATGTGGGAGATAAGGAATATGCCGTGCGTGGTGATTTGCTCGCGTATATCAGTGATGGAACCCCTCAGGCGATCGTCGATCGCTATGCATCGCTTGCTGATGCTTCGAAAGAAAGCGATTACGGTGAGCTTGACCGCGATATCGTCGTTATAGACACCGAGACAACCGGCTTCTCGTTCAATCACGATGAGTTGACGCAGATTGCGGCCGCCCGCATGGATAAGGGCGAGATAGTCGATTGGTTTGTGACGTTCGTAAACCCCGGAAAGCCTATTCCGGAAGATGTTGCTCATCTGACCAATATTCACGATGAGGATGTTGCCGACGCTCCTTCTCCGGAAGAGGCGCTTGCGCAGCTCGCCGAGTTCGTTGGTGATTCGAAGCTTGTGGCCCATAATGCCGCCTTCGATCGCACCTTCACCACGCGACATCCAAGCGGCTATCCTTTGCTGGAGAACACCTGGCTTGACTCCTTGGATCTTGCTCGCATTGCTCTTCCCCGCTTGAAATCTCATCGACTTATCGACCTGGTTCGCACCTTCGGAGCACCGGTTTCCACGCATCGCGCAGACGATGACGTTGCGGCTACGTGTGCCGTGTTCCGTATTCTGCTGGCTGCGGTGGATGCCATGCCGAAGCCCCTTGTGGCTAAAATCGCATCCCTTGCAACGCCTGAGCAGTGGGAAACCCCAGGTTGTTTTTCCAGTACTTCGCCGACCATTCCGGTGATGCTGCTGACATGACGTCCGATGAATCTGCCTTGGTCGAAGGCTCTGCGCGCGACATTGTTTCACGTGAAACAAAACGAGGGGGCAACTCTCGTGGGCAACGAGCCAGCTCGATTTGTTCTCGCTGCAATCCATTCGTCGCGATCGTCTTCGCAAGATCGAGAACAGGCCGAAGGTTGATGCGGATGCGATCGCCTCCGACCCTATGCGCAGCATGGAGTACCCCACTGCCGAGGAGATTGCCAAAGCCTTCAGCCAAGAGGGTCTTGTGGGCAACTTGTATAAGAATTACGAGCCGCGGGCCGAGCAGCGAGATATGAGCACTTCGGTGCGTGATGCGTTCGCTTCTGGGGACAATCTTGTGGTTGAGGCCGGAACCGGCGTAGGAAAATCCATGGCGTATCTGGTTCCTTTGGCGCTTACCGCGCAGAGGAACGGCATCACCGTCGGCGTGGCAACCAAAACGAATGCTTTGCTCGATCAGCTGGTATTCAAAGAGGTTCCCGCGCTTGCGAAGGCGTTACGCGCATCCGATTCCGATGCAAAGCCTTTGACGTGTGCGCCGTTGAAGGGATTCTCCCACTATCCTTGCCTTCGCAAGATTCGCAGCGTGGTTGATGATGGCGCTGCGATGAAGGAGATTCAGGGCAAAGAGCTGTCGCAGGCCCCTGCGATGGCGGCGCTGCTTTCGTTTATCGAGCAAACGGAATACGACGATATCGACGGATTGAAGCTTGACTATCGCTTGCTGCCGCGAAAGGTGATCACGACGAGCAGCCAGGAATGCCTGCGCCGCAAGTGTCCGTTCTTCGGCAACCTGTGCTTCGTCCACGGGGCGCGCAAGCGTGCCGAAGCTGCGGATATCCTGGTTACCAATCATAGCCTGCTGTTCTGCGACATGGCCGCTGATGGCGGCCTGCTGCCGCCGGTTCGCTACTGGGCGGTCGATGAGGCCCATGGTGCCGAAAGCGAGGCGCGCCGTGCTTTTTCCATCGAGCTTGATGCTGAGAATATCCTTCGAGAGGCGCGCCGAGTAGCGGTAGATGATGCTCGTAGGAACGTGTTCTCCGCGCGGAGCGCCGTGTGGTCCTGAACGGCGCGAAAGAGGAAAGCGAAACGCTGTTCTATACGCTCACGCAAAAGGGTAAGAGTGCGGGTGAAGCGTATCGTCAGACCGCTGAGGCTTTCTGTGCCAGCTTGAAGGGCCTGTTGTTCTTCGACACGAACCGACATGGGCGCGGCTACGAAATCGTAGAGCTGTGGGTGAACAGCGATATCCGGAGTTCCGCCACGTTCGGCGATATCGTGGACAAGGGCGTCGCGATGCGGGAATCTGCCGAGAAGCTGATCGCGGCTTGCCAGAATCTGGTGGCATATCTTGAAGACATCGAGAACGCAGCCGCGATACAACGCGAGATAGCCGCGATGGCCATTGACTTGAAGGAACAGGTCAATGCAGTGCAGGTGATCCTTGAGAACCCCAACGAAAGCTATGCGTACGCTGCAACGCTGTGCCGGAAGAAGGACCGCGTCGGCGAAAAGCTGCAAGGTATGCCCGTTAACGTCGGCGGAAAGCTGAACGATACGCTCTATGCATCTACGCATTCGGTGGTGTTCGCATCGGCAACGCTGTCTGTCAACGGGAGCTTTGATGGCTTCACGAACGCTATGGGCTTGGGTCAAGGAGAGTTCTCTCCGGTCAAAACCTGCCAGCTTGATTCCAGCTATGACTTCGATAAGAACATGACGGTGTACGTTGTGGCCGATATGCCCGAGCCGAACGAGCCTAGCTATATGGCCACCCTGCAAAAGTTCCTTGTTGAGGCGCATAAAGCGCAGCAAGGTTCGATGCTCACGCTGTTCACAAACCGTCGCGAGATGGAGCGTTGCTTCGACTATGTTCAACCTGAACTGAAAAGCGATGATTTGCGCTTGGTGTGCCAGAAGTGGGGTGTGTCGGTGAAGGGCCTGCGTGATGACTTCCTTGCTGACGAGCACTTGTCGCTGTTCGCGCTGAAAAGCTTCTGGGAAGGGTTCGACGCTCCGGGCGCAACGCTGAAAGCGTCGTCATCCCGAAGCTCCCCTTCATGAAACCGACCGATCCGCTCTCTTGCGAGCGTGCGGAACGCGATGACCAAGCTTGGCGACATTATGTGCTGCCCGCGGCGGTGCTTGAGGTGAAGCAGGCGGCTAGTCGATTGATTCGTCGCGCCGATGACACTGGCGCGCTGATCCTCGCAGGATCATAGGTTGGTTTCGAAGAGCTACGGAAAGGTGTTCCTGAATTCCTTGCCAAGCAGCAACATCAAGGTGCTGCCCGCCGCTCAAATCGTTGCTGAATTGGCGGCAACGAACCGAGGCTGAACCTGGCGGCATATATGAGAAGACGAGACGATAAAATCGCCCGAGCAGCTCATATCAAAGAGAGGACGCACGGAACGTCCAACGAGATATCGTTCAGCGTTCTCGATGCTGCTAAATATAAGGAAACAACTCAGCGATTCAGCTGAGGGATTTGCTTGCCAATCGCAGAGATACGGATACTCAGAGTGTTTCACGTGAAACAGGCGAACATGTTTCACGTGAAACATCCAACCATAGGGCGTTGCCGGTTCGCATGCTGCCGAAAGTGGTGCTCGCAGGCGGCGAAGCGGAGTCTGGTTTAAACGGAAATCCGCTAAGCAAGCAACCCAACGCAATAAGGCTACCCACGCATCAGGTTATAGCGAAGAGGCTTCGTCCCAAACGCCGGCTGGTGCTAAGCGCATGTCTATCGAGCAAGAGATAGCTCGAAGAAAAGCACGTCGACGCAAGGGAAGGATTGCTGCGGTATCCGTTGTGATAGCCGCCTCGTTGGTAATCGTATCCGTTGGCGTTTGGGCATGGCATTGTCAGGTCACCGAGCAGCAGGATACGAATCCGAGCTTATGGATGCGCTGAGACTGGTTACCGAAGCTGATGAGACCATCTTGCAAATAGACGCGATAGTGGATGATCCCTTTGCAGCTGAAAGCGAAGGGAAGAGACAAGATGTCCTATCCTCCGTCGAGCAAACCAAACAGTTGCTGGTCGATGCCGATGGGAGCGCGCGCAACGTCTCTGAAAAGCTTTCCGATCCTTCCGTCCGCGAAGTTGCCAATCAGACGGTGATATCGATAACGGCGCGTCAAGGCATGATAACGCAAGGCATGCAGCTGGTTGAGACGTCGGAAGATGCTGAGCAGGCGGCAAAGGAATGCGACGCTGCGTGGCAGCTGGTGCTGGATGCGGATGCCCAGGTTCGCGAGGCAACGAAACTGGCCGGACGAAACGAGTCGATGCTTCCAAAGAACATACCTTGGAAGCGAAGGAAACGTTTTCCAAGAGCCTGGGTCAGCTCAAGGCGCTTCAAGCAGATTACCCAACCGCTGATGTTTCACCGCTGATCGAGTATGTGGAAAAGCGGATGGAAGCGATGGACTTGGCGGTGCAGTCCGACGAGGCCCTCACCGCGAAAAATAAGGATGAGGCCATCGCGCGAAACGATGCGTATAACGCTGCCGAAGAGGAAGCTGCGACGATGGCTGCAGCCTTGCCAAGCGACCCGAAGCAATTGGTCAAAGATGCGTATTTCGCAACGTGGGCGGAGGTTATCAGAAACTATGCCGGACAGCGCGCGGCTGCCGGTACCAGTGATGCAGTTATACGTGATTATTTGGGCGCGCAAGGCAAATAGCGTATACTGCAACCCGTATATGCCTTGCTGTAATTGAGGAACGAAAGGCACAAAAATGCCGGATATTAAAGAGCATATCGCATACCTGTCACAGGAAATCGGCGCCCGTCCCGCTGGCACCGAAGAGGAACAGCAGGCTGCGTTGTACATTACCGAGCAATTCCAGAAGGAAGCAGGTCTGCCTGCTAACATCGAGGATTTCAATGGGGTCGGCGACCCCCATCTGCCTAGCATGATCTGCTGCGGTGCAGCTGTGGTGCTCGCCTTGTTGTCGTTGATTGTGCCGGTGCTGAGCATCATCGGGGTTATCGGTTGCCTTGCGGCCGTCGCTTGTTCGCCGCGGAGTATTTGGATAAGCCATCATCTCGAAGCTTCTGGGAAAAGGTGTGAGCCAAAACGTTGTGGACTAAGTACGCCCCCGCAGCGTCTGAAGCATGGCGAAGGCGCTCGTCGCCGAAAGGTTATCCTGGTGGCTCGCTATGATACCGGCAAGGTGCGTGCCGAGCTTACCGGTCCCACGGCGCAGGTCATGCCGCTTGTCGGTAAGATTTCCTTTGGTGCGATGGTCGCCCTTCCCGTGCTGCTGCTTATCAAGGGCGTTGCACTGGGTTCTTCCGAAGGTACGCTTACCACGATCTTCACGCTGCTGACCGTTATCGCCATGCTGCTCACTGCTATCCCGCTGGCTCTTGGTGCGCTACATCAGACTGCTGCTTACAACGAGGGTGCGAACTGCAATGCTTCCGGCGTTGCCGCCCTGCTTGAGCTGGCTCGTCGTATCGGCGCGGGTCGCGTGAGCGAAGCCGAGATCGCCGAGCGCGAGGATGCCCTGATGCATGGACCGGAGGCCGCGTACGAGAGCGGCCTTGTCCCTGAAGGCGCCGAGTTCGTGTATTCCTCCCACACCCGTTCCTCCATGGAGGACGAGGAGAGCCTCATCGCCGCCAAGGCTGCAATCTCGGCGTTGTCGGGCAAGCCCGTTGACGGCATGACCGCTGAAGAGGTTGAGCGCAATCTCCAGAAGATCGAGCGGCATGATCGCGAGGAAGCTGAAGAGGAAGCTCGAATGCAGCGTATGGAGGCGCGCGCCATCGAGAGCGCTCGCCGCGATGCCGAGCAGGCTCGTCTTGCGGCAGAGCAGGAGCAGCAGGCTCTTGAGGCCCAGCAGGCAGAGGAAGCTGAAAAGGCTCAGGCAGAGTTTGAGGCCCAGCAGGCAGCAATGCAGCAGGCGGAATTCGAGGCCCAGCAGGCGGCAATGCAGCAGGCCGAGTTAGAGGC
>ENA-OQHA01001170-OQHA01001170.1-human-gut-metagenome-genome-assembly--contig:-NODE-1170-length-10578-cov-4.248302_pt1 | contig 10578 bp, 10 predicted proteins | sample MGYA00242558_ERZ504707 | MGnify/ENA primary metagenome ERZ504707 (study PRJEB26092, sample SAMD00036197) | human gut metagenome | host: Homo sapiens | study: EMG produced TPA metagenomics assembly of... | reverse complement strand
TCCAATCTATCGTAGCTTCCAGTGTTCTAACCAAATGATCCTGTGGTACTAGGTCATCTAAAGTACTCATGATAAGTCCATCACGTTTAATGTTTGCACGATTAGTCATAGCCATATTTATATCCTCAATTAAGCACCTTAATTATACCATTTTCAGGCAATAATTGACAGGAAACGAAAAAGGCCGTAAGGCCACAAATTTTGCTTAATTGGAGTGTGGACACTTACGACAGTAACTATATTATCATATACTCTTCAAATTTAAAAGAAAAGACTGTTAACATTTAGTTTGTCAACAGTCTGAGATGTCGAAAGACATCTTTTTTTATAGTTTGAATAGATAAATAATTATTAATATAATAAATATTTTGCGAAGTAAATATAAAAATGTCTGTAATTAAAAACAATGAAAATAATATTGAATATTACAATAATATTTATACAGGCCATTACAAGAAAACGCTTATAAAACTGATAATCCGATAAATAATTAATATAATTAGGAAAATAAGGAAAGAAAGTGAAAAAGTTTGTTGACATGTCTAAGTGAGAAGTATATGATAAACACAACAACCCAAAAGAAAACGACTTTGATAGGAACTAGTAGGGGAATGATGAAAGCGCAGAGAGGTTCTGGCTGGTGTAAAGAACTGTTTGATCATCTTTGAACTCATCCTTGAGTGGAGCACTGAATTAAGTAGGCTGCTACGGCATTTGCGACCGTTATCTCGCTAGATATGTACTTTATATATAAAGCGTACTCGATAAGGTTGATATTGTGAGATATCAATAAATTGAGGTGGAACCACGAAGAATTATTCTCTCGTCCTCTTACGCTAGTAAGGACGAGGGCTTTTTTTATAGGTTGGAAAGGAGAATAAATAATTATGATGAATTACCAAAAGTACAAGAGATTTGAAACGGTGAGCTTGAAAGACCGCACATGGCCAGATAAGACAATTGAAAAATCACCTATTTGGTGTTCAGTAGATTTACGTGATGGTAACCAGGCATTAGTAACACCAATGAATATTCAGGAAAAGGTGAAGATGTTCAAATTATTAGTTGAACTTGGATTCAAGGAAATTGAAGTAGGATTCCCTTCAGCTTCACAGATTGAATATGATTTCTTAAGATTATTGATTGAAGAAAACCTCATTCCTGATGATGTCACTGTTCAGGTATTAACTCAGTGTCGTGAACACTTAATTAAGAGAACATTTGAAGCCCTTGATGGATTAGACCGCGCTATTGTGCATATTTATAATTCAACAAGTATTCTTCAAAGAGATGTTGTCTTCAACAAAGATAAAGATGAAATTAAGAAGATTGCGACAGATGGCTGTGCTCTTGTAAAGAAGTTATGTGATAACTTTAAAGGTCAAGTCATTCTTGAATATTCACCTGAAAGCTTTACTGGTACAGAAATGGATTATGCAGTAGAAGTAGTCGATGCAGTCTTAGATGTATGGGGTGCTTCTAAAGATAATAAAGTGATTGTGAATCTTCCTTCAACTGTAGAAATGGATACACCAAATGTCTTTGCAGATCAGGTTGAATATGTATGTAGAAACCTAAAAGATCGTGAAAGAGCTATTATCTCAGTTCATCCACATAATGATAGAGGATGTGGTGTTGCTGCAACAGAACTTGCATTAATGGCAGGGGCTGATCGAGTAGAAGGTACACTATTTGGAAATGGTGAAAGAACAGGTAACGTAGATATCGTCACTGTTGCATTAAATATGTATACACATGGTGTTAATCCAGAACTTGACTTCACACAGATGAATGACATCAAGCGTACTTATGAAGAATGTACAAAGATGGAAGTTGATCCTCGTTCTCCATATGCTGGTCAGTTAGTCTTCACAGCATTCTCTGGAAGCCATCAAGATGCTATTAATAAAGGTATGCATAAATATCATGAAAGACATCAGAAACAATGGGAAGTGCCTTACTTACCAATTGACCCAGCTGATTTAAATAGACAATATGAACCAATCGTTCGAATCAACTCTCAATCAGGTAAAGGTGGTGTGGCCTTCGTTATGGATACAGTCTTTGGTTATCATTTACCTAAACCACTACAGGGTGATTTTGCAAAGATTGTACAGAACATTTCTGAAGCAGAAGGTGAAGTATCACCAGAAAGAATCTATGATACATTCAGAAATGAATATATTGAAAATGAAGAACCATTCCAGTTCATTTATCAGAAACTAACAGATGTCTCAGAAGATGCAGAAAACGAATATGAAAGAAAAGTAGAATTAACAATTCGTGATCATGGTGAAGAACGTACAATTATTGGTTATGGTAATGGTCCAATTGATGCAGTTAAGAATGCCTTCAATGATAATGGATACCATTATATTCACTTATTAGATTATTCAGAACATGCATTAACATCTGGTTCAAGTGCTAAGGCTGCTGCTTATGTACAGCTTAGAGCAAAAGGCACATCTATTATTGAATGGGGTGTAGGTGTTCATCCAAATATTACAACTGCAACTATTAAAGCAATTATTTCAGCAATGAATAGAATACATAAGGATATGAGGGAGGCCGCTTAATGGAAAGACTTGTCCTGTCTATTCTAGTTGATAATACGGCCGGCGTATTAAGCCGTGTGGCTGGATTATTCTCTAGAAGAGGCTACAACATTGATTCATTGACCGTTGGTGAAACAAACGATCCAACAGTCTCACGTATGACAGTATCTGCAAGAGGAGAACCAGCCACTCTTGCACAGATTAAAAAGCAGTTAAGAAAGCTGGAAGATGTAATTGAAATATTTCCGTTAGATGATGACCATTCAGTCTATCGTGAATTGGTGCTTATTAAGGTAGAAGCAGACCACTCACAAAGACCTGATATTGTGTCAATAGTCAATATATTTAGAGCGCAGATTGTAGATGTTGCGCCAAATTCACTCGTTGTGGAAGTCACTGGTGATCAAAATAAGATCAATGGTATTCTCACAATGTTAGATACGTTCAATATCACCGAAATCGTCCGTACTGGTATTGCTGGCATCGGAAGAGGACTAGATGATTTTGATATAGAAAAGATGAAAGCTAAGAAAAATAGGGGGTAAATAAAAATGGCTAAAATCTATTACAACACAGACTGTGATTTATCTTTATTGGATGGTAGAAAGGTTGCTATCATCGGTTATGGTTCTCAGGGACATGCACATGCATTAAACCTTAAAGAATCTGGAGTAGACGTTGTTGTTGGTCTATATGAAGGTTCTAAGTCTTGGAAGAAAGCAGAAGAACAGGGACTTAAGGTTATGACATCTGCTGATGCAGCTGCTTGGGCAGATATCATCATGGTATTAATTCCTGATGAATTACAGGCTAAGCTTTACAAAGAAGCTATCGAACCAAACTTAAACGAAGGCGATATGTTAATGTTCGCTCATGGTTTCAATATTCATTTCAATCAGATCGTTCCACCAAAGAATGTTGATGTAACTATGATTGCGCCAAAAGCTCCAGGTCATACAGTACGTTCAGAATATCAGGCAGGTAAAGGTACTCCTTGTCTAGTAGCGGTTGAACAGGATTACACTGGTAAGGCTCATGATTATGCATTAGCTTATGGTGCTGCAATCGGTGGTGCAAGAGCTGGTCTATTAGATACTACATTCAGAACTGAAACTGAAACAGACTTATTTGGTGAACAGGCAGTTCTTTGTGGTGGTGTATGTCAGTTAATGCAGACTGGTTTCGAAGTATTAGTAGAAGCTGGTTACGATCCAAAGAATGCATACTTTGAATGTATCCATGAAATGAAGTTAATCGTAGACTTAATCTACCAGTCAGGTTTTGAAGGTATGAGAAAATCTATTTCTAATACTGCAGAATATGGTGACTATATCACTGGTCCTAAATTAATCACTGAAGACACTAAGAAAGCAATGAAGAAAGTATTAGCTGATATCCAGGATGGTTCATTCGCTAAAGAATTCTTACTTGAAATGTCAGCAGCAGGTGGACAGGCTCACTTCAAAGCAATGAGACAGTTACACAATGAACATGAATGTGAAAAAGTAGGTGCTGATATCCGTTCATTATATTCTTGGTCTGATGAAGATAAGCTTTTAAATAACTAATCACTAATCAACACACACTTTGTGTGTTGTAAAGAGGAAGTACTACGGTACTTTCTCGTTACAACATTCAAAAATAACTTGAGGAGGATTATATCTAATGGGAATGACAATGACGCAGAAGATCTTAGCTGATCATGCGGGAGTAAAAGAAGTTCATGCAGGTGAATTAATTGAAGCAAATGTAGATATTGTAATGGCAAATGATATTACAGGACCTATGGCTTTACCAATCTTTAAGAAAATGGCTGATAAGGTCTTTGATAAAGATAAGGTTGTTTTAGTACCAGATCACTTTACACCTAATAAAGATATTAAATCTGCAGAGAACTCAAAGGCAATCAGAGAATTCTCTCGTGAGCAGGGATTAACACATCATATGGAACAGGGTAAATGTGGTGTAGAACATGCTATTTTACCTGAAAGCGGCATTGTTGTGGCAGGAGATGCTGTCATTGGTGCAGACTCACATACTTGTACTTATGGGGCTATTGGTGCTTTCTCTACAGGTGTAGGAACAACTGATATTGCGACAGGTATGGCGACTGGACAGTTATGGTTCAAGGTACCTTCAGCCATTAAATTTAATCTTCATGGCAAACTACCAAAATATGTATCTGGTAAGGATGTTATTTTACATATTATTGGACGTATTGGTGTAGATGGAGCTTTATATAAATCAATGGAATTTACTGGTGAGGGTGTCAAAGAATTATCTATGGCAGATCGTTTCACTATTTGTAATATGGCTATTGAAGCAGGAGCTAAGAACGGTATCTTCCCTGTTGATGAAGCCGCTATTGAATACTTAGATAAACATGCTAAACGTGAATATAAGATCTATGAAGCAGACAAAGACGCTGAATATGAAGAAGTGGTAGATGTAGACTTATCTGCTATTAGACCAACTGTTGCTTTCCCTCATCTTCCAGGTAATGCAAAGACAGTGGATGAAATTGAAGCAATGGATAAAATCTATATTGATCAGGTTGTTATTGGATCATGTACAAATGGTCGTATGGAAGACTTAAGAAAAGCAGCTGCTATTCTTAAAGGTAAGAAGTCGCTGATAATGTGAGAGTGATGGTTGTACCAGCTACTCAGAAGATTTACTTACAGTGTATCCTAGAAGGTATTCTAGAAACATTTGTAGAAGCAGGATGTGCTGTCAATACACCAAGCTGTGGTCCATGTATGGGTGGTCATATGGGTGTACTTGCGAAAGGTGAAAAGTGTGTTTCTACTACAAATAGAACTTCGTTGGACGTATGGGTGATGTAGAATCATTAATTTATCTTGCATCTCCAGAAACAGCAGCTGCAAGTGCGATTGCAGGTTATATCGCAAATCCAGAAAAATTCGGAGGTAATAACTAATGGAAGCTAAAGGTAGAGTATTTAAATATGGTGATAACGTTGATACAGACGTTATTATTCCAGCAAGATATCTTAATTCATTTGATGCCAAAGAATTAGCAAGCCACGCTATGGTGGACTTAGATCCTACATTTGTAGAAAGAGTTCAGCCTGGTGATATTATTGTCGCAAAGAAGAACTTTGGATGTGGTTCATCAAGAGAACATGCCCCTCTTGCATTAAAGACAGCAGGTGTTTCATGTGTTATCGCAAAAAGCTTTGCACGTATCTTCTATCGTAACTCTATTAATATCGGTTTTGCGATTCTTGAATGTCCAGAAGCCGTAGATGGTATTGATGATGGTGATGAAGTAAAAGTAGATTATGAAACAGGTAAGATTTATAACCTCACTAAGAATACAGAATATCAGGGTCAGCCTTTCCCACCATTCATGCAGAAGATTATTGAACAGGGTGGTCTTGTAAACTATGTCAATAATAAGAAAGGATAGAGGATATGGAAAAGAATATTGCGGTTATTAAAGGTGATGGAATCGGTCCTGAAATTGTGAATGAAGCAATTAAGGTACTTGATGCCATCGCAAAGAAATATAATCATACATTCAATTACAAGAATATCCTCATGGGAGGCTGTTCTATTGATGCTTATGGAGTCCCATTAACTGATGAGGCATTAGAAGTCGCAAAAAACAGTGATGCTGTATTATTAGGTTCTATTGGGGGAGATACTAATACATCTCCATGGTATAAATTAGATCCTACATTAAGACCAGAAGCAGGATTATTAAAGATTAGAAAAGAATTAGGTTTATTCGCAAACTTAAGACCTGCTTATTTATATAAAGAACTTGCAGGTGCATGCCCATTAAAGGAAAGCACATCAGAAGCAGGTTTTGATATGATTTTCGTAAGAGAATTGACTGGTGGTTTATATTTTGGTGAAAGAAATACAAAAGAAATCAATGGTGAATTAGTGGCTCATGATAATCTTGTTTATTCAGAACATGAAATAAGACGTATCGCACAAAGAGGATTTGAAATTGCGATGAAACGTGGTAAGAAACTTACAAGTGTGGATAAAGCTAATGTTTTAGATACGTCTCGCTTATGGCGTAAGATTGTGAATGAAGTGGCTCAGGATTTCCCAGAAGTAAAAGTAGAACATATGCTTGTAGATAACTGTGCCATGCAGTTAGTTAAAGATCCAGCACAGTTTGATGTTGTCCTCACTGAGAATATGTTTGGGGATATCTTAAGTGATGAAGCATCTATGGTTACTGGTTCTATTGGTATGTTATCAAGTGCTTCACTTCGTGAAGACAGTCTAGGTATGTATGAGCCAAGCCATGGCAGTGCACCTGATATTGCAGGACAGAATATTGCGAATCCACTTGCAACTATCTTAAGTGCTGCTATGATGCTACGTTATTCATTTGATATGGATGAAGAAGCAGCATGTATTGAAAAAGCAGTAGAAAAGGTTCTTGCGGATAATATCCGTACAGTTGATATTTATAAAGAAGGAATGACAAAAGTATCTACATCACAAATGGGTGATGCTGTAGTAGAAAGACTTTAGGAGGGTAATATGAGAAGTGATAATGTAAAAAAGGGAGTAGAACGTGCACCTCATCGTTCACTCTTCAATGCCTTAGGCATGACAGAAGAAGAATTAGAAAGACCTCTAATCGGGGTAGTTTGTTCATATAATGAAATCGTTCCTGGTCATATGAATCTCGATAAGATCAGTGAAGCAGTTAAGAAAGGTGTTTATTTAGCTGGTGGTGTACCAGTTGAAGTACCTGCGATTGCAGTATGTGATGGTATTGCGATGAACCATACAGGTATGAAATATTCACTTGTTACCAGAGAACTCATTGCAGATAGTACAGAATGTCTTGCGACAGCACATCAGTTTGATGGACTTGTTATGATCCCTAACTGTGATAAAAACGTCCCAGGCTTATTAATGGCAGCGGCTCGTTTAAATATTCCAACTATCTTTGTATCAGGTGGACCAATGCTTGCAGGTAAGAAATTAAATGGTAAGAAGACTTGTCTTTCTTCACTATTTGAAGCTGTTGGCCAATATAATGCAGGTACTCTAGATGCTGCTCATCTTGAAGAATTTGAAGAAAAAGCATGTCCAACATGTGGTTCATGTTCAGGTATGTATACAGCGAACTCTATGAACTGTTTAACAGAAGCACTCGGTATGGGTCTTCGTGGTAATGGAACTATTCCAGCTGTTTATTCAGCACGTATCAGACTTGCAAAACATGCTGGTATGAAGATCATGGAATTAGTAGAAAAGAACATCAAACCAAGAGATATCATGACTCCTGCTGCCTTCAAGAATGCGATGACAGTGGACATGGCTTTAGGATGTTCTACAAACTCAATGCTTCATTTACCAGCTATCGCACATGAAGCAGGCGTTGAATTAAATCTTGAAATTGCGAATGAAATTTCTAAATATACACCAAACCTTTGTCACTTAGCACCAGCAGGTTCTACATTTATGGAAGATTTAGATGATGCTGGTGGAGTATTTGCAGTCATGAATGAACTTGATTCATTAGGTATCTTAGATACAACAGGTATCACATGTACTGGTAAGACTATTAAAGAAAATATTGCAGGATGTGTAAACTTAGATCCAGAAATCATCCGTCCTGTTGATAACCCTTATATGAAAACAGGTGGTATTGCAGTATTAAAGGGTAATATTGCACCTGATAGCTGTGTCGTTAAGGCAGCTGCAGTCGCACCTGAAATGATGACACATACTGGACCAGCAAGAGTATTTGATAGTGAAGATGATGCAATCAAGGCAATTCGTGCTGGTAAGATTGTTAAGGGTGATGTTGTTGTTATTCGTTATGAAGGTCCTAAAGGTGGTCCTGGTATGAGAGAAATGTTATCTCCTACAAGTGAAATCGCTGGTATGGGACTTGATAAAGATGTTGCATTAATTACAGATGGTCGTTTCTCAGGAGCAACTAGAGGGGCGTCTATTGGACATGTATCTCCTGAAGCAGCAGTAGGAGGACCTATCGCTTTAATTGAAGAAGGAGATATGATCTCTATTGATATTCCAAATAATAAGATTAATGTAGCTGTAGATGATGCTACATTAGAAGCACGTCGTGCTAAATGGCAGCCAAGAGAACCTCGTATCACTACAGGTTACTTAAGACGTTATGCTGCACAGGTAACAAGTGCCAATACTGGAGCTGTATTACAGCCAAATGATAAGTAAAGGAGGAGAATCCAAAAATGTTAATGAAAGGATCGGACATTGTAGTAGAAAGCCTTCTTGAGCAGGGCGTTGATACTATCTTTGGCTATCCAGGAGGGGCAATCCTAGAAGTCTATGATAGTTTATATAAGTATCAGGATAAGATTCATCATGTCCTTACATCTCATGAACAGGGTGCATCTCATGCGGCCGATGGTTATGCACGTGCCACTGGTAAAGTGGGTGTCTGTATGGCAACAAGTGGACCAGGTGCCACTAACCTTGTCACAGGTATTGCGACAGCCATGATGGATTCTATTCCTTTAGTTGCTTTAACTGCCAACGTAGGTGTTAATGCCTTAGGTAAAGATGCTTTCCAGGAAATTGATATCAAGGGTGTGACTATCCCTATTACTAAACATAACTTTATTTGTAAATCACCAGAAGAATTGGCTCCAACTATTCGTAAAGCATTCCAGATTGCGAAAGAAGGTCGTCCAGGTCCAGTATTAGTTGATATGACTAAGAATGCGACTGTAGGTTCTTGTGAATATACTAAAAAGGTGCCAGATGTCATTGGCAGCCGTAATTACACATTCCCTACATCTTCAATTAAGAAGCTGTAGAAATGATTGAAGCATCAGAAAAGCCATTCGTATTTGTCGGTGGTGGATGTATTGCCTCTCAGGCTAGTGCACCTTTAAAAGAATTTGTAGAAAAAATCGATGCACCAGTGACTGATACATTAATGGGTAAAGGGGCATATGACGGCACTAATCCACGTTATGCAGGAATGCTAGGAATGCACGGGACTAAAGCAAGTAATATCGGTGTATCAGAATGTGATTTATTGATTGCGATTGGTGTACGTTTCAGTGACCGTATTACTGGTAATGTGGATACATTTGCGAAGAATGCGAAGATTATTCATATTGATGTCGATGACGCAGAAATCGATAAGAATGTGCCTGTTGATTTAGGTATTGTCGGAGATGCAAAAGATGTTATTGAAGCTATTAATTTAACTTTAACACAACAGAATCATCCAGGATGGATGAAAGAAATACGTACATTAAAGGATCGTTATCCTTTAACATATGATCAGTCTAGATTAACTGGTCCATATGTTATTGAACAGATTGATAACTTCACTGATTCTCAGGCTATTATTACAACTGAAGTAGGTCAGAACCAGATGTGGCAGCTCAGTATTATCACTATAGACGTCCTAGACAGTTCTTAAGTTCTGGTGGACTTGGTACTATGGGTTATGGACTAGGTGCTGCAATAGGAGCTAAATATGGCTGTCCTAATCAGTTAGTATTCAATATTGCAGGTGATGGATGTTTCCGTATGAACCTCAATGAATTAGCTACTGCATCACGTTACAATATCCCAATCATTGAAGTAGTACTTAATAACCATGTACTTGGAATGGTAAGACAGTGGCAGACATTATTCTATGGTGAACGCTATAGTAACACTGTACTTCATGATAAGGTGGACTTCTGTAAGGTGGCAGAAGGATTAGGCTGTAAAGCTATCCGTGTCACTAAGAAAGAAGAAGTGATGCCTGCTTTACAGGAAGCAGTGGATTATCATGGCCCAGTTGTAATCGAATGTATTATTGATGATGATGACAAGGTATTCCCAATGGTTGCGCCAGGAAGCTCTATTGCGGAAGTATTTGATGAAGCAGATATTAATAAGTAATTAAAAGAGGCTGTAACGGGTAAATAACTCATTATAGTTTCATAAAAAGCAAAAGACGGACCGAGGTCCGTCTTTTGTGGTATATTTAGTTTGCAATGATACACCAACAAGATTATACGGCATATCAG
>ENA-OQHA01001169-OQHA01001169.1-human-gut-metagenome-genome-assembly--contig:-NODE-1169-length-10602-cov-3.463294_pt1 | contig 10602 bp, 15 predicted proteins | sample MGYA00242558_ERZ504707 | MGnify/ENA primary metagenome ERZ504707 (study PRJEB26092, sample SAMD00036197) | human gut metagenome | host: Homo sapiens | study: EMG produced TPA metagenomics assembly of... | reverse complement strand
CTTTGGCCTGCCTGCCGACGAGGCGCCCTTCTCGCTGTCGCGCGGCCAGCGCCAGATGGTGGCACTCGCCTCCGTCGTGGTCGTAGAGCCAAAATCGTCGTGCTCGACGAGCCCACGAGCGGCCTTGACTACCGCGAGTGCATGACCGTCATGGAAACCGTGCGCACCATGGCCGAGCGCGGCTGCGCCGTAATCATGGTCTGCCACGACATGGAAGTCGTCTCCGACTTTGCCGAGCGCATTGTGGTAATGGCCGACGGTGCATCCTCGACCGCGGCCGCACGCACGAGCTATTCTCGAACATCGATCTCATGCGGCGTGCCTACGTTGAGCCGCCCCAGGTTATTGAACTCTCGCGCCGTCTGGCATCTTCCGTCTCGCCCGCTTTTGCGCAGGTGAGCGAGGTCACCGATGTCGTTCGAATTGCCAAGGAGATGGTCCACCGTGGTTAACGTCATCGACTACATGCCGGGCGATACGCTGCTGCATCGCCTGAATCCCGTCGTCAAACTGGGCCTCGCCGCCGCCATCATCGTCGGCATCTTCTTGTCCGACACCTACGTGGCGCTGCTGGGCTTTTTGGCACTCACCCTTGCGCTGGGTGCCTATGCCGGCGTCGTCGACCGTCTGTTCTCGCTGCTCAAGTTGCTGATTCCGCTCGCGCTTATCATGCTGGTGCTCCAGCTGGCCTTTATGCGCGATGGCAACGTGGTGTGGGGCTTTATCACCGACACGGGTCTCATCACGGGATCGAAGGCCTGTCTGCGCCTGCTGGGTGTGGCGTTACCGCTCATCCTCATGCTCATGGTGACCAAGCTCAACGACCTTGCCAACGCCTGCGTCGAGGTGCTGCACGTGCCGTATCGCTATGCCTTCACCTTTACCACGGCGCTGCGCTTTGTGCCGGTGTTTGGTCAGGAGATGAACGCATCATAGAGGCGCAGACCGCACGCGGCGTCGAGTACGACACCAAGAACCCCATCAAGAAGCTTAAGCTCATGCTGCCACTGTGTGTGCCACTGCTCATCTCGAGCGTGGGCAAGACCGATGCCACAGCCTTGGCGGCAGAACAGCGCGGCTTCTATCTGCGTACGCGCGCCAGCTCGTACAAGCGCTACCCCATCAAGGGCCTGGACATCGCCGTACTCATCGTCAGCATCGCCCTCATCGCCATCGGCTTCCTGTTCTAGTTCACCACCGACAGCAACCGCCCAACGCAAAAGGCCTCGGCTCGCACCAAACGAGCGAGGCCATTACTGTTTCACCAGATAAAACCTACCAAAATAAACCTGTCCCTTTTTGGCGGGTCGGAAGCTAGAGGCGGTAGGGGGCGCCGCTGCGGATGATGGATTCGCGCACCAGGACGTCCATGGCGTCAAGGGTAATCTCGGGCATCTCTCGGTACTTCTGCAGCACCGATAGCTCGGTGCAGGCCAGAATGACGCGGTCGCAGCCGCTACGGGCGAACTCCCACATCACGCGGTCGAACTTATCCATATCAGGCTCACGTCCGGCCTTCACATCATCGTAGATAAGCGACATCACATCGTTCTGACGCTTCTCGCTGGGATAGACAACCTCGACACCCGCAGCCTCGCATTCGCGGCCGTAGACGCCCGCGCCCACGGTGCCGTCGGTTCCCATGATGCCAATCTTGTGCACCGGCTCGGCCGGCATACTCAGGTTGGGGTCGAACTCGCACTCCCCCATCACCGCACCCGCAAGGCATAGCGAACCGACTCACGCGGCATGTGGATAATCGGCACCTTCGTAAACGACTGGATCTGGTCGTAAAGTAGTGTGACGTGTTGCAGGGAATGGCAATGTGCGCACAGCCCAGCGACTCGAGTGCCTGGGCACACTCTTTCATGGTCGCCAGCAGCTTGGCATGCTCGCCGGTCTTAATGGCCAGCGTGCGGTCAGGCATGGTCGACTTGGAGAGCACCACCATGTCGATATGTTCCTGATCGCAGGCAGCAGCCGTGTGGCGCACCACTTGGTCGTAGTAATACGACGTGGCCTCGGCGCCCATGCCGCCGATAACTCCCAGCTTTTCCATCGCCGCCTCCTTGGTGACGCTTGCGCAATTGCGCGTATCATACCCGCGCCCGCCCGATGTAAACCGGACGGGCGCCGCACTCATCTATTTGTAATACGTCTTGAACAGCTTAAAGTGGCGCAGCTTGGTGTGCCACATGCGCAGCCAGCGGTTAAAGACAAAGTCGCCCTTCATAAACGAAGGGTCGGCGCCCTTGCCTTCCTTGTCCAGGCGATGCACCTCCGCGCGCAACTCGGGATCCTTGACGTACTTGTCGACGACGCCCATGGGAACGACCATCCACAGTGCCTCGTCCTGTGCCGTCACAAACTCCGGCTCAAACGGACGGTTGAACACATACTCGTCCACCACATACTTGGCGACGTTAAAGCCGCTGTTGGTAACGTAGTAGTTGCTGCGACCTTGGCGCGTGTTGAAATCGAAGAACTTAAACGAGCCGTCGCGCTCGTCGTACTTAACGTCAAAGTTGGAATAGCCCACAAAGTGAAGGTCCTCGAGCAACTTGCGCACGCCGCCCATGAGCTCGTCATTGGGCTCGGTGATGATGCAGGCGTGGTTGCCGACACCGTGAGGCTGATGCTCCTCGAGCAGCACGTGACCCAGGCACATCATACGCACCTTGCCGTTACGGTCGGAATAACTGGTGAGCACGCGCATGTACTCGTCGTTGCCGGGCACGCGATCCTGCAAGATCAGTCGTCGGTGTAGCCGCTGGCATACGAGTCGCGAATGACCTGTTCCAGCTCGGCACGGTCGGCAATCTCATAGGCCTTTTTCTGGCCCTCGAACTCGTGCTGCCACCACATGATGCCGTCAGAAGGCTTCAGAATCATCGGGTAGGGAAAATCGATCTGGTCGAGCACTTCGGCAGGTGCCTCGCCTTTGGCATTCAGCATCGCCATGGTGAAGGTAAAGGTATGCGGATAGGGCACGCCATGCTTCTCGCACAGCTCGTAGAAGATCTCCTTCTTCTGACACTGCTCAAGCATGCTATAGGGAGCGTAAGGCGCGACGATGTTATCCGCCAACTCATGAGCATCCTTGGCCTGAGCCACGAGGCAACATAGTTATCGCCACAGCCCACAAGGACAATCGTCTTATCGGTATGCGCTTGGGCAATGCCGTTGACGGTCCTGAGCATCACGGGCATGGTATCGATATCCACGTTAGGTGTGTAGTCGATAATCTGGCTGCGGTACGCGGGACCCGTCTGATACTTGCCAAAGACCAGGCTCTTGACCTGGTACTCCTCGTAGAAGGCGCGCGCCACCGAATAGGCGTTGATGTCGCCACCGAGCAGCACGGGAATGAACTCGCGCTCTGTAAACTGCAATGCCATGGAAACTTCCTATCATGAACTGCCCACACAACGGGCGGTCTTTGCGCAACTGATTTATTCTAGCGTGCCAAGCCGCCGGCGCCCAAAGCTCCACCGTATCTATGGCAAACAAGGCGAAGCAGTTTGCCCGCTCCTCCGCCGCCCATGCCGGGCATCCACGTCGTCAAGTCTCATTTCTTGCCCACGATTGCATCTTTCCCCACATGAGGCGACTTTTGATAAACAAAAACCCTCTCGGACAGGCCCCCGTAACGTTAAAGTTGAACTCTATGGTTTCTCAACAATTCATCATAACTGCAGGTCAAAGCCAAAGCCTCAAGTTCAACTTGACCCTTTGGAACCTTTAAGGTTCAAGTTGAGGTCGAAAGCAGTAGTAGAATACCGTTCGAACCATAACCTACGATTGATTGCAGAGGGACTGGATGCAGCATTCGAATCATCGCACCGCAGCGCTCATTGCGTCGAAGCCGGCTCGTATCATCACGAGCGCCGCGCTCGCCGTTGCGCTGACGGCCACGCCGATGCTCTCCCCCGTTGCGGCGTATGCCGCCTCGCAGGCAACGCAGGACCAGCTTTCCGCAGCCCAGCAGAAGATCGAAGCCGCCACGAGCGCCTACAACGACGCCCGCACCAAACTCGATGACCTGCAAAAGCAGATTGACTCCAATGAGGCAAGCATCGAGGAAATCGAGGCTAAACTTCCCGAGCAGCAGCCAAGGCAAGCTCCGCCATGCGCGATCTGTACAAGTATCAGAAGGGCACCAATCCCATCGTGAGCTTCCTGGTCAATGCGCAGAGTCTGGGTGAGTTCATCACGACCTGCAAATACACCAACCAGATCACGAGCTCGAGCGTCGACGAGATCGAAGAGCTCAATAATATGCAAACCGAACTCGAGCAGAACAAGGCCGAGCTCCAGCAGGCCAAGTCACAGCTTGAGGCAGAGCAGAAAAACGCCGAGGATGCGCTGGCGCAGGCCCAGCAGCTCCGCAGCGAGGCACAGGCAAAAGCCGAGCAGGAAAATGCCGCCGAGCTTGCCAAGCTTGAGGCCGATAAGGCCGCTGCCGCCGAGAAGCTCTCGGGCGAGGGCGTAAGCGGCGGCAATTCCAGCAGCCAGGCCACCAACACCAACACCACCATAGACACCACGGTGAACAACTCCAATACCGGTAGCTCCGATTACGATTCGTTCATTAATGAGTGGACGAGCCGCATCGACAATTATCTTGCCGGCTCCCCCATGGCAGGCCAGGCTATAACTTTGCCGTCGCCGCCTGGAATACCGGTGTCGACCCCCGTTGGTCCCCCGCCATCGCCTGTATCGAGAGCACCAAGGGTGCTTATTGCGCCAATTCTTACAACGCCTGGGGCTGGAGCGCCCGTGGCGGCGGTTGGCGCAGCTTTGGCAGCTGGAGCGAGGGCATCTCCGCTCACGTTGCCTATCTGGGCGCCAACTACGGCTCCACCCTTACCCCGCAGCGGCCAAAAAGTACTGCCCGCCCACGTGGCAGGACTGGTATAACAAAGTCGCCGCTCAGATGAACCGCATCTAAACGCAACTGCAAAGGGCCCCAATGGGGCCCTTTTCTTTTAGGTAGCGGAGGTATCGACGACGCCGGTCGCATTGGCAACCGCGACTATGACGATCATGCATAGGAGCAGCACACCCAATGCCTTGAGCCAGAGTTTCGCGAGTTTCTTGCCGCGATAGCTGTCGAGCAGTGCGAATCGCCGACGAAGACGGCGCTTATCGAGCAGCGCAAAATGCATAAGCACCATAAGGCCATCGACAAAGAAAAAATACTCGATTATGAGAAGCCACGTCGGGTAGCTTTGGTTTGCTCCCGTGGGGTGAAAGACGGCAAAGTGACTTCCGGCAAAGAACACAAGTAGCGAGAAGCAGACAAGCGTATTCCAAATGCGCCCCAGAGACTCCGGAACGCGAGAGAGCAGACCGCATGCAACAGAGGCGGCAGGCCTAGGAAGCTGCGGGGTTCTGGAGCCCTTGGGGCGTCAACACCGTCTCCGAGTCTGGAGTACGGACAGGCGCAGGCGCAGGAGGCCGCACGGGGCGACTCAGATCGTATGCCGCGCGCGTAGCCCGTCCCAACGCTTCCGCACTCGCAAAACGCTTAGCCGGGTCGAGCGCCATCGACATGCAGACGGCATCGGCAAGTGGAGTGGGAATGCCACGCGCCTCGCATTGCTCGCGCATGTCGAGCCCTGGTTTAGGGTCGATTCCCGTCAAGCAGAAGAACAACAGGGCGCCAAGTGCGTAGACGTCGCTGCGCACACTCGTCTGCCCAAACCCATACTGCTCGGGCGGCGCATAGGGTCGCGTGCCAAACTTGACGGTGTCGGCATCGGCGCCATCGCGCCATACGCGCGCGATCCCCAAGTCGATAATCACCAGCGATGAAAACGTCAGGCCCTCATCGAGCGTACGGCTCGCACCTGTCACGATGATATTCGATGGCTTGAGGTCGCGATGGATCACCGGCGCCGACGTCTCCCCCGCCATTGCAAAACCGGCGTGGAGCTCGCCCACGGCGTCGCAAAGGGCAGGATACAATTCACGTGCATAATCGGGGGTGGCTCCCAGACGGTCCACCAGCACCCCGAGCGTCTCTCCTTCGATATATTCCATAACCACGTTAAGCTCGTCGCCCACACGACGGCAATCGACGATTCTGGCAGGTGCTCAAAACGCCCGCCCGCCCGCTGGGCGGCAAACAGACGCTCGTATGCCCCGCCGATTTGAGCCGAAGCATCGATGCGTTTACGGACAAAGGGGCCGAGCGAACCACCGCCGGTTCCTTCAAAGTACACGAGCTCAGTTGTTTCAACGGACGAGCGCTTAAGTACACGCTCCACGCGATAGCTGTCGTCGCGATCGAGCGACGCCAGGTGCTCGGCAAGCGCTGCGGTCAGCTCGTCATCGGGATATGTTGGGGTCTGAGTATCCATAGCCTCCATCATAGCGCAGGGCGCAGACACCCCATGGCATCCGCGCCCCGTTCGTTTGCATCGTTGTTCGGCAGCTCCGCCGGCTCAGATATCAGCCGCTAACTCACCGTCTCCTCGCCAAAGCGATACAGCTCCTCGTTGACCTTTTGGAGGCTGCACCCGCGATCGATGCAAAAGATGATAATCGCGTCACGGCGATCCTTGCAGTTGAGGACGCTCACCCCGGCAGCCGTCAGCGCACGGTTGGTCTCTTTGAGCGTCAGCGCCATCGCAAAGGCAATCTGCAGCACCTTATTGCGACTCGGGTGACGCGCACCGGTAAAGATCTGATAGCCAAAGGTCTCATTGAGATCGGCCATACGAACCACGCGAGAGCGCTCCAAGCCCTTTTCCTGCATCAGCTGCTTCAGGTAGTCCGAAAGCGACGGGGCGGCAAAGTCGTGCTCCCTGATATAGCCATCGATGTTCGGTGCATCGAGAAGCTCATTGAGCAACTCCTCAGTCAGCTTTTTATCGGGCATACGACTTCACCTCCCCCAGTGCATGCAACATGCTAGAAACCGCTTACGTCCGAACGCTCCCAGCTAGCAACCTGGTCGGGAGACACCGTACCCAGCGCCTCGAACTTCCAGGAGCCGCCCGCCTTCAGATGATTGGTGTTTGCAAGAGCCGTTCCAACCTGGTTGCCATCGGCATCATACAGAACATACTCAATCTGAATGTAGCTCTTTTCCTTGTCCGTGTTATTGGTCAGCGTGCCCGTGATCTTATAGGCAAACTGACTGGAGGTGTCTTCAGCCTCGTCAGCAATGGTATACGGTTCTTGCGGTTCTTTTTGCTCCTCAGCCTGCTGTGTCGCCTCGGCAGGTTTTGCCGAATCGCTCGCAGACGAATCGGTTGAATTGCCACCCATAGAGCCCACGGCACCGACGATAACCAGCACCACGATGACGCCTAGGACAATCTTGCCGATCGGCTTCTTTCCCTCTTTTGCCATTATTCATCCTTCCTACGATCCGGCTACCGCGCCGGCACACAGCACATCGTAGAAAGGATTGAACTTGAATTCATTAGCTGAGAGCTAAGGTTGCGGTAAACGGCCAATGCAGCTATCCAGACGCCGAGCAAACGCACTTTGCGTGACCGTCTGCTAGCAGCGCATCAACCCACCGTGACGGATTCCCCGGTAAAGGTGCTCACAAGCAACAGGATAAAGAAAACTAAATAGCTGATGCTCAATAGGTAGGCGACGACTAAAAGATAGTCCATCCAACATTGGTCTTACCATCGGCACGACGTTGCTCGCGAGAACGGCACAGCCAGACCGTCACGCCAATGGCCACAATCAGCAACACGAGTGCCGCTGCTGCCACCCCGGCAAGCGCAAACATCACGCCAATGCTCACAGCAATAACCGGGAGCAGTAGCAAGCCACACCCGCATCCACCCGGGCTATATACGGCAGACTGTCGCGTCGTTCCATCGTCACTCCAAGCCAAGCAATCGTTTGTAGACATCGAGGCCCTTGAGTAGGATTTCCTCGTCGAAGAGCATGCTATCGGTATGCAGAGCGCTTGTGGCATAGGCTGGGCAGCCATCAGCGTCGATCGGGTTTTCTTGTCCCTCTGGCACGCCCGTGCCCAGCAAGAAAAACACGCCCGGCAGATGGCGCTGATAGAACGCGAAATCCTCGGCGATTAGCAGCGGCTCGTCCACAAGTTGCAGCTCGGACAAGGCAGGCGCAATGTGGGCGAACAGCTCGGGGTCGTTATCGACCGGCGGATAGCCCTCGCAAAGTCGAGATCGTACGTACAGCCTGTTGCGGCGCAGGCCTCGTCCAACACGCGGCGCACGCCCTCGCGCGCACGGTCGAACATACCGTCCGTAAACACGCGCAAGCTGCCCGCGACATGGGCCTCCCCCGCCACCGCGTTGCAAACCGTACCGGCCTGCAGCAGGCCGAACTTGCCAATGCAGGGCTCGTCGGCACCCAATTCGTCCATGAGCTCACGCTCGGAAACCAAGAACTTGGCCGCTGCCAGCGCGGCATCATGCGATTCCTCGACTGGAACGCCGTAGGTCTTGGCGATATGGATGCTCGTGCCATGGATATGAATGTGCGTCTCGCTTGAGCGCGCCAGCAGCGGACCGGAACAGCTCGCCAACGTGCCGGCGGGCAAATCGGGCCATACGTGGAAGCCAAAGATGCGATCCGCCCCGTAGCGCTCGAATACGCCGCTCTCACACACCGTCTTGGCGCCACCGGTCGTTTCCTCGGCCGGCTGAAACACAAAGAGCACGTTGCGCTTGATGGCGCCCGGCTGCTCACGAATCGTTCGGTCGACAAAAGTCGCCGCCGCGAGCGCCATGGCCATGTGACCGTCGTGACCGCACGCATGCATCCTACCGGGATGCGTCGAGGCAAAGGCCGCGCCCGTTGCCTCCGCGATGGCAGGGCGTCCATTTCGGCGCGAATCGCCGTGGCATGCGCGGCGCCCGTGCCGGCATCGAAGAAAGCGCAGACGCAGCTGCGACACGGATGGGTCACCTCGCAGGCGAGCGGCGCCAACACGCCCTCGATATAGGTGATAGTCTGCGGAAGATCGAAGTCGAGCTCCGGAATGCGGTGCAGGTCGCGACGATAACGACGGAGTTCTTGGAGCTCGGTCATAAAGGTTCCTTTCATAGGTGCGCGCCAGTTGTCATCTTATTGTGCCGCAAGATTGCCGCGCCTTATTTCCAGCATATCCCTGCATTTTTTAAACGTTATATACGAATACTCTTGTTTGGTAAAGTGCAACGTGATAGGGTCTTTACCACTTGATAGAGGCGCGGGCACGAAGAGCCGCGGGCGAGCCGGCAGGCTTTGACCCCGTGGGGAGGCGAAACCCGCCGAACTGGGTTTTTCGGGCACGAACAGCCTGGTGGGCCTGCGGGAAACACCCGCAGGACTGTCTGCAGCAATGCGGGAGCGCTATCCGGACATTGGGTCCACGCTATGCGGATTCGATGCGCAGGTAGCGCCGTCTGGATAGCGAGGTTTACGGGACATGTCATTGACTCCCAACGAGGCATATGCGGCCAAGCAGCCGTTTGTGGACAAGGAGACGCTCGAGCATATCGTCGAGCAGTTCCCCACGCCATTTCATCTATACGACGAGGCGGGCATCCGCCGCAACATGCAAGAAGTGCGCGACGCCTTCGCATGGAACCCGGGCTTTAAGGAATACTTTGCCGTCAAGGCCAATCCCAACCCGGCGCTCATCTCCATTCTCAACGAATACGGCTGCGGCTGCGATTGTTCGAGCTATACCGAGCTCATGATCGCCCGCTCGCTGGGTATCACCGGCCACGACATCATGTTCTCGTCCAACGACACGCCGGCTACCGACTTTGAGCTCGCCGACAAGCTGGGCGCCATCGTCAACTTTGACGACATCAGCCATATCGAGTTCTTTGAGCGTGTCGCGGGGCCCATCCCCAAGACAGTCAGCTGCCGCTTTAATCCGGGCGGCTTGTTCCAGCTCTCCAACGGCATCATGGACAACCCGGGCGACTCCAAGTACGGCATGACCACCGAGCAGCTCTTCGAGGCCTTTCGCACGCTCAAAGCCAAGGGCGCCGAGGACTTTGGTATCCACGCATTCCTTGCCAGCAACACCGTCACCAACGACTACTACCCCAAGCTTGCGCGCATCCTCTTTGAGCTTGCAGTGCGCCTGGAGTGCGAGACCGGCGCACACGTCGCCTTCATCAATCTATCCGGCGGCGTCGGCATCCCCTACCTGCCGAGCAGCAGGCCAACGACATTCACGCCATCGGCGAGGGAGTGCACGCGGCATACGACGAGATCCTGGTTCCCGCCGGCATGGGCGATGTGGCCATCTGCACCGAGATGGGCCGCTTTATGATGGGCCCTACGGCTGCCTGGTCACCAAGGCCATCCACGAGAAGCAAATCTACAAGGACTATATCGGTGTCGACGCAAGCGCCGTCGATCTGATCCGCCCTGCCATGTATGGTGCCTACCACCACATTACGGTGATGGGCCAGCCGGGTGGTTCCGACAAGACCGCGGCGCCTGTCACAAACACGTACGACATTACGGGCAATCTGTGCGAGAACAACGACAAGTTCGCCATCGATCGTGAGCTGCCGCATATCGACATGGGCGACCTGCTTGTGATCCACGATACCGGCGCGCATGGCTACTCCATGGGCTACAACTACAACGGAC
>ENA-OQHA01001168-OQHA01001168.1-human-gut-metagenome-genome-assembly--contig:-NODE-1168-length-10613-cov-1.964810_pt1 | contig 10613 bp, 15 predicted proteins | sample MGYA00242558_ERZ504707 | MGnify/ENA primary metagenome ERZ504707 (study PRJEB26092, sample SAMD00036197) | human gut metagenome | host: Homo sapiens | study: EMG produced TPA metagenomics assembly of... | reverse complement strand
ATTAAAATTTGAAAACTCGGCATACGCCTCAAACAGTCAAATTTTGAATACCTAACGCAGAATTTTGCCCCTTAAGTATTACCAACACCTTCTCCACATTCACTGGAAAGGATACCCGACTTTTATTCCGTGGGTATCGGATGCCTGAAGAATTAAGTGCCTTATACTGCGTTCTTCAAGGACCGAGAGGTCAACCCAGTTAATAAATTAAATATCAATTGTAGAAATTATTTAAAAAATTTGAAAAAAGGTGTTGACTTTCCACGAAACCAATGCTATACTAACGAAGTCGGTTCGAGAGAGACGACAAAATATATGGGATCATAGCTCAGCTGGGAGAGCATCTGCCTTACAAGCAGAGGGTCATAGGTTCGAGCCCTATTGGTCCCATACATTTTCTAAATTGATTGTGGCGGGATAGCTCAGTTGGCTAGAGCACACGGTTCATACCCGTGGTGTCGCTGGTTCAAATCCAGTTCCCGCTATTTTTTTTGCCATACATCTGTAAAAGTTGCCAGTGACAGCTTTCAGAGGTGGCAGGTTCTAAGTATATTGGTATACACAGCAAGAGAGTCGGAAAAGAATCCGGTTCTTTTTTTTATGCCCAATTTACCTAACAAAGTATACAAGAAAAGTAAAATCGTTTATAATATTTTAACATCGCCATGCGTTCGAAAGAAACTGCTGCCTGCAGGAACTGTCACTGCCAGTTCATTGCGGATGCTTTGGCGGATTCTACAGATATGGTAAGAACAGGAGGTTAACGAAGATGGTACCAAAGAGTTAGTTTATTCATTCGCATTGTTGCGGGTGCATATGTAATATATTTAGGAGGAAAGCTGATCAACAGTTCACTTGCGGATAGACCGGAGAATTATATACTTTATATAGCGGCAGGCGTAATATTCGCATTGATTGGTCTTTACTGGCTGGTAGGATCCGGAATCAAGATGGTGAAAAAGGAATACCGGGACGACAGCATTAGGGGCCGTATGAATGAATCTGAGAATGAGACGGAAGAAGTAAAAGCAACAGAAGAAAATGAATCAGAAGAACCGGTGGAAGAAACAGAAGAAAGCGCTACGCCAGAAAATGACAAACCAGTGAGATAAAAGATTAACAAAAAGATAAACAAAAATAAGGAGGAGAATATATGCGCGTAGGTATGGGATATGATGTACACAAGTTAGTAGAAGGAAGAGATCTGATCCTTGGTGGGGTGAAGATCCCTTACGAGAAAGGACTTCTTGGTCATTCGGATGCAGATGTATTATTACATGCAATCATGGATGCGCTTTTGGGGGCTGCAGCACTTGGTGATATAGGAAAGCATTTTCCAGATACAGATCCGGCGTACAAAGGTGCGTCCAGTATCAGGCTTTTGGAAGAAGTGGGAAGAATGATCGACGAGAAATTATATGTGATCGGCAATATCGATGCAACGATCATTGCACAGCGGCCGAAGATGGCGCCGCACATTGAACAGATGCGGAAAAATGTGGCAGAGGCACTGCATATCGAGGTGGATCAGGTGAATATCAAGGCAACGACAGAAGAAGGACTTGGTTTTACTGGAACGGGAGAAGGAATTTCTTCACAGGCAATTGCAAGTCTGGATACGATCGCTAATTACAGTTACAGAGTCGGACCTTCAGAAGGTGGATGTGCCGGCTGTGGCGGATGTATGAAAGTGCAGGAAAGTTAGATAACGCAAAATGATAAAAGCAGGCGTATAAACAGCAAATGCACAGAAGCAGATAGAAAATAAGAGAAAAAGGGAAAAACAAAATGAAGATAAGAAAGCTGGAAACAGAAGAAAAACAGAACACGAAAAAGCTGTATGAAGAAGTGTTTTCAGAAGACAGCAAAAGTTTTGTTGATTATTATTATGAAGAAAACTAAAAGACAATCAGATTTATGCAGTAGAAGAGGACGGAGAAATACAGGCCATGCTGCATCTGAATCCATATGAACTCGCGGTGAACGGCAGTAAAAAAGATGTGAATTATATCGTCGCCGTTGCAACGAGAGAATCTTACAGGAAACGTGGATATATGGCAGGATTGTTGAAACAGGCATTGAATGATATGTACGCAGACGGAGAGACGTTTACATTCCTGATGCCTGCATCGGAGAGCATTTATCTGCCCTTTGATTTCCGAACGGTATGTGAACAGAACCGGTCATATTATGATCCGGAGGAGGAAACAGAAGAAGGCGTGGTCATAACGGATGCAGTGAATGCGGATGCAGAAGAGATGGCGGCTTATATGGAAGCACAACTGACACAGTCATATCAGGTTTATGCAAAACGAAGCACAGCGTATTATGAACGCCTGATCAAGGAATATGCAAGTGATGGCGGAATATTAAAGATTTACAAAAAAGACGGTAAAATTACAGATATCAAGATCGCGGCAGAAGCGGAAGAGGTAGACGGCGGCAAACCAAAGATCATGATCCGTATCGTAGATGTCAGAAGAATGCTGATGTCATTGCGCCTGCAATCATTTATGGTACATGCTTTACTGTAACGGATCCAATTATCGAAGAGAATAATCGTTGTGTGATGATCACGGGAACAGAATTCTCGGGTGTGATGCTGATGGATGGAAAGCCGGAGAACAGTGAAGGAACGATCACAGTGGGAGCACTTGCAAGCCTTGTATTCGGTGTAAAGACTGCAGAAGAAATCTGTGCGGATGGTGATGCAGTCATGTCGGAACGTATGAAAGAAGAACTTGGTAAGATCATACCATTGTCAAGAGTTTATCTGAACGAGACAGTGTAAAAAAAAGGAAAGTGTTCTTTCGTTTTTTACTTTAGAATTTTCTGAAGTCACCCTTAAGAAATGCCGGGTAATATAATAACAACAGAGGAAACAGCTGGAATTAGGAAAAAGGATGAGAAATAAGATGGAGATGAATCATGTACTGGTTGTAGAAGACGACAAGGAGATCAGAGAAGGTGTAGAGATATATCTGAAAAGTCAGGGGTATGAAGTATTCCAGGCAGCTGACGGTGTAGAAGGACTGGAAGTCATTGAAAAAGAAGACATCCATCTGGCAATTGTGGACATCATGATGCGAGGATGGACGGAATCTCTATGGTGGTAAAGCTCAGGGAAAAATATGATTTCCCGGTGATCTTTCTTTCCGCAAAATCAGAAGAAGTGGATAAGATCATGGGACTGAATATGGGAGCCGATGATTACGTAACGAAACCATTTACCCCGATGGAACTGCTTGCCAGAGTCAACTCACAGCTTCGCAGATACCGCCGTTTTATGGAAAAGCTGGGAGATAAAGAAGAAAATTCCAGAATCCATACGATCGGGGGACTGGAGATCAATGAGGATAATGTAGAAGTGACCGTTGACGGCGAACCGGTAAAGATGACTCCGATCGAGTACAAGATCCTGCTGCTTCTGATGAAGAATCCGGGACGGGTGTTCTCTGCGGAGGAGATCTATGAGCGGGTATGGAATGAACGTGCGATCAACACCGATACGATCATGGTGCACGTCAGAAATATCCGTGAAAAGATAGAAGTAAACCCAAGAGAACCAAAATACTTAAAGGTGGTGTGGGGCGTGGATACAAAATTGAAAAGCAGGCGTAAACTGGGAATTTTTCTGATAATTGTAACGATATTAAGTGCAGCATATGTCATGCTGTATAATTATGATATGATTTATGAAAAAGCGGTCGAGGAAGCACAGAAGACTTATACGACGTCGCTTTCGGACAGGGAATATCTGGAAAGCTTTCTGGAATTCAGTTATATCCTTTATAATCAGGAGATATCATCCAAGACAGGAGAAGCAAGATGTCACAGGATGAGATCAATGATGTGGCAGATGTGTGGATGGAGGATTATGAAGCATTATATCCTTATCTGGATTACCGGATCGAGGATGGATCGGGAACGGTTCTGGGACGAAGTACGGCGAATACCGGAAATGGTCTGACAGATGACAGCTTTAAAGAATATGCATTTGGTATGGTGCTGACTTACGATGAGCATGGCAACCCGGATGTGAAAGTTGTAAAGAGCGGCGAAAAGACAGCGCAGAGTATTGTTCTCAGAAAGATCATTGACAACTGGAGCGAGACGGTTGAGGACGCTACGCATGGAGAACTGAAGACGCCGAAAAACCGCACATACATCTACGGAATGAAGAAAAGCAGTATTGAACAGTATCTGAATCAATGGTACTGGTTCGGGGATGAAGCTCCGAATGATGCATGGTATATGATGCTTGCCTGCATGGCAGCAGTATGCGTGGCGGCATGGATTTTTGCACAGAGCGAGACACTGAAAATTGGTGGCGGAAAGATCTTCCGGCAGCCATTCGAGGTTGTTTTTGTTGTTGCGTCAATTACTCTTGGGATTCTGGGTGATAAACTGAACTGGATCATAACCAGAGAAGAAGGCTTGCCGCAGCCAATGGATTTTGCAATCTGGGTCGGTGTATTTGCGGTCACATACTGGGTGACAACGTGTATCAGTGCGGTTCAGAAGATTGGGCTCAGAAAGTATATCACGGAACGGACGCTGGTATGGCGGCTGTGGAAGGCGCTGAGGGAAGAAGCTCCGGCGGCTGCAGAAAGAGTCGGACGGGACGGTGGGAGACTGTACCGGAAGGTGAAAAAACTGGCCAACAGAGTATATGAGATTGTTACAGACATTGATTTTACCGATAAAGGAAGTAAGGCAATCCTGCGGATCGTACTGGTGAACTTATCATCCTTGCTGTGACGAGTGTCTGGGTATATGGAATTATGGCACTGATCATTTATTCTGCAATCCTGTACTTTGTTTTAAAAAAATATTTTAATGAGGTGAAACGGAATTATCACAGACTTCTGGAAGCGACAAATGAGATTGCAGATGGCAATCTGGATGTAGAAATCGATGAGAATCTGGGTGTATTCGAGCCATTTAAAGAAGAAATCGAGAAGATCCAGAGCGGATTCAAGAAGGCGGTAGATGAGGAAGTAAAAAGCCAGCGTATGAAGACTGAACTGGTAACGAATGTCTCACATGACCTTAAGACGCCGCTGACGGCGATCATCACCTATGTGAATCTTCTGAAGATTGAACAGGATCCGGAGAGACAGAAAGAATATATTGATGTGCTGGATAGAAAGTCTCTCAGACTGAAAGCATTGATCGAAGATTTGTTTGAGATCAGTAAAGCAAGCAGCAAATCCGTGAATTTGAACATTGCCAACATTGACATTGTGAATCTGTTCAAACAGGTGAAGCTGGAAATGGAAGAAAAGATCACGGAAGCGAATCTGGACTTCCGGCTGGATATTCCGGAGGATAAAGTGATCGTGGCACTGGACGGACAGAAGACATACAGGATCTTTGAAAATCTGATTGGAAATGCAGCAAAATACGCAATGCCTCATACGAGGGTATATGTGAAAATTGCGGCAGAAGACGGGGATGCGGTGTTCCAGATGAAAAATGTATCAGCAAACGAGCTTACATTTAACCCAGAGGAGATCACGGAACGTTTTGTCAGAGGGGATTCATCAAGAAATACCGAAGGATCTGGACTTGGACTTGCAATCGTCAAAAGTTTTGTGGAGATTCAGAAAGGAAAATTCTGGATCGAGACGGAGGCGGATCTTTTTAAAGCGGAGATTCGCTGGAAACTGGTTGACAAAAAGGATGATATCGCATAATATATATTCTATATGAGAAAGACTTTGAACGGAAAGAGTAGCAGATGCGATGTGTCGAAAGAGAGAAACTGTCACCGGCTGAAAGCAGTTTTGGATTACAGCTTTTGTGAAGTGCGTCCGGGAGTCGGTCCGGTGAAAAAGATGAAAAGTGTCATAGCCGGATTCGGGATTACACACGTTACGTGTACTGAGGGAAGGATACGGGTAATATAACTGTATTCTTTAAAAAGAGTGGAACCGCGGATATACTTCGTCTCTTGTGTAAAGCAGGAGACGAAGTTTTTTGTTTCTTGTATGTTAAAGCATGCAGGTTGGGCGGTAAACTTATAAAAAGGAGAGATCATAGATGGGCATCATATCATATGTCAATGAAGAAATCCAGGTAATACGGGAGCGGGATCCTGCAATTAAGTCAAATATGGAAGTGTTCCTGTATTCCAGCTTTAAAGCGATTCTTCATTACAGAATCGCACATAAGCTCTATCTGAAGAAACATTATTTCCTTGCAAGATGGGTATCGCAACGGGCAGCAAGAAAGACCGGGATTGAAATCCATCCGGGAGCGACGATAGGAAAAGGATTATTCATCGACCACGGAAGCGGAGTGATCATTGGTGAGACCGCAGAACTTGGAGATAATATCACGCTGTACCAGGGAGTCACACTTGGAGGAACCGGAAAGGAACAGGGAAAGAGACATCCGACGTTAAAAGATAATGTCATGGTCAGCGCAGGGGCAAAAGTACTTGGTTCTTTTACCATTGGAGAAAATTCCAAGATCGGGGCAGGATCTGTCGTATTAAAAGAGGTACCGCCGAACTGTACGGTCGTAGGTGTGCCAGGCAGAGTTGTTAAAATGAATGATGAGAAGATACCGAGACTCGACATGGATCAGGTACATCTGCCGGATCCAATTGAAAATGATATCAGAGCCCTGCAGGAAGATAACTTAAGAATGCACAGACAGATCCAGGAAATGGAAAAATGTATGCAGTGCTTAAAAGAGAATCCGATACCGGAAGAAAAAAAGGAGGAAATATCATAAAATGAAGATATTTAATACAATGACAAAGAAAAAAGAAGAATTTGTACCTTTGGAAGAAGGAAAGGTAAAGATGTATGTATGCGGACCTACCGTATACAATTTCATCCACATCGGTAATGCAAGACCGATGATCGTATTCGACACCGTAAGAAGATATTTTGAATATAAAGGATATGATGTAAATTACGTATCAAACTTTACGGATGTAGATGACAAGATTATCAAGAAAGCCATTGAAGAAGGCGTAACAGCCGACGAGATTTCCAAACGTTACATTGCAGAGTGCAAAAAAGACATGGATGGTATGAACATCAAGCCGGCAACCAAGAACCCTCTGGCAACTGAAGAAATCTGTGGTATGGTAGATATGATCCAGACACTGATTGACAAAGGATTTGCTTACGAGAAGAACGGTACCGTATATTACAGTACAAGAAAGTTCAAAGATTACGGTAAACTTTCACACAAGAATCTGGATGATCTGCGTTCCGGTGAGCGTTCCCTTCTGGTATCAGGAGAAGATGAAAAAGAAGATCCACTGGATTTCGTGCTCTGGAAACCGAAAAAAGAAGGAGAGCCAGCATGGGAGTCTCCATGGAGCGAGGGACGTCCGGGATGGCACATCGAGTGCTCAGAGATGTCTAAGAAATACTTAGGCGAGCAGATCGACATTCATGCCGCGGCGAGGATCTTGTATTCCCACATCATGAAAATGAGAATCGCACAGAGCGAAGCTGCCAATGGCAAAGAATTTGCAAGATACTGGATGCACAATGCATTCCTGAACATTGATAACAGAAAGATGAGTAAATCTCTCGGAAACTTCCGTACCGTACGTGAGATCAGCGAACAGTACGATCTGCAGGTACTTCGTTTCTTCATGCTGAGTGCACATTACAGAAGCCCACTGAATTTCAGTGCAGATCTGATGGAAGCATCCAAGAATGGTCTGGAGCGTATCGTAAATGCAGCAGATAATCTGAAGTTCCTTATGGGAAATGCAAAAGCAGAAGCAATCACAGATGCAGAAGCAGAAAACTTTGCAAAAACAGAAGAGTTTGTTGCAGGATTTGAAAAGGCAATGGACGATGACTTCAATACAGCAGATGCCGTTGCAGCAATCTTTGACCTTGTAAAATATATCAATACAACAACCGATGCAGAAAGTTCCAAAGAATATCTTCAGAAATTATTCGATCTGCTTGTGAAGTTAACAGGAGTTCTGGGACTGATCGTAGATAAGAAAGAAGAGATCCTGGACGAAGACATCGAGAAACTGATCGAGGAGCGTCAGGCAGCACGTAAGGCTAAAGACTTTGCAAGAGCCGATGCAATCCGTGATGAACTGTTAGAGAAGGGTATCATCTTAAAGGATACCAGAGAAGGAGTACAATGGAAAAGAGCGTAGAGTGGGAATTTGACACTTATATGCAGGAGATTTTCCAGATGAAAGAGGTGGATATCAAAGAATATTCACCTCTTACTTTGGCATATATCGGAGACTGCATTTATGATCTGATCATCAAAACGCTGGTGATCAATGAAGGAAACCGTCAGGTACAGAAACTGCACCAGAAGACCAGCTCTTATGTACAGGCATCCGCACAGTCGAAAATGATGCGTACGATGCAGGAACATCTGACAGAAGAAGAGCATGCCATCTATAAAAGAGGCCGCAATGCCAAGAGTGTATCGCCGGCGAAGAACCAGTCGATCACAGATTACAGACGTGCGACGGGATTCGAAGCCTGCTTGGTTATCTGTATCTGAAAAAAGAGTGGAAAAGAATGCTGGAACTGGTTAAAATAGGTCTGGACAGTATCAAAGAACAATAAGGAGTGTCGAATATGAGTCACGATAAGAATGTACATGATAAGAAGATGCACGATAAAAAATCGTATGATAAGAAAGAAAATGAAAATATCATAGAAGGAAGAAATGCCGTCATGGAAGCATTTCGTTCCGGAAAACCGGTAGACAAGCTGTATGTACTGGACGGATGTCAGGACGGCGCAGTCAGATCCATCATCCGTGAGGCAAGAAAGCATGACACGATCCTGAACTTCGTGGAAAAGGACCGCTTAAACCAGTTGTCAGAGACCGGAAAACACCAGGGTGTGATCGCAAGTGTTGCCGCATATGAGTATGCAGAAGTAGAAGATATGTTAAAGCTTGCAGAAGAAAAAGGGGAAGATCCGTTCCTGATCATTTTGGATAATATCGAAGATCCGCACAATCTTGGTGCGATCATCCGTACCGCAAATCAGGCAGGTGCACATGGCGTGATCATTCCGAAGAGACGTGCAGTCGGACTGACGGCAACTGTGGCAAGAACTTCCGCAGGTGCGCTGAATTATACGCCGGTTGCAAAAGTAACGAATCTGGTAAAGACGATGGAAGATCTGAAGAAGAAGGGTCTGTGGTTTGTGTGTGCCGATATGGACGGCGATGTCATGTATGATGTCAATATGAAGGGGCCGATCGGTCTGGTGATCGGTAATGAAGGCGAAGGCGTGGGACGTCTGGTCAAAGACACTTGCGATTTTACCGCCAGAATCCCGATGAAAGGGGACATCGATTCCCTGAATGCATCGGTAGCAGCAGGTGTGCTGGCATATGAGATCGTAAGACAGCGGATGCAGTAAGAAAGTGAAGTACAGGCGATTGCCATAAGCAGATAAGTATAGAGTGAAATGTGGACTTCGGAGGAAAGTATGACAGAGTATAAAAAATTAACAGACGAAGAACTGATCCGCAGACTCCGCATGGGAGAAACCGGGATTATAGATTATCTGATGGAAAAATATAAGAATCTGGTCAGAAAAGAAGCCAATGCAATGTATCTGCTCGGCGGAGAGACAGACGACCTGATCCAGGAAGGAATGATCGGTCTTTCAAAGCTGTCCAGGATTATGATGTGGATCAGGAAGCTTCGTTCTTCAGTTTTGCAAGACTGTGTGTGACGAGACAGCTCTATTCGGCAATCGAAGCTTCGAACAGAAAGAAACACAGCCCGCTTAACAGTTACATTTCTTTGTATGAAAGGGAAGATGGCGAAGGTTCTCTGATCGATATGATGGAATCAGAACATGAGACAAATCCGGAAGAACTGCTTGTCAGTCAGGAACATGCAAAGTCGCTGGAAGAACGGCTGGAAAAGGATTTAAGTGAACTGGAACGCAGAGTCTTGTATTTACATCTGATGGGGACCGATTATAAGACGATCGCAAAGCTTCTGGACCGGAGTCCGAAGACGATTGATAATGCACTTCAGAGGATCAAAGGAAGATGCAGAAGATTCTGGAAAAGGAAAAATAGATATAATTAAAATACGATATGTCCAGAAGAAAAAGTGTATATTTTGTAGAGTTTTTTGTATGTACAGGAAAATTACAGATTCTTATAATGATATATGCAGTAAAGGTAAAAATAGGAGGTATCGTAATGACAAAGAAAATATTAATCACCGGAGGTGCCGGTTATATCGGAAGTCACACAGCACTGGAACTTTTGAATGAAGGATATGAAGTTGTTGTATATGACAATCTGTGCAATTCATCAAAAGAATCTTTAAAGAGAGTAGAAGAGCTTTCTGGAAAGCACATTACATTTTATGAAGGAGATGTAATGGATGAAACCGCATTGAAGGCAATGATGGAAAAAGAGGGTGTAGATGCGGTGATTCACTGTGCAGCATTGAAGCAGTCGGAGAATCTGTACAGAAGCCATTAGAGTATTACCGTAATAATATAACAGGAACCCTGACACTTATGGATGTTATGAAACAGACAGGTGTTAAGAATATCGTATTCAGTTCATCTGCAACTGTATACGGAAGTCCGGAGGAGATGCCGATCACAGAGGAGTGC
>ENA-OQHA01001167-OQHA01001167.1-human-gut-metagenome-genome-assembly--contig:-NODE-1167-length-10616-cov-4.374297_pt1 | contig 10616 bp, 12 predicted proteins | sample MGYA00242558_ERZ504707 | MGnify/ENA primary metagenome ERZ504707 (study PRJEB26092, sample SAMD00036197) | human gut metagenome | host: Homo sapiens | study: EMG produced TPA metagenomics assembly of... | reverse complement strand
TAGGTTCATTATTTAAACATTCATTCATAACCTAATTATATCAAAAAATGCGGCACTTCTCATTTATTTGAGATGTGTCGCATTTTTCTATTTTGGAAAACTGTCATTTATTTCGAGACAGCGCCTTATGATTTGTTAGGAAGAGTAATCGTAATACAAGTCCCCTCTCCTAATTGACTATGTAATTTCACTGTTCCTTTATTATAAGAAACAATATGCTTAACGATGGCAAGACCTAAACCTGTACCACCTTTGATTCTACTACGTCCCTTATCAACACGGTAGAATCTTTCAAAAATACGGCCTTGGTCTGCAAGAGGTATACCAATACCTGTATCCTTGACTTCAATGATCATGTTATCTTTCTTACTATAAATATGAACATAAACATGACCATCTTCTTTGTTGTACTTAATAGCGTTACTTACAAGATTAGAAATCAATGTTTCTATTTGAGATCCATTTCCAATATAAGTAATGGGTTCTACATCTATATGAAGCTCTACATTATATTTTATTAATAGACCTTCATAATCTTCAGAAATATCTTTCATTAATGCCTGCATCTTAACAGGAACTTTTTCAACAATCAAATCATCACTATCTAGTCTAGATAACATCAAGATATCATTAATTAAAGAAGACATATTAGTCACTTCGGTTTGAATCTTAGAAAGCATCATCTTCTTCTGATTTTCATCATTGATGAATCCTTGTGATAATAATTCACTATAACCTCTAATAGCTGTAATAGGTGTTTTTAATTCATGAGATACACTAGAGAAGAATTCTTCTCTCATCTTCTGTGAATTCTTCATTGCAGTAATATCTACAAAGAAGAGTGCTGTACCAAATGGAAGGCAGGAGATTGCACATTGGTAATCAAAATCATGAATCTTTAATTCTATACGCTGTTTCTTAGGTGCACTATTTAACGCATTTATAAGATTAGGATAAGTAATATGATCTATTAAGTTATCCTTTTCTTTTAAAGGTCCTAGAATCTTTATAGCACTATCATTGACACTTAAGATCATGCCATTCTCATCAAGTAAGATGAAGCCTTCCTCCATCTTTCTTAATATCGCATTGATCTTATCTTGTTCAAATCTTGTTTCTCTCATAGATTTTCTTAATCGATGAGAAAGTTTTTCTATTGTATCAATAATAGGTGTAAATTCTTCATAATCTGTTGTTGGGAGTTCAAAACGATAGTCTTCAGTCATGTTATTAAGAGACTCACTGATTTCTGTCAAAGGCTGAGTGACTCTCTTAGAGAGTTTACGTGCAACTATGTATGAAAATAATATACTAATCAGTATAGAAATCGCAAATGCAGGAGCAAGTTCTGGAAAATAACCCCATACCCCTGAATAAGGGATGGACAATCTTATAATGTGGGTATCTTTATAATATGCAGCATAGAGAAGTGGCTGATTGGTTGTCTCAGAACGTCTCATTGCATACCCTTCATGATTTGAAGAATGAAGTGCCTGTTGTACTTCTTCTCTTTTCAAATGATTAGAAGAGATGTCATTCTTATATGTATCTGCAAGAACTTTACCTTTTTCATCTATGATAGATATTCTTGTATCATCAGAGAAAGCAAGTGGATTAAGTGTTTCTATCTGTGTATTGAGATCCTTAGAGTAGTCTAGATTATATTCTATAAGTTTTACAGAATACATCATTTCTCTTTCGGAATCTTCTTTCATTGAACCAGAAATAATAAATATACTCGTTGCACTACAGATACATAGAGATACTAATAAAAGTGAGATAAAATACCTCAATATAGATTGTCTCATTATTGACCATCCTCAATAAAACGATAACCTACACTTCTGATTGTCTTAATATAATGATGTCCATCATCACCAAGTTTTGCACGTAAAGAACGAATATGAACATCTAAGCTCTTGATTCGCCTACAAAATCATAACCCCAGATATTATTTAAAAGTTCTTCTCTTTCTACAACACGTTCTTTATTTTCTACTAAATAGAGTAATAACTGATACTCTTTATGAGTTAATTCAAGTTTTTCACCCTGCTTTAAAATAATATGCTTAGACTTATCAATTTCTAAAGATGTTGTCTTAATAACCTTTGAATGATGCTGGCTTCTTCTAAGTAATGAGCGAACACGTGCAGCAAGTTCCAGCACTCCAAATGGTTTCGTCATATAATCATCACAGCCTGAATCTAAACCTCTTACCTTATCTATTTCACGATCCTTTGCAGAAAGAATTAAGATAGGTAAAGTTGTATTAGTCTTTCTAATCTGTTTAATGGCTGAAATACCATCTAATTCTGGCAGCATGACATCAAATATTGCAAGATCAGGTGTATCTTCATGAATTGCGACAATTGCATCTATCGCATTATTAAAGAGGGTAATTTGATACCCACTTGATTCAAGAGATAACTTGATAATTTCCTGAATATTCTCATCATCTTCTATTACATATATACGTTCGCTCATTGGTTATATCCCCCTTAAATAATACGCTGCTGGTTGATAGATCCTGTTTCCATGAAGTCTAACCATTCACAGATATTAGATGCATGATCACCAATTCTTTCAAGATATTTAGCAATCATGAAGTAATCTAAACAGTCATCTGCATTTTCACTATTTTCTTTCATAATCTGGATGATTTCATTCTTAATATCCAAGAATAATGCATCAATATCATCATCCATTCTAGAAATGTTATGGCTTTATCTACATCACCTTCTACAAAGGCTTCAATAGACTTATGCACCATTTCTTTTGCAGTCTTTAACATTTCTGGAATATGTTCTACTGTTCTATAAATATGATCACCAGATAAATCCAAGATAATTTCACAAATATCAGAACACTGGTCACCAATTCTTTCTAGATCAGTCACAATCTTTAATGCAGTAGTTACAATACGTAAATCTCTTGCCACTGGCTGCTGTCTTAACATTAATTTAAAACAAATAGATTCAATAGAACGTTCCATATCATTGATCATACGATCATTTTCCATAACTTCTTTCGCAAGCTTAGTGTTCTTGTTTTTAAATGCAGCAATAGTATTTTCTAACGCATTTTCTACAAGACCACTCATCTTTTGAAGATCTACATTAAGCGTATCTAATTCTCTATCAAAACGACTTCTCATAATATTTACCCCTTCATTATAATATATTGATTTAGATTATTAAATATTAACCGAATCTACCAGTGATATAATCCTCTGTTCTCTTATCCTGAGGGAATGAGAAGATCTTTTCTGTATCACCAGTTTCGATAATTTCACCCTGTAAGAAGAATGCTGTATTGTCTGCAATACGTGAAGCCTGCTGCATGTTATGAGTCACAATCACAATTGTATAATCTTTCTTAAGATCCATTAATAAGTCTTCAATCTTAGATGTAGAGATTGGATCTAAGGCACTTGTAGGTTCATCTAATAAGATAACATCTGGGTTAACAGCTAAACATCTCGCAATACATAATCTCTGCTGCTGACCACCAGATAAACCTAATGCACTTGTATCTAGACGATCTGCAATTTCATCATATAAAGCAGCCTGCTTTAATGATCTAATCACAATTTTTTCTAATTCAGCATGATTCTTAATCCCATGAATTCTAGGTCCATAAGCAATGTTATCAAAGATACTCATTGGGAATGGGTTAGGCTGTTGGAATACCATCCCTACTTTCTTTCTCAATAAAGTTGTATCTACTCTAGGATCAAAGATGTCTTCACTATCCAATGTCACCTGACCAGTAATCTTTACCCCTTTTACATAATCCTGCATACGGTTTAATGTTTTAAGGAATGTAGATTTACCACATCCAGAAGGACCGATGAACGCTGTGATCTTATGTTCTGGGATATCTAGACTTGTATCCTTTAAGGCATGCTTTTCACCATACCATAAGTTTAAATTCCTAATTTCCATTTTATTCATATATATTTACCTCATTATTTTGTTTTTTCTACATTAAACTTACTTGATAGCCACTTAGCGATAAAGTTCATGATTAATACAAGAATAATTAAAATCATCGCAATCACAAAGGCCTGTCCATATTCTGCGTTACTCATTGCCATATAAAGCTGGATAGTAAGTGTTCCACCACTTTCCATTAAGTGAGTGAAAAATCCTCTTGGCATAAAATAACCACTACCTGCTGTAAATAATAAGGCAGCTGATTCAGCCACAATACGCCCCATACCAAGAATCACACCAGTTAAGATACCAGGCATAGCACTTGGAAGAATAACAGTACGAATCATATACCACTTAGTTGAACCAATACCTAATGCGGCTTCACGATATGAAGAAGGAACTGATTCTAAGGCAACCTGAGTGTTTCTAATAATAATTGGTAAGATAAGAATAGTTAATGTGAGGCATCCATTTAAAACTGAATAACCAAGTCCTAACATTTCACCAAAGAAGATCATACCAAATAGTCCAAAGATAATAGATGGAATACCTGATAATACTTCTGTTGTAAATGAGACAGCTGCAACGAACTTCTTATTCTTTGCATATTCATTTAAGTAAATGGCTGCACCAATACCAATTGGGCAGGCAAATAATAATGTACCTACGACAATATAAAGAGTATTGATGATGTTACCTAATAAACCTTCAGGGTTCATTAACTGACTCATTGGTTCAATTAAATTCTTGAAATGGAAATGGGGGATGGCTTTAGAGAATACATAACCAATGATGACAAGAATTAAGATACTAGAGAAACCAGCACATAGGTAAATAAGTCCACGTAGTATAGTGTCTCCTATTCTTTTCTTTTTATGATATAACGTTCTATCCACAGCATTCACTTCCTTTAATGGGGATGTAGCTGACACTTTTTTTAGAATCTGCTTTATCCATTTTCTTCACCCTTCTTTAGAATCTTCATTAATATGATATTGATAATCATAATGAAGATGAATAATACTAAACCGATTGTAAATAATACTTGTCTATGTACACCACTTGAGTAAGACATTTCAGATACGATAGCTGTTGTTAAGAAACGTACTGAGTTGAATGGTGCAGGTAAATTAACTGCGTTACCAGCAACAAGTAAGATAGCCATTGCTTCACCAATAGCACGTCCAACACCTAACACAATAGCACTCATGATTCCATTCTTAGCAGCTGGAATAACTACTTTAAAGATTGTCTGAATTTTAGTTGCACCAAGTGCATAAGAACTTAATCTTAAATGATTTGGAACAGTTTCTAGAGCTGTTTCAGAGACATTGATTAATGTTGGTAAAATCATGATCACTAATACAATAATTGCGGCAATGAGGTTTGCCCCACCAGTGAACTGATGTGAATGAGATGTATGATAAAAAAACTTTTCTAACTTATACATCTGTGGGTTAATGATCAAGATACCAAGTAACCCATAAACAACGGATGGAATACCAGCTAATAATTCAATAGCTGCTTTCATAATCTTCTTTGGAGTACCAGTGACCATTTCACTTAATGCGGCTGCAGTAAATAAACCAACAGGTATTGCGATTAAGACTGCAAGTAAAGTACCAACAATAGAAGTTAAGATAATGTAAAGAATACCAAACTTTCCTTGAGAAGGAACCCATTCTGTTTTAAATAAGATATTTCCGATACCAACCTTAGCAAGTGCAGGTGTGCCGCTATAGATCATGTAGGCAGTAATAGCGACGACTGCAACTATTGAAAAAGCAGCACATACACTAACGATTAATGCGGCTGCCTTTTCTGATGCTTGTCTACTTTTATTGGTACCGACAATGCTATTTAGCACTGATTAGACCTACTTTTTTAATGATAGCCTGCCCTTCATCACTATCAATGTAATCGAATAATGCCTGAACTAATTTAGACTGCTTTTCAATTTTACCTTTAGTAGCCATTACGAATGGTCTCTGTAATGCATATTTACCAGCTTTGATGTTCTTAACTGTACAATCAACACCGTCTAACTGTAATGTGTCGATTGATTTATCAACTGCATCTAGTGATACATAACCAATAGCACCTTCAATAGAAGCACATTTCGCAACAACTGCACCAGTATTATCTAATTCCTGTGCATATTTACATTTATCTTTTACTTCTAATAATTCTTCGAAAGCACCTCTCGTACCAGAAGCAGCTTCTCTACCAATAACAACGATCTTTTCGTCTTTACCACCAAGTTCTTTCCAGTTAGTGATTTCACCAGTATAGATCTTAGTTAACTGTTCTTTAGTTACATTCTTAACAGTATTATTTTTATTAACCGCAACTGCGATACCATCAATAGCTACGATGTTTTCTTCAAGACCCTGGCTCTTTTCTTCATCTGTTAATGCTCTTGAAGAATCACCGATATCAGCCTTACCACTTAATACTGAAGCAATACCAGCAGATGAACCTGTAAACTGAGATTCAACTGTAACGTTAGGGTTCTTTTCTTTGAAAGATTCGCCTAAGGCAGTTACAAATTTTTCCATTGATGTAGAACCATCAAGTGAGATCTTTCCTGATAAATCTCCTGAACCAGCAGTTGAAGAATCTTTAGATCCTCCACAACCAGCAAGTGAGAATGCAAGTACACATGTAAGTACAAGCGTTAATATTTTTTTCATATTTACTTTTTTCCTCCCGTCTTCTTAAGACACCTACATCATAAATTTTTCTCCTTAACAAAAAAATCATATTTGTGTATGTATTATCTTAAGATTATGTAAATGTGTTTTTTCACTTTTTACATAATTACGGTTGTTTTATAGTATAAACAATAGTACAATTTGGTCGAATTTTCGGAGGTAAATGTTAAATTTATGTTATATGAAAAGGAAATACAACAAAAAAAATCAATAAAAGCCCTCAAATCATTCGTATGCGTCATTCTTGCGTCATGTTTAATGGCCTTTAATATTAAGACGTTTGTACGTGCTGGTGAATTAGTCCCTGGTGGTATTACCGGTATGACTCTATTAATACAGAGAATAATGTTAAAGTATGCTAACATTTCTGTACCTTATTCTGTGCTTAATATTTCATTAAATGCGATACCAGCTATCATTGGTTTTAAACTTATTTCAAAACGTTTTACTGGTTATAGTGTATTAATGATTGTTTTAAACTCATTCTTAGTTGATTTGATTCCTTCTTATAAGGTGACAACTGATCCATTATTAATTGCTTTATTTGGTGGTTTATTAAATGGTTTGGCTATTTCTATTGCTTTATATGGTAAAGCAAGTTCTGGAGGAACAGACTTTATTGCAGTCTATATTCATCGTAAGTGGAATATCTCTTCTTGGAATATCATTTTAGGTTTTAATATTATTCTATTATTAACTTCTGGAATGTTATTTGGATTTGAAGCATCTCTTTATTCTATTGTCTTCCAGTTCGTATCTACTCAGGCAATAGATACTTTCCACAAATCAGATCAGCAGATGACTTTATTCATCATATCTAATAAAGCAGATGAATTAGAAAGAGAATTATTAGTTAAGACACATCATGGTATGACTCGTTTTACTGGCGAAGGATCTCATACACATGAAGATCGTGTCATGCTTTATACAGTTGTCAGTGCTGCAGAAGTCAATGATGTTTATGAAATTATTAAAAGTATTGATAACCAGGCTTTTGTGAATATAGTCAAAACAAATGCTGTTAAAGGAAGGTTCTATCAGGAACCTATTGATTAACCTGGATTTATTCCAGGTTTTTTAAATGCAAAAATAAGTAGGTCACCCTACTTATTAATACATTGAGATATCAGATCGTGAACAACGTTTTCTTTGCCTACAACTAAATTTGTGATTAATTGGTTTTTAATTGGATGTCCACGATAATCACATAGTATACCGCCAGCTTCTTCTAATATCACCTTACCAGCAGCATAGTCCCATAATTTGACACGACGTTCTAAATAAGCCTCTACACGCCCACACGCTGTCCATGCAATATCTAATGCACAAGAACCACTACGACGTATATCAGAACAATGTTTCATAACTTCCTTAATCGTATAGAAGTTCTTGTCCAGCATTTCATCATCTTTATAATAAGGACTTGTCCCTACAGATACTAAGCTTAATGAGAGGTTCTCTTGATGGCTTACATGAATACGATGTTCATTCAGATACGCACCTTGTCCTTTAACACCATAAAACAGCTCACGCATATAGGGGTTATAGATTAACCCGATTGTTGGTTCACCATTTTCTAACAATGCCAATGAAATGACACTGCAATGGTAATCATGAATAAGATTTGTTGTACCATCTATTGGATCTAATACCCAGCATGGTTGACTGAAATCCACTTCATTGATCTGTTCTTCGCTCATGAACTGTACATCAGGATATTTATCCATTAAACATGTCTTAATCTGATCCTGTACAATGAGGTCTATTTCGGTTACATAATCATCTTTCCCTTTAGAATAGATTGAATCATCCTTAACTGCCCCATAATATATTCACCAGCATGATAAAGCACTTCTTTTATATAATTGATATCATAATTCATATAATTTCCTCTCTGTGCACAAGTATAGCACCTTATACAATAAGTATGGTTATCATCGAGTGAAGAGTATATTAATAATTGGTTAAAAAAAAGAATCCTCCATAAGGAGGATCATGCACTACATAAATATTCTTTTGGCTTGATATGGATGAAATATGAATGCAGTGGCTGTTTTTCAATCAATGCCCTAATGATTAAAAGGATCAGCGTTCCTGGGAAAATCAAAGTTATAATGAGTTAAAAGTATGAGGGTTTCATTAATTACTCACTTTATATCCATGTTCAATAAGGGATTTAATTATTAGCAATACTCTTACGAGCAGTGATCATTCTTATCCTCGCACCCGAATAAGAATGTACAGGAGATGCAGATATATCTGCACAAGATCATGAGGTCCCTACACCTCACGATATGTATAACTAGATTTTCCTATCTTAAGACCTTAATCTTAAGATGATAATATATTATCATCTTATCGGTATTTTATCAATGATAATAATAAAAAATATCATGCGCTGGACATCTCATGACGATTTAGGAAGCAAAAATTTATTTTCTTTTTGCATCTTTATAATAATCTAACAAAATGATTAAACAAGTATTCTTAAGGATGTTGTATAGTTGTTACAAAAAAAGCGAATTTGTATGCATAAATCCACTCTTTTTGTCACTTTAATAGATATATTCTTCTTTCTTCTGTTTTCTCTCATATATATAAATAAATGGCGCATACACAAGTAATGAGATACATATACATATGAGATGTGATATTGCCCCATAGATACTTCCTCCAGTAACTAAGAAGCCAAATAAAATAGGTGGCATAACCCAAGGTACCTCCATGATCACATGTGGACAGAATCCTATTTGAATAAGGAAATATCCCACTGTAAGAGAGATAAGTGGTGCAAGAATAAATGGAATATCTAATAGAGGATTAAGCACAATAGGCATACCAAAGATCACTGTTTCATTGATATTCACTAAACTTGGGAATAAAGAAATATTTGCTATTAAACGATTATCATGTCTTTGAGAAAAAACAAGAATATATATCACAACCCCTAATGTACATCCTGAGCCACCAACTTCTCCAAACATCTGAAACATCGTTGAATTGAATACATATGGTATATCTTTTCCTCTTAACCCCGCATTAAATGCTGCCATATTAATATAGAGTAATGGTCTATACAAAGATTCAACGATAGGCAACATAAGATTCTTCCCATGGAATCCAACAGTCCAAAACAATAAGATAATAAAATACAAAACAAGAACCGCAATTAAATTATCCCCTGCCATCAGCTGTAACGGAAGCTGTATAAGACTATATATATTTGTATTAAGTGTATGACCTGTGCTTAGAATACAAAGATAAGAGACAGAACTCATAATTAAGCATGTCAAGAACGTAGGAACAATATTCATGAATGATAATACCTGATTGGTAGAAACCTGACTAGGAAGCTTAATTAAGAGACAATCGCAGTTTCTTAATAAATGATAGAGTTCTGTCGCAAATATAGCGACAAACATTGCGGTAAAGAGTCCTGATAAAGATGTATAAATTGAGCCTATTCCCTGCGTAGTAAAATCTTTCAAAGTGATTCCTATAGAAGGTGGTATATGCACAAAGGTGGATATTTTTGTATGTATAATAGCACCACCACCTGTATGTAATAGCACATTAATATGAAGACCATCAATAATATGTGGTGTGACAATCAACCAGCATATAAAACTAACAATCACAGGATAAATATCATAATCCCCATTCGCCTGAGCAATTTCACTAGATAATAATAATACAATTATGATAGAGATACATGAAATAGCTGCATAATTCAATGCTTCAAAGATTGGATTAAAAATTTTTTGAATACCCACAAACCACAGGTCAGTGAAAATTAAATTTCATAAACACCGATTAAACGGCATTCATGAAGCTGAACCAGACACATGAATTTCCCATCTGTTCTATAATTAGATTAGAAATTAGATGGAGGTATAATCATATGTCAAACAAAGTATTAAAGCCTAAGAAAGCTTCTCTTTATCAGTTCACTCAGAAATATTCCAAC
>ENA-OQHA01001166-OQHA01001166.1-human-gut-metagenome-genome-assembly--contig:-NODE-1166-length-10620-cov-3.201754_pt1 | contig 10620 bp, 12 predicted proteins | sample MGYA00242558_ERZ504707 | MGnify/ENA primary metagenome ERZ504707 (study PRJEB26092, sample SAMD00036197) | human gut metagenome | host: Homo sapiens | study: EMG produced TPA metagenomics assembly of... | reverse complement strand
CTTTGCAGACAAAACACACACTGTATGAAGAAAACAATCATTTTATTCACCCTGATTCTCTGTTGCATGGCCGCATGCACCGGAAGTCAAAAAAAGAAAAATCTATGATGACTGGAAACGAAACACTTGTATGTCTGGAAACCACGATGGGAAATATTATTGTAAAGTTGTATGACGAAACGCCTAAGCACCGTGACAATTTCATAAAACTGGTGAAAGAAGGGGTATACGACAGTACACTTTTCCACCGCGTTATCAAAAACTTCATGATTCAGGCAGGTGATCCGCAAAGCAAGACTGCTACCGACACCACAACAACTTTAGGAACCGGTGATGTAGGCTATACTATTCCTGCAGAAATCAATCCGAAATTTTTCCACAAAAGAGGTGTACTTGCTGCTGCACGTCAGGGCGATGAAGTCAATCCCAACAGAGAATCATCAGGCTGCCAGTTTTATATTGTAACCGGAAGAAAATTCTCTGAAGCACAGATGATCAATATGGAGAACCAGCTGAACGAAGCCAGACTAGACACCGTATTTCAGGCTTTGGCACGCAAGCACATGAAAGAAATCTATAAGATGCGTAAAGCAAACGATATGGAAGGCCTGATGGCACTGCAAGATACACTGGAAGCACAAGCACGTGCTGAGGTTAAGAAAGAACCTGCTCTGAAATTTACCCGTGAACAGATTCAGGCATATACTACAGTAGGCGGAGCTCCACATCTTGACGGCAGCTATACCATATTTGGAGAGGTAGTAGACGGAATGGATGTTGTAGCACGTATCGAAGCTGTAAAACCAACCGTACAGACCGTCCGGAAAAGGATGTACGTATACTGAAAGCTTCTGTAATAGAGAAATCGGATAAAGAATGATACAAGTAAACCATCATACATTGCCCAACGGGCTGCGTATCGTACACAATGAGGACAACTCAACCCAAATGGTTGCCCTCAATTTGCTGTACGATGTAGGAGCACGCGACGAAGATCCGGAGCATACCGGTTTTGCTCACCTGTTTGAGCATCTGATGTTCGGCGGTTCAGTGAATATTCCCGATTACGATGCACCGGTACAAAATGCCGGTGGGGAAAACAATGCATGGACCAACAATGACATTACTAATTATTACATTACCCTTCCCTATCAGAACGTAGAAACAGGATTCTGGCTGGAAAGCGACCGCATGCTGAGCCTCGACTTCAGCCCGCAAAGCCTGGAAGTACAGCGACAGGTAGTAATTGAAGAGTTCAAGCAACGGAATCTGAACCAGCCTTATGGCGACGCATCACATTTGCTGCGCGAAATGGCTTACCAGGATCATCCATACCGCTGGCCGACCATCGGTAAGGAAATCAGCCACATAGCCAATGCTACACTAGATGAAGTCAAGAACTTTTTCTATCGTTTCTATGCTCCTAACAATGCGATTCTGGCAGTTACAGGTCATATTTCATTTGAAGAAACTGTCCGTCTGGCTGAGAAATGGTTCGGTCCGATACCTTCACGCAATATACCCAAACGTGAATTGCCGGCAGAAAAGCCTCAAACAGCGATACGCCGACGCAGCGTAGAACGAAAAGTTCCGGTAGATGCTTTATATATGGCCTTTCATATGTGTAACCGGTTCCATGCCGAATATCACGTATTCGACATCATAACCGACTTGCTTTCAAACGGACGTTCATCGCGATTCATACAGACATTGGTACAAGAGAAAAAACTCTTTACCTCCATCGACGCCTATATTTCGGGAAGCCTCGACGAGGGTTTGCTGCATATTACAGGAAAACCAGCTTCGGGCATCACCCTGGAGCAGGCAGAAGAGGCTGTATGGCAGGAGCTCGACAAACTGAAAACGATTCCGGTAGCCGAAGAAGAACTGGAGAAGGTAAAGAACCGCTACGAAAGCGAACAAATTTTCAACAACATCAATTACCTGAATGTAGCAACCAACCTTGCATTCTTTGAATTGCTTGGACACGCGGAAGATATAAATCTGGAAGTAGGAAAATACCGTTCGGTAACGGTCGGACAGATACAAGATACGGCATGCCGTACTTTTGTACCCGAGAATTGTAACATTCTATATTATAAAGCTATCAAATGAGTCAGTCACATTACCGCGCATTATTATCATTAGGCCTTCCTATTGTCATCGGGCAGATAGGAGTTATCGTATTGGGATTTGCTGATACGCTGATGATCGGACATCACAGTACGACAGAACTGGCTGCTGCCAGCTTCGTCAATAACATGTTCAATCTTGCCATTATCTTCAGTACAGGATTTGCCTATGGACTGACGCCTGTTGTGGGCAGTCTGTTCGGACAGCACAAAGTAAGCGAGGTAGGAAGAACGCTTAAAAACAGCCTTGCAGCCAATACTGTACTGGCAGCGATCGTATGCCTGGTAATGACTATACTTTATCTGAACCTTGACCGTATGGGGCAGCCTGATGAGCTGATACCGCATATGCGTCCTTACTTTATGGTATTGCTGGTTTCTCTGCCATTCGTATTATGGTTCAACGGATTCAAACAGTTCTCCGATGGAATTACCGATACCAAAGTATCCATGTGGATATTATTAAGTGGTAACATTCTGAATATTATCGGCAACTATATCCTTATTTACGGTAAGCTTGGTATGCCCGAACTAGGCCTTCTAGGTGCAGGTATATCTACAATGGTATCACGTATTCTTATGGTCATAGCTTATCTGGTTCTGTTTTTCGGTACCGTCGTTACCAGAGTTTCAGAGAAGGTTTCCGACTGGGAAAAATCAACAGAACAGATTTTAGCTTGCTGAACAGACTAGGATGGCCCATTGCAGCACAAATGGGAATGGAAACAGCTTCCTTCAGCCTGAGTGCGATCATGGTTGGTTGGCTGGGAAGTGCAGAGCTTGCCAGCTATCAGATTATGATTGCTGTTTCACAAATATGCTTCATGATGTATTATGGCATGGGAGCTGCTGTATCTGTACGCATCAGTAACTTTCTAGGACAGAGGGATATAGTCAATGTAAGACGTACAGCAAACATTGGTTTTCACATCATTCTGATTATGATAGTCTGTACATCCATACCTATTTACCTGCTGCGTAACCACTTGGCGGATGGTTTACGGATGACGCAACTGTTGCTGCCATGGTAGCCCAGGTTATTATTCCGTTCCTTCTTTACCAGTTTGGCGACGGACTGCAAATCAATTTTGCCAATTCCTTGCGAGGCATTGCCGATGTACGCCTGATGATGTTGTTCTCATTTATTGCTTATTTCATTATATCACTTCCTTTGGGATACTTGTTCGGCTTTGTTTTCGACTGGGGAATCACCGGTATATGGATGGCTTTCCCGTTCGGCTTGACCAGTGCCGGAATTATGTATTATCTCAGATTCAGATATAAAACGGGAAAAGGAGTCTGACTATGTTTTCTACTTCAACGAAAATTGCCTTCGGATATATTTTACTCATTTGCTTGCTTTTCGGAGCTATCGGATACATTCACCAGCAAATGACATTGCTCACTACGCCTACGGGACTGGAAGAAACAATCAGTAACCGGAGGAAAACAACGCACCAGATTGTAACCCAACTATACGAAGCAGAAATTATCGGACAGACATTACGTATCGGACGACTTAATGAATATCCTAAATACAAAAGGGCGATGAAAGAAGCCAGCGCCCTTATAGACTCTCTTCAGCAACTTCTGACTGATACATTGCAACAGATGCGTCTGGATACAGTACGTTCATTGCTGCGGAATAAAGAGCAAAACATGGTACTGGTGCTCGAAGCCATGAAGCAAAGCCCCACAGACGAATTGTACCGGCAGCAGCTGGATAGTCTGATTATGCAGCAAGACTCCATATTGAGCAGCACGCATGTACGCCGACGCGTGGTTACACACCGTAACTCATATACTATTCATCATAAACCCAAAAAGTTTTTCCGCAGACTTGCCGATGTATTTTCTCCCGGCAAGCCCGACTCAACTCAAGTGGACAATATCATCCAGGAAGAATATACAGATACGATAGACGAAGCTTACAATCCGGTTGATACCATTGCTACTATGCTGACGTCTATACAGCACAAGGTTTTCCAGACAAGACAAGAAAGTATGCGGACGCTTGACGCACGCATCAACCAGCTGCGTATTGCAGGAGGAAGGGTAAGCCAGCGTGTAAATCAGCTGCTGGATAATATAGAGGACGATGAACAAAAGGCAATGGAAGTCCGCATAGCACACGAACAAGACATCCGCCAGCAGGCTGCATGGACAATGGCAACGATTGCTATTCTGGCTGTATTGCTTGTGCTTATTTTCTTTACCATTATCTGGCGAGATATAACACGAAGTAACCATTACCGTAAAGAACTGGAAAAAGCTAAACTATATGCTGAAAATCTCCTTGTGGCACGAGAGAAACTGATGCTTACCATCACGCACGACATCAAAGCTCCTGCCGGATCCATTATCGGATATATAGATTTGTTAATCAGGCTGGTACAGGACCGTCGTCAGCAGTTTTACTTACATAATATGAAAAGTTCGGCAAATCATCTGCTGGACCTGATTACTTCACTTCTTGACTACCACCGACTGGAAGCAGGAAAAATGGATATTCACCCCGTAACGTTCAATCCACATGAACTGTTCGAAAGTATCTATACCAGCTTCTTGCCCGGAGCAGAAAAGAAACAACTAACCCTCAACTTCGAAGAGAACATACCACGTACGCTTAATCTTGAAGGCGATCCTTTCCGCATACGCCAGATTGCAGAAAACCTGATATCGAATGCACTGAAGTTTACTTCACAAGGAAGTATCACAATTCAAGTAGATTATGAGCAAAACCGGTTTACTTTCCGCGTAGAAGATACCGGTTGCGGTATGAGTATTCAAGAGCAGCAACGTGTATTCCAAGCTTTTACTCGTTTACAAAGTGCGCAGGGACAAGAGGGATTCGGACTTGGTCTGTCTATTACAAAGAAACTGGTTGAACTACTTAACGGCGAAATAACCATAGAAAGTGCTCCCGGAAAAGGAAGCATGTTTCAGGTTGTACTATTCTTACCTAAAGTAACGAAAGCACCAATAACTCAAGTCGAAACACTGTCGGACGACAAAAAGCAATGGCGTATTCTGTTAATAGATGACGACCGTATCCAGCTCAATCTGACAGAAGTCATGATTTATGACCTGTTCAATCATGCCCAACATAGCATTCCTCCTGTCATAAAATGCTGTACACAGCCGGAGGAACTCTTCAAGCTGATAGCTTCAGAAACATTTGATATTGTTTTTACTGATATACAAATGCCTGCAATGAACGGCTTTGAGCTACTCCAGAAACTGAGAAGCTCGATGTTCCACAGGCTAAAAACATTCCCGTCATAGCCATCACCGCCCGAAGCGATATGGATGAAACTGATTTTTGCACACAGGCTTTGCCGGATGTCTGCATAAACCTTTCAATCAGACTGAGCTGTTGAAAATTTTCAAAGCTCACATGCAAGAAGACTGGAAAGAAAATACAGTACAAACAGACAGTAAACCGTCTGATACAGAATGTACATATAATTTTTCACCCCTCACAGCTTTTTCGGGTGATGACCCTGCCGCTGCACATGAGATTCTGGAAACTTTCATCGGAGAAAGTACGAAGAATTATGAACGTATGAAACAGGCTCTAAGCAATAAGAACATGGCAGATTTGTGTAACGTAGCCCACAAAATGCTTCCTACTTTCACCATGATTGAAGCTAGAAAGCTATACCGGCCTTACAATGGCTGGAGTTTCATCGGGGAAACACAGATCTAAGTGATGAAGCCAGACAACATGCAGACGAAGCATTAAGTTGCATAGCTGACGTAATTAAGGAAGCCAAGAAGGTTTTAAACGACGGGAAGGACAACTAAAATAGTAAAAAAACTTCCAAAAGAAAACTTAAAAAACAATCTGAGGTACTCTGTTTACCGGAAAATTTAAATATGGTCTGAGTACTATACTGAAAAAATATTATCTTTGTATCAGATTACAGCCTTGGAATACCAGAAAAATGAATTAAAGAATGAAGTAAAACTCCGAAAAAGGAGCAGAATATTTGCGAAAAAACAAAGTGTTTCTGTAAAAGAGGCCACTGTTTCTCCACGTATTACCACAAACTAAATCCATTAGGACAACAAGGCTTTTTTTATTTGTAACATACCGGATAAAAAGAAATATATGACTCCGTCTATTCTCATAATCGAAGATGATTTAACTTTTGCTACCATGCTGAAAACGTGGTTGGGGAAAAAAGGTTTCGAAGTTGATACGGCAGGTAGTAGTTCACGTGCCAAGAAACAACTCTCAGCACGTTCTTACGACCTCATATTGTCTGACTTACGGCTTCCTGACCAAGACGGAATACATTTGCTGGCATGGCTTCGCAACCAGTCGTGCACTACTCCTTTTATTATTATGACGAGTTATGCCGAAATACAGACTGCCGTACAGGCCATAAAACAAGGAGCAAGCAACTATATAGCGAAACCAGTTCAGCCTGACGAATTGCTGAAAAAGATAAAAGAAGCTATCCAAAAATCTGAAGTTCCTGCTACGCCTAGTGAAGCGCATATTGAAAAAATACTCCGCAAAGTTTTCTGGAAGGTGAAAGTGAAGCAGCTCACCAATTATTCAGTTATGTCCGTCTGGTTGCCCCTACTCAAATGTCTGTTCTCATAAATGGAGCAAGTGGTACGGGAAAAGAATATGTAGCACACCGAATCCATGAACTAAGTAAACGAAATGGAAAGCCTTTCATAGCAATAGACTGTGGATCGATACCCAAGGACTTGGCTGCATCTGAGTTTTTCGGACATATAAAAGGTTCATTTACCGGAGCGCTAAATGATAAAGTAGGTGCATTTGAAGAAGCCAACGGAGGTACTTTATTTCTCGATGAAATAGGAAACCTGAGTTACGAGGTACAGGTTCAGCTGCTGCGTGCTTTACAGGAACGCCGTATTCGCAGATAGGTTCGACCAAGGAAATAGAGGTGGATGTAACGACTTGTAAGTGCCACCAACGAAAACCTGAAGGAAGCTATAGCTAAAGGTACATTCCGCGAAGATTTATATCATCGTATTAATGAATTTACCCTACGAATGCCCGACCTGAAAGAGCGTCCCGAAGATATTCTGCTCTTTGCTAATTTCTTTCTGGATCAGGCAAACCGAGAACTGGAACGTACGTTGATCGGTTTTGACGCTGCTGCAAGTGAAGCACTTCAACGCTATTCATGGCCAGGCAACTTGCGTCAACTAAAAAATATTGTCAAACGTGCTACGTTACTGGCACGAGGAGAATTTATTACTGTACACGATTTAGGAGAAGAGATTCTCGCACAGCCCGTAAGTCCTGCTACATCATCATTTGCTTTACACGATGAAGAAGCAGAAAAGAAACGGATAATGAATGCTTTGCAACAAACGGGAAATAACAAAACCAAAGCAGCACTGTTGCTGGGGATAGACCGTAAAACATTATACAATAAAATGAAACTGTATAATATCGGGTAATATTTCTCCTGAAAATTTATTCATTGAAGATAAAATTCCACAAAACTGTGGATTTATTCCACAGTTTTTTCTACACATTCCACAGTTTCCCCAATCTACAGGAAGTCACAGTTTTATTCAAACATTTATAAATCAAAGAATTAAATAAAATCCTTTTTTTCTGGCACGATGATTGCAATATATCTCTTACGAGAGAATTGGATACACACACTCTATACAACATAAAAAAAGGCAAAAACTAAACTATAAACCCAACCCCATAAAAACAAAAGAGAGAAAGGTTGATTTCCCCCTGAAATACAACCTTTTGACAAGAAAATGAAGATGCCTATGTGTTTTTAACAAACGAGGACGCTGTGAAGCGTCCTCGTTTTCTCTTTTTATTTGTTCATTTCGAAGCCATTCCATAAATTACCGGAAGGAACAGGTGCTGTTATATCAATCGGTTCTTTCGATACCGGATGAATAAACCGTACCCTACGCGCATGCAGGCAAATACTTCCGTCAGGATTCGACCGTGGAAAGCCATATTTCAGATCACCTTTAATGGGACATCCCATCTTTGCAAGCTGACAACGAATCTGATGATGCCGTCCGGTTTTTAAATCCACTTCCAGCAAATAATAATTTTGTGAATGCCCTATCAGTCTGTAGTTAAGAACAGCTTTCTTCGAGTTCTTCACTTCTTTATCGTAAGCATACGATTTATTTTGCTTTTCATTGCGTACCAAATAATGTACCAGCTCCCCTTCTTCAGCAGGAGGACACTGCTTCACGATGGCCCAATAAGTTTTCTTCACTTCACTGTTGCGAAACATATCGTTCAGACGAGCCAAAGCTTTACTGGTTTTAGCAAAAACCACCAGTCCGCTTACAGGTCGGTCCAGACGATGTGCTACGCCTAAAAACACATTACCAGGCTTGGAATACTTTTCCTTCAGATATTGTTTTACAGTTTCAGACAAAGGTATATCTCCAGTCTTGTCACCCTGCACAATTTCGGAAGCCGTTTTATTTACTATAATAATATGGTTGTCTTCGTATACTACGGTCATAATGCCATAAAATAAAAAAGATGAAGAATGAAGAATACGATGCAGCGACAAATATTGACTGCATGTAGGTTCCTCATTCTTCACCTACAAATTATTTACTAAATATTACATGTTCATACCACCGTCTACCTGAATTACCTGACCTGATACATAAGCAGACAAGTCAGAAGCCAGGAACAATGCGATGTTTGCAACATCTTCCGGAGTACCTCCACGACGCAAAGGAATCTTCTTAGCCCATTCAGCTTTTACTTCGTCAGACAATTTTGCAGTCATATCAGTAATGATGAATCCCGGAGCAATAGCATTTGCACGGATACCACGAGAACCAAGTTCCTGAGCAATAGACTTAGCCAAACCAATCATACCTGCCTTTGATGCAGAGTAGTTACACTGTCCGGCGTTACCATGTACACCTACAACAGAAGCATGTTGATGATGTTACCACTCTTCTGACGCATCATGATTGGAGTACAAGCGTGAATAAAGTTGAAAGCAGATTTCAAGTTAACACCGATTACGGCATCCCACTGTGCTTCACTCATTCTCATCATCAAACCGTCTTTTGTGATACCTGCATTGTTAACCAGAATATCGATAGTACCAAAGTCTTCTTTAATCTGTTCAACAACTTTTGCAGTATCTTCAAAGCTGGCAGCATTTGAAGCGTAACCTTTAACCTTTACTCCCAATGCAGCAATTTCAGCTTCTGTATTCTTTCCGTTTTCATCAATTACCAAGTCTGTAAATGCAATATTTGCACCTTCGGCAGCAAATTTCATTGCAATAGCTTTACCGATACCACGAGCAGCACCGGTTACGATAGCTGTTTTTCCTGTTAATAATCCCATGATTTGTTATATTTAAAAGATTAAACTTATTTTTCTTTCCGACATCCCAAAGCACCATACACGATTTTAGACACATACCGCCAGCCGGTTTCGTCGTCCAGATCCTCTCCTATCTGTCCACGAATGTATGGAACTTCAATTCCTTTAATACAATAATGCAATATATCGGCGGTTATCTCTACATTATCTATATCGAACAGCCCTTGTTCTTTTCCTTCTCTCAAGACTTCACGAAAAAGCTTTATTTCGTTGTTGTCGAAATACTTTCTCATTGCTTCTACACGCCAGATATCACGGAAGAAATCGGCACGGAGCGTACCATTACGATAAACCGCCATTTTAATAATATCAAGATGTGTAGTAATCAGCTCCAGGATTTTCTCATCGGGTACAGTAGGTTTCTTGGCAACCTTATCCATTGTATCCGAAAGCATCTTGAGTTCCGACTCTACCACAGCCATATAAATCTGATCTTTACTTTTAAAATAAGTATATAGAGTACGACGGCCTTTTTTAGATGCCACGGCAATATCATTCATTGTCGTAGCCTCAACTCCTTTCTTGGCGAATAGCTGTCGGGCAACGTCTACTAACTTGGCTCTGGTCTTCAATACAGTCATTCTAACTCTCCTATTGCACAATCTACATTATTGTGAGCAAAATTACTGTTTTTCTTTTATCTACACAAATTCAGACCAGATTTTCCACTGTAAGCGACAGAGTTTATGAGTTCTTTTGCCTTTATCCTACCCAAAATGAATCTTACAAGCTCTTGTCGCCGAGAGATTTTTTCAGCTAAAGGATAAAAAACATCAAAGTTCAACCTAATACGGCAGTAAATCTATCTCTCAAACTTTTCTTCCAGCGTCAGATATTCTAAGAAAAAACAAAAAAATCCACTTAATAGATTTTAATATTTACGGCAAGAAAAAGTAAAAAAAGATGCATAGATCTACATTTTTCACGAAGAAATACACAAAAAAGATCAAATAATTCGTCCAAAAATTTGTTTTTCAAAATAAAACCCTTACCTTTGCACCACAATTAAGGAATAACATCGCGGAGTGGAGCAGTTGGTAGCTCGTTGGCTCATAACCCAAAGGTCGTCTGTTCGAGTCAGGCCTCCGCAAC
>ENA-OQHA01001165-OQHA01001165.1-human-gut-metagenome-genome-assembly--contig:-NODE-1165-length-10633-cov-2.899391_pt1 | contig 10633 bp, 12 predicted proteins | sample MGYA00242558_ERZ504707 | MGnify/ENA primary metagenome ERZ504707 (study PRJEB26092, sample SAMD00036197) | human gut metagenome | host: Homo sapiens | study: EMG produced TPA metagenomics assembly of... | reverse complement strand
TATTCCAAGGGATTGGAAGACGGGGAGTGCTGGCAGTCTGCAAACATTTTCCCGGACACGGTGATACGGATACAGATTCTCACAAGAAGCTTCCTGTGTTGAACTTTGACCGTGCCCGTCTGGACAGCATTGAACTTTATCCTTTCCGTCAGGCTGTTCAGGCTGGAATCGGAGGAGTTATGGTTGGACATTTGCAAGTGCCTCAGATCGGCGGAAGCTGCATCTATTTCTCCGGCTCTCGTTCGGGATTTATTGAAGAAGGATCTGGGTTTCTCCGGACTGGTGTTTACGGATGCACTGGAAATGAAAGGTATTTCCGGGAACGAAGGAGTATGCGCCCAGGCTTTACAGGCTGGAAATGACTTGCTGCTGGCGCCACGTAATCTGAAGCGTGAACTGGATGCCGTGCTGAATGCCGTGAAAGCCGGAAAGCTGACTGAAGCGGATATTGATGAACATTGCCGTAAGGTACTTACTTATAAATATGCTTTAGGATTGTCTCGTCGTCCGGCTCCTGTTCCGTCGGATGTACGGAAGCGTATTGAAACAGCTTCGACAAGACGTTTGATCCGTCATTTGAACAATGCTTCGGTGACCGTACTGAAGAATGAAGAAGACATGCTCCCACTGGACCTGTCCCTGTCGGGAACCGTGTTGCTCAGTCTTTCTCCAAGCCTGGCCCAGGCATATCCTTTTTATAAAAGATTGCGTGAAGTAATTCCTGTCAATTGGATTCGGGCAGATTTGGATTCCTTGCGTTCCCTGGAAAGAGTGCTTCGTCCGGCCCAGCAGGTTATCGTTGCCGTACACGAAAAGAATGTTGCCCAATATGCCTCTTTACTGGAGCCGCTGGCTGCCGATAAGCCGGTGGTGCTGGTTTGTTTTCAGGATGGGGATGTTCTGCTTCCGCTGGAAAAGGCGGTGGCTTCAGCAGCTTCTGTGGTGCTGGCTCATTCAGACAGTGAATCCTTGCAGCATTATGTTGCGGATGTACTGTTGGGAAAAGCTTTGGTTGACGGACGGCTGTCTGTTCCGTTGGGAAATTTGTTTGCGGCAGGAACCGGTGTGACTTTAGATCCGAATCATCCGCGTGACTATAAGCCGGAGGATTTTAACATGAGTTCGGAAATCTTGTCTCAAATCGATACGATTGCAGAAGAAGGAGTCAAGGCTGGTGCCTATCCGGGATGTCATGTGCTGATCATGCGGTATGGTTATCCGGTTTACAACAAATGTTTCGGTTCTCATACCTACGAAGGGAAACAGCCTGTCCGCGAGAATGATCTTTATGATCTGGCCTCACTCAGCAAGGCTTCTGCACGTTGCTGGCCGTTATGAAATTATATGATGAGGGAAAATTCGGACTGACAGACAAGGCTTCACAATACCTTCCGTTCCTGCAGGGAACAAACAAGTCCCGAATTACTATTCAGGATTTGCTTTTCCATGAATCAGGCTTGCCTGCTTACTGGCCTTTCTATGAGGAGGTAATTGATACGAAAAGCTGCAAGGGAGGGCTGTTTACTAAACGTCCGGATGCTACGCATACCATACAGGTGGCTTCCAATTTATATGCTTGTACTGATTTTAAGTTGAATCCTCAGTGGGCTTCGCGCACTTCTTCACCGGAATATCCGGTACAGGTGGCCGAAAACTTATATATAAAGGAGGAATTCCGTCAGGTGATGCTGGATAAGATTGCTGAAATGCCGTTGAAAGGAAAGTCGTATCGGTATAGTTGCCTTAATTTTGTCTTGTTGAAAGAAATTGTGGAGCGTTTGGCTGGAATGCCGCTTGATGCATATCTGGACAGTACTTTCTACAAGCCGATGGGACTGACTCGTACCACTTATCATCCGCTGAAACACTTCCGTCCATCGGAAATCGTTCCTACGGTTCAGCAGGACTTTTTGAGAGGCGGTCCGTTGCGTGGTTATGCACACGATGAAATTGCAGCCTTGCTGGGCGGAGTTTCAGGAAATGCCGGACTGTTTTCCACGGCTCATGACGTAGCGGTCATCTGGCAGATGCTGCTCGACAGAGGAGTGTGCGGGGACCGCCGTTATCTTTCACGGGCAACGTGTGATCTTTTCATTACCTTGAAGTCGAAAAACAGTCGCCGGGGACTGGGCTTTGACAAGCCGGATACGGAGCATCCGGAGAATGGACCATGTGCAGCCGGAATTCCGGCCTCTGTCTTTGGTCATACGGGATTTACAGGTACTTGTGCCTGGGTGGATCCGGATAATGAACTGGTGTTCGTTTTCCTGAGCAACCGGATTTATCCGAATCCTTACGGGCGGAATGCTCTGATGAAACTGAATATACGTCCTCGTATCCAACAGGCAATGTATCAGTCACTAACGAAGTAAAACAATTTAGACTAGGTACAAATTATTTAGATTTTGTAATGTGGATGTTGCAATAAACACTAAAAACGTTACCTTTGTGACATCAATTAGTACTAATAAAATAACTTAACTTTTACAACAATGGCTTACGTAATTAGTGACGACTGTATCGCATGCGGTACTTGTATCGATGAATGCCCGGTAGGCGCAATCTCAGAAGGTGATAAATATTCTATCAATCCTGACGCTTGCACAGAATGTGGAACTTGTGCAGATGTTTGTCCTTCTGAAGCTATTCACCTGGGATAATCGAAAGTCGTTTTTATGACAATTTATACAGAGCTGCTTCTTCTGAGGCGGCTCTGTTTTTTTTACCCTAAAAAGGGTATTGTGATATTTCGCTTTTTCTCCTACTTTTGTGGTTATTAAATGTTTTGTTATGGCAAAGATACATCAACAACTGACCGAACTGATCGGGCATACTCCTCTGCTGGAATTGCAGAAACTGGCCCGTTTGCATCAAAGCAAAGCGAGAATCATCGCCAAACTGGAATATTTTAATCCGGGAGGAAGTGTCAAAGATCGTGTTGCACTGGCTATGATCGAAGACGCAGAGCGCAGGGGAATCCTGAAGCCCGGAGCTGTTATCATTGAGCCTACCAGTGGAAACACTGGAGTAGGACTGGCCTGGGTAGCCGGGGTGAAAGGGTATAAGACCATACTTACCATGCCTGAAACCATGAGTCTGGAACGGCAGAATCTGCTGAAAGCTATGGGAGCGCAGCTGGTTCTGACTTCTGGAGAAAAAGGAATGAGCGGAGCCATTGAAAAAGCCAACGAATTGCGTGACACTACTCCGAGTGCTGTGATCCTTCAGCAGTTTGAAAATCCTGCCAATCCGGAAGCACATGTTCGTACGACGGCCGAGGAAATCTGGGCCGATATGGACGGACAGGTGGATGTGTTCGTCGCCGGAGTGGGGACGGGCGGAACTTTGAGCGGAACAGGAAGAGGACTGAAAGTTCATAATCCGGCTGTGGAAATCATTGGTGTGGAACCGGATTCTTCTGCGGTTTTGTCAGGTGACAAACCGGGCCTGCATAAGATTCAGGGGATCGGAGCCGGTTTTGTTCCGAAGACATACGATGCCAGTGTCGTTGATAAAGTGATTCGTGTGGCAGACGATGATGCTATCCGGACAGGACGTGAACTTTCTTTGCAGGAAGCTTGCTGACAGGTATTTCGTCGGGAGCGGCTGTCTTTGCAGCCCTGCAGCTGGCCCGGCAGCCGGAATATGCAGGCAAGAATATCGTTGTATTGCTTCCTGACACCGGTGAGCGCTATCTTTCGACTGTGCTGTATGCTTTTGAGGACTATCCTCTTTGATAAGGAAAACGGAGTTCAGATGTAATATTCCACAACGTCGACAAGGCCCGAGCGGAGTGCATGACGGATGGCTTCGTGGGCGTTGTTGACACCCAGTTTCCGGAAAATATTTTTGCGGTGAGTCATGACGGTATATATACTCAGGAAGCGTTCTGAGGCAATATCCTTGGTGCTTTTTCCCAATGCCATAGCCCGGAGTATTTCTTTTTCTGTCGTGGTAAGCGGAGAGACAGCGTCTGTTGTCTTCCCGGATTGTTTCAGCCAGGCGGCCACTTTCCCGGTGAGATAAGGACGTCCTTCCGTTGCTTCGGTGAGGCATTCCCGGATTTCTTTCAGGGAGGAATCTTTCGGCAGCATGCAGAAGAGAGCCTGACTGAACACCAGCCGGCGGGTCAGTTCCTGATTCAGTGAATCACAGAACAGAATAAAGGGAGCACGTGGAAAGCGTTCTTTCAAGGCTGACAGCTGACTTTCCGTGCAATCAAACAGGGTATAATCGATTACGGCTACTGCTTCCGGATCTGCAAGCAGGGCTCGGGTCAGCTCGCTCCGGCTGTCTGCCTCCGTGACGGTGCTGAAGAGAGAGGCGCATTCTGTAACGGCCAGTGCCTGCATCCCCCGTCGTGTGATATCCTGATTGTCGGCCAGTATAAGTGTTCTTTTCATAAAATCCCTTTCTGGAAAGAACAACCAGTCTTTTCTGAATGTTCATTTTAAGGCATAAAAAACGCTTCGGCGTTTGACTTTGAACGTCGAAACGTTTTAGGTCAAACGCCGAAGCGTTTTAAAAAAAGCCCGAAGGGTTTTTAATCCCTTCAGGCTTTCAATGGTATGTTTCGTCTTATTTCAGGCGTGCCAGTGTTTCCTTGATGCGCTTCATGGCTTCCACGATGTTCTCATCGGAAGTTGCATAGCTCATACGGATACATTCGGGAGCTCCGAAAGAAGTTCCGCCCACGCAAGCCACATGACCTACTTCCAGCAGATACATAGCCAGGTCATCAGCGTTGTTGATAACGCGGTCGCCGTCCTTCTTGCCGAAGAAAGAATCACATTTCGGGAAGAGGTAGAAGGCACCTTGCGGGTGATTTACTTCGAATCCCGGGATTTCTTTAGCCAGCTTGACGATCAGGTCGCGGCGGCGTTCAAACGCCTTGCGCATTTCTTCTACAGGAGCCTGTGTACCGGTGTAAGCAGCTTCAGCGGCTTTCTGAGATACAGAGCAAGGTCCTGAAGTATATTGTCCCTGCAGCTTGTTGACACCTTTCACAATCCATTCCGGTCCGGCAATGAAACCGATACGCCATCCGGTCATTGCATAAGCTTTGGATACACCGTTGACGATGACAACGCGGTCTTTGATTTCAGCGAACTGAGCGATGCTCTGGTGCTTGCCGATGTAGTTGATGTGTTCATAAATTTCGTCGGCAACAACGATGACACGTTCATGTTTAGCCAGAACTGCAGCCAGTCCGGCCAGTTCTTCCTGTGAATATACAGATCCGGTCGGGTTTGACGGAGAGCAGAGGATCAGGACACGGGTTTTCGGAGTGATGGCAGCTTCCAGCTGTTCCGGAGTGATCTTGAAGTCCTGTTCGATGCCGGCACGTACGATAACGGGAGTACCTTCAGCCAGCTTCACCATTTCCGGATAGCTCACCCAGTAAGGAGCCGGAACGATTACTTCATCACCTTTGTTCACCAAAGCCAGAATCGTGTTGCAGACAGATTGCTTGGCACCATTGGCACAGCTGATCTGAGCGGCGGTATATTCCAGACCGTTTTCCTTCTTCAGCTTTTCTACGATGGCATTCCGCAGAGCCGGATATCCGGCTACGGGAGAGTAGCGTGAGTAGTTCTCGTCAATTGCCTTTTTGGCAGCTTCTTTGATGTGGTCAGGAGTATCGAAATCGGGTTCTCCCACACTCAGGTTGATAACGTCAACGCCTTGAGCCTTGAGCTCACTGCTTTTTTGTGACATAGCCAGTGTCGCCGATGGAGACAGGCTGTTCAAACGATCTGAAAGTTGATTCATGTTAGTTTTATTTAAGTTAGAGTTGTTTTGTATTTAAAGTGTCCGTATCATTTACGGTCACCCAGGATCCGCAGCAGATAGAGGAACAGGTTAATGAAGTCCAGATAAAGAGTCAGGGCTCCCATCAGTGCGATCTTCTGGGTTGTCTCGTTTACTTCGATATCTTCTCCGCTCAGCATTTGCTTGATCTTCTGTGAATCATAGGCTGTCAGTCCTACGAACAGCAGCACGCCTACGTAAGAAATGATCAGATCCATCATGGAATTGTGCAGGAACATGTTGACGAGTGAGGCGATTATGAGTCCGATCACTCCCATGATGCACAAGTTGCCGATGCGTGTGAGATCTTTCTTGGTGGCATAGCCGAACAAAGCCATTGCTCCGAACGTTCCTGCGGTGACAAAGAATGTCGTGGCTATTGAACTCATGGTGTAAATGAGGAACAGCATGGACATTGTGACTCCGTTCAGGATAGAGTAGACAATGAACAGGATGGTTGCTGTCGTAAAGGAGATGCGGTTGATGCGGGCCGACATGTAGAATACCAGACCGAACTCAGCAATCAGCACTCCCCAGAAAGCCATCTGGTTTTGCAGCATAAGATTCAGCAATGTGTAGGATTTGGCTACATACAGAGCGGTGAATCCGGTGATGACCAGTGCAAGAGTCATCCATACATACACGCTCCGGAACAGGCTGGCCTGTGCGACCGAGCGTGTAAATGTTTTGGTTATTTCGTTTGTTTCCATGGTTTGCAGTTTAATTATTTATTGAAATGCAGGGTGTGTCCCATACGTTCCTTTTTGGTATGCAGGTAACGTTCGTTATAAGGATTGGGAGTTACTTCGATAGGAACGTTTTCCACGATTTCCAGTCCGTAAGCTTCCAGACCGACACGTTTCACCGGATTGTTGGTCAGCAGACGCATCTTGTGGATACCGATTTCGCGGAGAATCTGTGCACCTACACCATAATCTCTTTCATCCACCTGATGTCCCAGACAAAGGTTGGCGTCAACAGTGTCCATACCTTCTTCCTGCAGTTTGTAGGCTTTCATCTTTTCCATCAGTCCGATGCCGCGTCCTTCCTGGTTCAGGTAAACGATAGCACCTTTGCCTTCTTTTTCGATGCGTTCCATTGCTTTGTGAAGCTGGTCGCCGCAGTCACAGCGCATAGAGCCGAAGATGTCTCCGGTTGCACAGGAAGAGTGTACACGTACAAGTACCGGTTCGTCTTCCTTGAATTCACCTTTGATCAGGCTACATGTTCCAGGCCGTTGCTTTTCTGGCGGAACGGGATCAGACGGAAGTGACCGTGAGAAGTCGGCATATCTACTTCCACACCTTTTTCTACCAGTGATTCCTGTTTCAACCGGTAAGCAATCAAGTCAGCGATAGAGATCAGTTTGAAGCCATATTCATCAGCCATTTTCTTCAGTTCCGGCAGACGGGCCATGGTTCCGTCCTCGTTCATGACTTCCATCAGTGCTGCTGCGGGATAAAGTCCGGCCAGACGAGCCATATCTACACTTGCTTCAGTATGTCCGGCACGGCGCAAAACTCCTTTTTCCTGTGCATACAGCGGTTGATATGTCCCGGACGTCCGAAAGTTTCGGGAGTAGAAGTCGGGTCAGCCAGTGCACGGATGGTAGCGGCACGGTCAGCAGCAGAAACTCCGGTGCTGCATCCTTCCAGTTTGTCGACGGTTACGGTAAAGGGAGTTCCCAATACAGATGTATTGTTGTTTACCTGATGTGGAAGATCAAGTTCTTCACAACGGGAAATGGTAATCGGGGCACAAAGCACGCCTCTGGCATGTTTCAGCATGAAGTTTACTTTCTCGGGAGTGATCTTTTCAGCGGCAATGATCAGGTCACCTTCATTTTCACGGTCTTCGTCATCCACTACAATGACAAATTCGCCCTTGCGGAAATCTTCAATTGCTTCTTCAATTGTATTCAGTTTTATTTTCTCCATAATGCTTGTTTATAGGGTTATAAAAGATTAGTTCGTATATGGTTTTCCAATTCTTCGTTCGTCTTGAGTATCACTTTCAGATCTTTGTCCAGTCTCACCCGATACCGCCAGATGTTGAGCCACACCAGCAGTCCGGCCGGAACGATGATTCCGAAAATCAGATTCAGCCAGCGGTTGTCGAACAGGCTCTTATGAGCTTTAACCGACAAGTAGGGATATTTGTTCAGCATGTTCAGCAGGATGTTGTCCTTGCTGTTTGAAAGTTCCTCGATCAGATTTTCTATTTGCAGGCTGATTTCCCGGATTGCATCGTCGTGTTCGTTGTTGGTGAAGATCTGGAAGTAATTAGGAGGTCCCAGCAACTTATGCTTATTGGCATAATCCTGACATTGTCCGCTGATGGCTTCCAGACGGTTTACGACGTCTGCATAGTCGGGAGTATGAATAATAACTTCCTTCTTGAAGATGTGCCGGCTCTGACGGATGCCGAGCAGTTTCCGGAAGAAAGCAATGTAACATCAATGTTGAATACGACGGAGTCCTTGTTTGACTTGTAGGTCAGGAATCCTCCCAGCGGAGCCAGAACGAGGGTACTCATCCAGGTTCCTAATATAATGTTCATTTCACCACTTTTGGCTACACGTGTTGCTCCTGAGTCGATGATGTAATACAGGATAAAGATCAGCACGGACAGAACCACAGGCATACCCAGTCCTCCTTTTCGGATAATGGCACCCAGCGGAGCTCCGATAAAGAAGAAAATGATGCAGGCCAGTGAAAGAGTTATCTTCTTATGCCAGTCAGAGCGGTGCCCGCGGATATTGGCATCTGTTTCCTTGGTCAGATAACTTTTCATGCTCCAGTCGGATGAAAGGGACGAAAGCCGGTTCTCACAAGTAGAAAGAGTTTTGAGCTTTTCGGCAGAAGTCAGTGTGTTGAAAACGCTGTCTATATTGATGACTGAGAGTTTTTCTTCCTGAATTTTGACGGAGTCCGACTTGCTTAATATGGGCGCTTTGTAGGTTGACTGCATGATGTCGCTGTGCATGGAACGTCCCAGACTGTCCGCATAGGCAGTCAGAGAGTCAATGGCATGCGTAATTTCGTTCATGTTCTTGATATCCGAACGCCGGTTCAGGAAGTTCCGTCAACCATGTTGAATTGTGTGTCGAATTGGATGAGTGTATGCTTTTCCCGGAATGTCTCTCTCCGGTAAGGAACATTTCTGGATAATCCGGCTTGCGACTTCAGGTTTTCAAACTGCTCACCATTGTAGAGGTGCAGGTACAGGTGTTGCTTGTCGGCGGTCAGTTCCAGCTTTCCTTCGGCAGCCCAGATGATATGTGCATTTTCGAATCCGTCAGAGAAGTTGTAGATCAGTACATCTTTCAGAATACCGGTTTCACGGTCTTTCTGTTTTACGTAAATGTTGTATCCGTCGATATCGCTGTAGAAACACCTCGGGGATATCTACTTCGGGCGACTTCTGTTTCATGGAACGATGAGCGTCCACAGTTCCTTTTGTGCCTTGGGGCCGACTACATTCTGAAAGAAAAAGGAAGTCAGTCCGAGCAGTACGCAAAAGAGAATGACCGGTTGCATGATGCGCAGCAACGGAATACCGGCAGCTTTCATGGAAAGCAGCTCATAACGCTCGCCGAAGTTTCCGAATGTCATCAGGGCAGCCAGCAGGATAGCCAGAGGAAGTGATAATGGAATCAGTGTCAGTGCCGAGAGAAAGAAGAACTGGGCCAGGACTTTTATTTCCAAACCTTTTCCCACCAGTTCGTCTACGTATCTCCACAGGAACTGCATCATGAAGATGAACAGACAGATGAAAAAAGTTCCTGCGAAGAGCAGCAGGAAACTTTTCAGTACAAATATGTCGAGCTTTTTTATGCGTAGCATGCTTGTTTACTATTATCAAAGTGCAAAAATAGCATAAAAAGCGGACAGAAAGACTATGTTTGAATATTTTTAGATTTATAGTCCGCAAACTCTTCTCAGGACTTCGATTTGGGAATCCCAAAGGCTTCTGACATCCTCTTCTTCTCCCGGATCTGCAAAGTCGGTAACTTCCAGCAAATAGTCGGAGGTTAGTTCGTTGTAATTCATTTTAAGTTCAAAGAATGTTTTGGTATCTTCGTCGGCCCAGTGAAAGCGGATGAATGATTCTGTTCTGAAATTGATGACTTCTGCTTTTCGGGTTTCTGTTTTTCCCCATTGGAAAGTGAAGAGTTTGCCTACGTTGGAAACTTTGTCGGCAAACCATCGCTGTAAGCCGGAAGGAGTACTGATTGTTGCCCATATAATGCTCCCGGAAGAGGGATTTAGTGGGTATTCAATGCGTATTTTCTTTTTCATGGTCGGTTTTTCTTATTTTGAGTTTAAAGATAACGGCGACAAATTAAAGTAATTTTTTGTATACTGCATAGGATAATATCTGTTTTTTGTGAAGCCTGTAATTTTACCCGAAGATCGTGCGGGAAGAGGAAAGTGAGGAAAAAGTTTGCATTTTTTTAGCGAAGGTATTGCGTAATTCAAAAATATGATTTACCTTTGCACCCGCAATCGAGAAATGATGGCGGGATAGCTCAGCTGGTTAGAGCGCATGATTCATAATCATGAGTCCCCGGTTCAATCCCGGGTCCCGCTACAAAGAAGACATTTAAGAGTAACATCTTAGATGTCTTTTTTTGTGTTGGGTTCGGAGATAATCTGGCTCAATGCAAAATTTCTTGGGGGTCAACGTAAAAACGGGTCAACGTAAAAACCTGAGGGATTTATTGTTTAGGCATAAATTTTAGTCAGTCTGTACAAAAAGAATGCCTTGTCTTTAACTCCCCTGAACTGCGCACGAAAGTTCTTTATTTTAGCATTAAAGG
>ENA-OQHA01001164-OQHA01001164.1-human-gut-metagenome-genome-assembly--contig:-NODE-1164-length-10635-cov-2.470308_pt1 | contig 10635 bp, 17 predicted proteins | sample MGYA00242558_ERZ504707 | MGnify/ENA primary metagenome ERZ504707 (study PRJEB26092, sample SAMD00036197) | human gut metagenome | host: Homo sapiens | study: EMG produced TPA metagenomics assembly of... | reverse complement strand
ATCTGCGGTTCCACCCTGGCTCTGATGGATGCCGGTGTGCCCATCAAGGCACCTGTTGCCGGTATCTCCTGCGGCTGATCACCGAGGGCGACCGCTGGATGACCATGCTGGATATTCAGGGCGTGGAGGATTTCCACGGCGATATGGACTTCAAGGTGGGCGGCACCCGCAAGGGCATCACTGCCATCCAGATGGACATCAAGATCGATGGCCTGACTTACGATATCATTGCCGAGGCCTTTGAGAAGTGCCGCAAGGGCCGCCTGTACATCCTGGACGAGATCATCAAGCCCGTGATCGCACAGCCCCGTGAGGAGCTGAGCCGCTGGCTCCCAAGATGTTCAGCATGATGATCCCTACCGATAAGATCAAGGACGTGATCGGTAAGGGCGGCAAGGTCATCCAGGACATCTGCGCCACCTGCAACTGCAAGATCGATGTGCAGGAGGACGGCCATGTGTTCGTCTCCGCCGTGGATCAGGAGGACGCAAAGCGCGCCATCTTCACCATCAAGACCATTGTGGAGGACCCCGAAATCGGTGCCATCTACAAGGGCAAGGTCACCCGCCTGATGAACTTTGGTGCCTTTGTGGAGATCGCACCGGGCAAGGAAGGTCTGGTGCACATCTCCAAGCTGGACACCAAGCGTGTGGAGCGCGTGGAGGATGTGGTCGCCGTGGGTGATGCCATCGTGGTCAAGGTCACGGACATCGACCAGCAGGGCCGCATCAACCTGAGCCGCCGCGATGCCATTCTGGCGCTGGAAGCCAAGCGCGCCGCGCAGGAGCAGCAGTAATCCATAAATCAGAGGGACCCCACAGCCGGTTGGCTGCGGGGTCCCTTTTTGCTGTCCGAAAAAATTTTTGGGTTTCCTCTTGACAGAAATGCAAAAATGTGTATTATTGTATTAGCTGCTTAATACAGCAACACATAAGGAGGGCAAAGCAGAATGAGTGAACAGTTTGATGCCAGCCGCCCGATCTATGCCCAGCTGGTGGAACGGCTCAAAGCCAGAATTCTGGCGGGCACCTACGCCGGGGGGCCATCTGGATTCGGTGCGGGATCTGGCCGCAGTTGCCGGGGTCAACCCCAACACGATGCAGAGGCTCTGGCCCAGCTGGAAAGTGAGGGCCTTGTGCGCACCGAGCGAACCAGCGGACGCTACGTCACGGAGGATACGAATTTGATCGAACAACTGCGGGCTGCCGCCGCCCATGACATCGCGGCAGATTTTCTGGAGAAGATGCGCAGCATCGGCTACACGCCGGAAAAGGCGGCAGCCCTGTTGGAGCACTGGGATACAGAGGAGGTAGAACCCCATGAGTAAGGTGCTGACCTGTGAAAAATTGACAAAAGTATACGGAAAGGAAAAGACCGCGCTGGACGGTATCGATCTGGAGCTGGATTTTGGCCGCATCGTAGGGCTGCTGGGCCCCAACGGCAGCGGCAAGACCACCCTGCTCAAGCTGGCCAATGGCCTGCTGCAGCCCACGGAAGGCCGCATCCGGATCGCGGGCATGGCCCCCGGCCCGGAGACCAAGGAGCTGGTCTCCTACCTGCCGGACGCCGACTGGCTGCCCGACTGGATGCGGGTGGAGGAGCTGGTGGAGATGTTCCGGGATTTTTACGGCACGCCCAGTCAGGCCAAGGCATACATCGCTTGACGCCGACAAGGCCAATGAGATGCTGGCCCGGCTGAACATCGCCCTCAATGCCCGGCTCAAGACCCTTTCCAAGGGCAACAAGGAGAAGGTTCAGCTGGTGCTGGCCATGAGCCGCAACGCCCGTCTCTACCTGCTGGATGAGCCCATCGGCGGCGTGGACCCTGCGGCCCGGGACTACATCCTGAACACCATCATTTCCAACTACAGCAAGGACGCGACCGTTGTCATTTCTACCCACCTCATCGAGGACATTGAGCCGGTGCTGGACGAGGCCGTGTTCCTGAAGGACGGCCGAATCTTTGCTCACCGCGCTGTGGATGATATCCGCGAGACTGAGGGCAAGAGCGTCGATGCATATTTCCGGGAGGTATTCAAATGCTGAAACAATTGCTGAAATATGAGTTCAAGGCCACGAAACGTCTGTATTTCGGGCTGTATCTGGCGCTGGCGCTGCTGAGCGTGGTGCTGGGCGTGACCTTCCGGCAGGAACACGCGCTGGCTCACAGCACAAGCTTCCAGAATCTCGAAGTGATTCTGATGATCGTGTATGTCTCGGTCATCCTTGCCATCGCGGTGCTCTGCTTCGTGAACACCATCCAGCGCTTTTATCAGAACCTGCTGGGCCGGGAAGGCTACCTGATGCACACGCTGCCGGTCAATGAGAACCAGCTCATCCTCTCCAAGCTCCTCACCAGCATGGTCTGGGTGCTGTGCAGCGGCCTTGTGGCATCGTCTGCATCACGGTGATGGTCAGCATCGGTGTGATTGACTCGGAGACCTTCGGCATGGTGGACTGGAACAGCTGGAAGCAGCTGTGGCAGATGCTGTACGAGGAGATAGGCCCGGAGTTCTGGGTGGCAATGGCATGGACCATCCTCATCAATCTGGCCCGGCTGGCAAGCCTCATCCTCTGCGTTTACGCTGCCTGTATGATCGCCCATCAATTCCCCAAGCATGTGATGGTGGCCGGGATCCTCGCGTTTATCGGCCTGAACATCGTGGAGACCCAGCTCGATAAGCTGCTGGGCACGAATGATGTGAGTATGATCGTGGATGTCACGTACCGGGTCGTGGGTGTGAACGTGACCGGTGTGAGCTATGGAGTGACCCCGATGCGCTGGCTGACGGCGGCACTTGGAACAGACGTTGGCTATCTGTTCTGCTTTGCCGTGACTGCAGCCATTGCGGCGGCATACTTCTTCCTGACCCGGTGGCTGATGAAAAATAAACTGAATCTGGAGTAAACAAAAAAGGCGGTGTGCCCGGAGCGGACACACCGTCTTTTGCTGTCTGGAAAAAGGATCACACGCCGGAAGCGCCGTAGTTTGCCAGCACACGCAGAAGGGTCGTTGACGTTGCAGCCGGGCCATGCCTTGTTCGGCATCCAGAAGCCCACGATGGTGCGGCTCTGGTCGTGGTAGTATTTCTCGAAGATCTCGCGGTAGAACAGGCTCTCCTTGGTAAAGGGCATACAGTGGCCGAGTAGTTTGCCCGGCGGAGCTGGAACTCCTCATCGGTGTACAGGCTCTCGGCATACTCCTTGATGTCGTCCACCATGCTGTGGCCCACGGCATCGGAGAAGGCTGCCTTTTCGCGCCAGAGGATCTCCGGGGGCAGCCAGTCGCCCTCAAAGGCCTTGCGCAGCAGGTACTTGCCTTGCCGTAGCTGTTCAGCTTCTTTTCGGGGTCAATGGCCATGACGTAGCGCACAAAGTCCAGATCGCCAAAGGGCACGCGGGCCTCGATGCTGTTGGCGGAGATGCAGCGGTCGGCCCGGAGGACATCGTACATGTACAGTTCCCGGATGCGCTTCTGGCTCTCCTGCTGGAAGGCATCGGCGGTGGGGGCGTAGTCGGTGTACTTGTAGCCGAACAGCTCATCGGAGATCTCGCCGGTCAGCAGCACGCGCACATCGGTCTGCTCGTGGATGGCCTTGCAGAGCAGGTACATGCCCATGCTGGCGCGGATGGTGGTGATATCCAGGTGCCCAGCAGTCGGATGACCTCCTCCAGGCTCTGGATGACCATGTCCCGGTTGATGATGATCTCATGGTGTTCGCTGCCCAGATAATCGGCGGTCTGGCGGGCATACTTCAGGTCGATGGCATCGGTATCCATGCCGATGGCAAAGGTACGGATGGGCTTGCCCAGCTTCTTGGATGCAATGGAGCAGACCAGCGAGGAATCCAGACCGCCCGAGAGCAGGAAACCCACAGGGGCATCGGCATCCAGACGCTTTTCCACGCCTGCGATCAGCTTTTCGCGGATGTTCCGCAGGGTGGTCTCCATGACATCCTCCATGGGGGCGGGCACGTCGGCAAATGTCTCATAGCGGACAAAGCGGCCATCGCAGTAGTAGCTGCCGATGGGGAAGGGGCGGATGTCGTCGCACCAGCCGATCAGGTTCTGCATCTCGGAGGCAAAGGCGATCTGGTGGCTGGACTTGGAATAGCCGTAGAACAGCGGGCGGATGCCGATGGGGTCGCGGGCTGCGATCAGCCGGTCCTTGCGGAATCATACAGAATAAGCGCAAACTCGGAGTCCATGTGGCGGAACATATCCAGACCGTACTCGTAATACAGCGGCAGCAGGATCTCGCAGTCGCAGTCGGAGGCAAACTTGTAGCCCCGGCGCTTCAGGATCTCCTTCTCAAAGCGGAAGCCGTAGAGCTCACCGTTGCAGACCACGCAGTCGGCACCGCGTAGAAGGGCTGCATCCCTCCGGGGTCAGGCCCATGATGGCAAGGCGGCCAAAGCCCATCAGACCAAAAGGCCCTTCCACCACACGCTGATCGTCCGGCCCGCGCATCACGGTGCGCAGCAGATACTCCTTGAATTTGGCGGCACTCAGGTCGTGCCCCGTGTAACCCATAACACAACACATATTTCTTACCCCTCTCTCTCTAAACCTCTCCGTCAATGCTTCGCATTGCCGCCTCTCCTGATAGGAGAGGCAGGTTTCCCGGTGACTGAGAGGTTTTTGCAAATAAAAAAATACGGCAGCCTTCATCCCATTTGCTAGGACGAATGCTGCCGTATCCGTGGTGCCACCTAAATTACCGGTGCGCGAACACACCAGTCACTTTTGTGTACTCTCCCCGTTGAAAGCACTGCCGCGATAACGAGCGGCTGCCGTCGGCCCCTACTAACTGCCCGAAGCAGGTTCAGGGGGAAGCTCACGGGGGTTCGTTCGGGGCTCGCTCTCTGTGCGGCTTCCACCGGCCCGCACTCGCTGCAAAAGAACCTTGAGCACTTACTTTTCCCGATCAACGCTTTTCCTGCCTGCATTGTATCACGGCTCTTTGTCCGTGTCAACACAGTGTTCGCATTTTTGTGCGGTCTGCCCCGGATGGGGGGCGTTTTGTGCGCAGCTGCGGCACAATCCGTACAAAACGCTGCCCTCGCACTGCAGGGTGAAGCCGTGCTCCGCCATCAGATGGGCACGCACCTCATCCATAAAGTGGCAGTCCAGGTGATAAATGCGCCCGCACTGCACGCACTTCAGGTGCAGGTGCTCGCGGCAGTGGCGGCCCTCGTCCACATACTGGAACACGGCCTTTTCGCCCTTATCGGCCACATATTTCATAATGCGCTGCTCGCCTGCCAACTTGTCCAGATACCGGTACACCGTGGTGGGATTGGGGCTGGCCCCCTCTGCCTCCAGATGTTCCAGAATGTTGGATGCACTGACCGCGTGCTGGCGGTTGTTGATGAGATAATCCAGGATCAATTGCCGGGTTTTGGTGTTGTACCCCCGCGACCTGCCATGGTATCAGCCTTCCTTTCTGGGTCAAGTGTACCACAATTTATCCTTCGATGCAAAACAAGAGCGAAACACTGGCGACAAGCACAAAAAAACTGTTCAATTTATAGCAAAATAATGCATGATATCTGTTCAAAACGGAAAAGCTCCCAAAGTTTTCAAAAAAGTCTTGTAAACATTGTCCAGATATGTGATAATAATGTCAATGATTATTTGGATTATTTAAGGGATACAAGCTGTCCGGCGGGCGACTGATTGCTGCCTGAATGGTCCTGCTTGCGAACTAGGAGATAGAACAATGAAAGAGATGGATTCCCAGTCAAAGCCCAGCCTGAAGCTGCAGGCTTACCAGTACCTGAAAACCAAGATTCTGAACTGTGAGTACCGCCCCAACGAATTTCTGAACGAGCAGAAGCTCTGTGCCGAGATGGGCAACATCAGCCGCACCCCATGCGTGACGCGCTGGGCCGCCTGGAGCAGGAGGGCTGATCACCATCCTGCAAAAGGGCTGATGGTCTCCGGCATTACCGAAGAGGACGTGCACAGCATGTTCGAGATGCGCCTGCTGGTGGAGCCTTACGCCCTGCGCACCTACGGCAACCTGATCCCCCGGGAGCAGCTGGAGGCCTACACTGAGCTGATGCACCACCCCGAGCGGATCGACGACTTCTGCAAATCCGATGATGATTTCCACGAGCTGCTGATGAGCACTCTGCCCAACAAATACCTGCGCTCTGGCTATGACCGCATCACCGGCCTGAACACCCGTTTCCGCATTATGACCGGCAAGGTGAGCATGATCAATCAGGATCAGACCTGTGAGGAGCATCTGGAAATCCTGAATGCCGCCCTGAGCGACAACTGGAACACCGCCGCGATGCACTGCAGCATCACCTTGAGCTGGCCCGCGATAAGGCCGAGGGAGTCATCAAGGTCATCCGGCTGTGGTAAATGAAACGATAAAAACGCTGTATCACTCCTTCCGGCATCGCTGATGCGATGCACCTTCCTCTCAGAGGAAGGCTTTTGCGTTGGCCGCCGCGTTAAGGCTCCCTCCTGGAGGGAGCTGTCGAGCGAATGCGAGACTGAGGGAGTGGGACAGCGTTCTTTTGCTGGAAAGTGTAAAAAGTTCATAGAAATCAAAAGAAAAGTACATTGAATATTGTTTAACAATGTGGTATCCTTAACAACAGAGAGAGCCCGCTGGCAGGCGGGCAGAATGATTTTGGAGGAAAATAATTATGGCTGACCGCATTGTTCTGAATACCATTTCCTACCATGGCCACGGTGCCATTGAGAACATCGTTCCCGAGCTGACTGCCCGCGGCTACAAGAAGGCTTTCGTCTGCTCTGACCCCGACCTGATCAAGTTTGGCGTGACCAAGAAAGTCACCGACCTGCTGGATGCTGCAAACTTCGCCTACGCTGTTTACAGCGAGATCAAGCCCAACCCCACCATCGCCAACGTGCAGGACGGCGTGGCAGCCTTCAAGGCTGCTGAGGCAGACTGCATCGTGACCATCGGCGGCGGCTCCTCCATGGATACCGCAAAGGCCATCGGCATCATCATCAACAACCCCGAGTTCGCGGATGTGCGCTCTCTGGAAGGCGTGGCTCCCACCAAGAAGCACGCTGTGTTCACCATTGCCGTGCCCACCACCGCCGGTACTGCGGCCGAGGTCACCATCAACTACGTCATCACCGATGTGGAGAAGAAGCGCAAGTTCGTCTGCGTGGACACCAACGATATCCCCGAGATCGCTGTGGTCGATCCCGATATGATGTCCTCCATGCCCAAGGGCCTGACCGCCGCTACCGGTATGGATGCTCTGACCCACGCCATCGAGGCTATATCACCAAGGGCCACTGCACCATCTCCGATATGTTCCATCTGGAAGCCATCAAGCTCATCAGCGAGAACCTGCGCGGTGCCGTGCAGAACACCCCGGAGGGCCGCGAGGGCATGGCTCTGGGCCAGTACATTGCCGGTATGGGCTTCTCCAATGTGGGTCTGGGCATCGTCCACTCCATGCACACGGTCTGTCCGCTCTGTATGATACCCCCCACGGCGTGGCCTGCGCTATCCTGCTGCCGGTGGGTCTGGAGTACAACAAGACCGTTGCCGGGGAGCGCTACCGCGCGGTCGGCAAGGCCATGGGCGTGAAGGGCATCGACGAGATGAACGATGCCGAGGCCGCCGATGCCACCATCGCCGCTGTCAAGCAGCTGAGCGCAGATGTGGGCATCCCCGCAAACCTGCAGGGCATCCTGAAGGAGGAGGACATCCACTTCCTGGCTGAGTCTGCTTTTGCAGATGCCTGCTGCCCCGGCAACCCCCGCGATACCAGCGTGGAGGAGATCGAGCACTGTATAAGAGCCAGCTGTAATTCGTAAACTGAACAAAGAGGGTCGGGAACGCCGCTTCCCGGCCCCTTTTTGTTCCGGGAAAGGAGCACTATGAACCTGAATTTCTATACTCTTTGTGTAATTTATCTGGTATATTCTTTTTTAGGCTGGGTAGGCGAGACCGTTGTTGCAACTGCAAAGGGCCGCCGGTTCACCAACCGCGGCGTAGCCTCCGGCCCCTTCTGCTTTGTGTACGGCACGGCAGGGGTGCTCATCACCATCGGCCTGAACGACCAGCGCGCCAGCCTGGCGGCACTGTTCTTCGGCAGCATGATCTATGCCACGGTGGTGGAGTGGCTGACCGCCAAACTGCTGGAACGGATCCACCACCGCCGCTGGTGGGACTACTCCGATAAAAAGTTCAATCTGGACGGCTATGTCTGCCTGCAATACTCCCTGCTGTGGGGTCTGCTGGGCATGGCGCAGTCCGCTGGGGCAACGACCTGCTGTTCCGGCTCTGCGCCCACCTGCCGCCGCTGCTGTTCCACGCTGTGGTATGGGTTGGCATGGCGCTGGCCGTCCTTGACCAGATCTCTGCCATGGTGGCGGTCAGCCGGTATGCGAACCGCCACCCACGGCTCGAGCAGCTGAATCGGGAGCTGGGCAGGGGCTCGGAGAGGCTGCGGCAGAAAATTACCGCCAGCGTGGAAAGCGGATCCAGCGGGCGTACCCTGCTGCGGCCCGTCCGGAGCCCACCACCAATGCCGAAAAGCAGCTCTCCCTTGCCGACCTGCTCTGGCTCTTTGTCATCGGGGCTTTCCTCGGAGATGTGGTGGAGACCATCTTCTGCCGCATCACCGCCGGGGTCTGGATGAGCCGTTCCACCTGGTCTGGGGCCCGTTCAGCGTGGTGTGGGGGCTGGCGCTGGTGCTGGCCGCCATCCTGCTGCGGGGCGGCGAACAGAAGAGCGAGAGCCGTATCTTCTGGTTCGGTGTGATCCTGGGCGGTGCGTATGAGTATGTGTGCAGCGCTGTGACAGAGCTGCTGTTCGGCACCGTGTTCTGGGATTACAGCGGCTTCAAGTTCAATCTGGGCGGGCGCATCAACCTGCTGTACTGCTTCTTCTGGGGCATTGCGGCCGTGACCTGGATCCGCTATGGCTACCCGCTGGTGGCAAAGGGGATGAAGGCGGTCAAGCGCAGGATCCGCCCCTGGATGACCGCTCTGCTGGCCGTGTTCATGGCCGTGAACCTTGTGACCAGTGCGTTGGCGCTGGCCCGCTACGATGCCCGCACCAGCGGCGCGGCTCCGGCCAATGCGGTGGATGTGCTGCTGGATGAGCATTTTGACAATGCCCGGATGGAGCGCATCTACCCCAACGCCAAAAAGGTGGAGAAGGCTGGGTAAAAATGCACGATTTTGCTTGCGTTTTGCAGGGAAAACAGGTATAATACTTTTTGGATTAAAAAGGAGAGATTTTAATATGCTGATCCCTGTATTATTGTTTATCGTGGGCCTGCTCTGCCTCATCAAGGGCGGCGACTGGTTCGTGGACGGTGCAACCGGCATCGCCCGCCGCTTCAAGGTGCCGGAGCTGCTCATCGGTGCCACGGTGGTGTCCATCGGCACCACCCTGCCTGAGGTCATGGTCTCCACCACCTCGGCCATGACCGGCCACGGCGAGATCGCCTATGGCAACGCCATTGGCTCGGTCATCTGCAACGCGGCCTGATTGCGGCCATCACCATTGCGGTCCGCCCGGGCAAGGTGGACCCCAAGAGCCTGCGGGTGCCGGTGCTGTTCTTCTTTGTGGCAGCGGCCCTGTATGCGGGCGTGGCCTACACCACCGGCTACTTCAGCCGCCCCATCGGCATTGTGCTGCTGGCAATGTTCGTGGCCTACATGGTCTGCAATGTGCTGGCGATGAAAAACGCCCCCGCCCCGGAAGAAGATGAGGACGAGCCGGAAAAGGAAATGTCCTTTGCCAAGGAGATCGGCCTGCTCATCCTCGGCGCAGCCCTGATCGCTGTGGGCGCAAACCTGCTGGTGGACAACGGTACCCTGATCGCGCAGGCGCTGGGCGTGCCGGAATCCGTCATCGCCCTGACCTTTGTGGCGCTGGGCACTTCTCTGCCTGAGCTGGTCACGGCGATCACCTCGCTGGCAAAGGGCCACGGCTCCCTCTCGCTGGGCAATGTTATCGGTGCCAACGTGTTCAATCTGGTGCTGGTCAGCGGCATGTCCATCACGGTGTCGCCCTTCAGCATCCCGCAGAACTCCACCATCATGGGCATCAATTCCTCTCTGGTCATGGATCTGCCGTGATGTTCGCGGTCATGCTCCTCCTGACCGTGCCCGCTCTGCTCAAGGGCAGGCTCTCCCGCTGGCAGGGTGTGCTGCTGCTCTGCATCTATGCAGCCTTCTGCGCCGTCCAGTTTGCGATGTAAGCCTCTGCGCCGGAGACCCGGCCCGGCTCCACGCCGGAACGGCGCTTTGGGGCAGAAAACCGTTTTGAGAAAGGCATCCTCGTCTGTGAAGTGCAGGGATGCCTTTTTCTGTCCCCGCAGCTGGGCCTGACCGCGTCTCCGACAGGCTGTGAAATGGGACGAAATCCGGTCATAAAAAGGCAGTTAGGCGACATTTTTCACGATTTATCCATTGAAATTCTCCCCCGGGAATGATATGATAGACCTGTTCCTGCGCGGCAAAAGTCCGGGAACGAAATCTGAAGTGGGAGAATTTTGTACCAGATGCAGAAAAAGAAGCTTTATCAGCTGGCTGCGGCCATCGTTCTTGTGGTGGCCGTGGCAGCTGCTTTGATCCTGACAGGGATGCGGAAAAGCACCCCTGTGTCCGAGGCGCAGG
>ENA-OQHA01001163-OQHA01001163.1-human-gut-metagenome-genome-assembly--contig:-NODE-1163-length-10636-cov-2.853554_pt1 | contig 10636 bp, 16 predicted proteins | sample MGYA00242558_ERZ504707 | MGnify/ENA primary metagenome ERZ504707 (study PRJEB26092, sample SAMD00036197) | human gut metagenome | host: Homo sapiens | study: EMG produced TPA metagenomics assembly of... | reverse complement strand
CCGAAGCGGACTTTGTAAGACGCTGGAACTGGTGCAGAAGGTGGGCTATATGCAGCTGTTCACCTTTATCTATTCCAAGCGCACCGGCCACCCAAGGCTGCCGAAATGCCGGACCCCACCCCCCGCAAGGAAAAGACCGACCGCATGACCCGCCTGCTCAAGCTGCAGGACGAGATCGCCATGGCGCTGGTCAAGGCGCAGGTTGGCCAGACTGTGAAGGTACTGGTAGAGGGCTTTGGCCGCAATGAGGGCACCCTCTCCGGCCGTCTGGACAACAACCTGACGGTGGAGTTCACGGCAGACGCTTCCCTGATGGGCAGCTATGCAACGTACATCTCACGGGCGCACGGGCGACTGTGCTGCTGGGTGAGCTTGCCTGAGTGATTCCGGGGCAGTGCCCCTGAACGTATAAATAAGAAGGAGACCATTCAAATGGATTGCATTGATCTTTTCAAGCGCGCAGCCGTTGCGCTGCAGACCGATAGCCGCTACCTCGTTCTGGATCAGACCCGCAAGGCAAACGATAAGGACGAAGAGCTGCAGAACCTGATCGGCGAGTTCAACCTCGCCCGCATGGATCTGAACAATGAGATCGGCAAGAGCGAGCGCAACGATGCCCGCATCGCCGAACTGAACGAAAAGGTGAACAGCCTGTACGGCCAGATCATGGGCAACGAGGGCATGGTGGCTTACAACGAGGCCAAGCGTGACTGCGAGAACCTCGTGAACTATATCGATGCCATCATCAACACTGCCATGAATGGCGGCGACCCCATGACGTACAGGAGCCTTCTGCTTCCTGCACCGGCAGCTGCTCCACCTGCGGCGGCTGCCACTAAAACCGGCAAAAACAAAACGCGGCTGTGCAAAACAGACCGCGTTTTGTTTGCAAAAGCGGTTACAAGCCGCAAACTTGTGCACAGAACCATAGAACGGGAGAGAGGGTAAACCATGGCAGAGCTGTCGCCCATGATGCAGCAATATCTTGAGATCAAAAAACAACATAAGGACGAAATTCTGTTTTACCGCATCGGCGATTTTTATGAGATGTTCTTTGACGATGCCCTGACGGCATCCAAGGAACTGGATCTGACCCTGACCGGCAAGCAGTGCGGCATGGAAGAGCGGGCACCCATGTGCGGCGTGCCCTTCCACAGCTACGAGGGCTATGTGGCGCGGCTGATCGCCAAGGGCTACAAAGTAGCCATCTGTGAGCAGGTGGAAGACCCGGCCAAGGCCAAGGGCCTTGTCAAGCGGGACATCATCCGCGTGGTCACACCCGGCACGGTCATTGAGAGCAGTATGCTGCAGGATGACCGCAATAACTACATTGCCAGTATCTTCCTCAAAGGAAAGAAAGTAGGTTTGTGCTTTGCGGATGTCTCTACCGGTACGGCCCATATCACAGAGCTGAATGCAGACAAGATCGCCCCGGCGGTCATTACGGAGCTGTGCCGCTACCATCCCAGCGAAGTGCTGATGAATCCGGGTCTGCTGGACTGCCGCGAGGTGACGGCGTACATCAAAAAGAATATGACTTGTTCGGTGGAGCTGATCGAAGAGGAGCGCTATGCACCGGGCCTTGTGGCGGCATCGCTGGAAAACCAGTTTGGCCGCGACTGGGTGCAGACCACCGGCATTGCAGCGGACGGCCTTGTGCGCTTGCCATGGCGGCACTGCTGGAATATCTGCACGATACCCAGATCAAGGGCGTGGAACGTCTGAAAACGGTCATAACCTATAATAAGGCCCAGTTCATGCGTCTTTCGCCCGTGACCCGCGCCAATCTGGAGCTGACCGAGACGCTGCGCGGCCGCGAAAAGCGGGGCACGCTGCTCTGGGTGCTGGATAAGACCAGTACATCCATGGGCAAGCGTATGCTGCGCAGCTGGATCGAGCAGCCGCTTATTTCCAGTGCACTCATCAACCACCGCCTGAACGCTGTGGAGAGCCTTGTCAAGCAGACTATGGCCCGCGGCGACCTGACCGAAGAGCTGGGTTACATTGCGGATATGGAACGCCTGATGACCCGCACGGTTTACGGCTCTGCCACACCCAAGGAGATCTATACGCTGGCCCAGACCTGCGACCGGCTGCCCGGCCTGCGCAGGCAGGCTGAGGCCTGCGGCTGCCCGGAGCTTGCTGAACTGGCAGTACAGATCGATCCGTTGGAGGACATCAAGGCCCGTATTTATGCGGCGGTGGACCCGGAAGCGCCCTCTACCCTCAAGGATGGCGGTGTCATTGCCAAAGGCTACCATGCGAGGTGGACGAGCTGCGTTCCATCCGCGACAATACCAAGGGCGTTCTGGCGCAGCTGGAAGCCGCCTGCGGCAGGAGACCGGCATCCCCAAGCTGAAGATCGGCTATAACCATGTGTTTGGCTACTTCATCGAGGTAAGCAACTCCTATAAGAGCATGGTGCCGGAGACCTACATCCGCAAGCAGACCCTGACTTCCGGCGAACGCTACATCACGCAGGAACTGAAAGAGCTGGAAAGCAAGATCTTAGGTGCCCACGAACGGCTCATCACGCTGGAGCACCGCCTGTTCAGCGAACTGCTGGAAAGCATCAGCGCTCAGCTGGACCGCATCCAGCGCACGGCCAATGCGGTGGCCCAGCTGGATGTGCTCACGGCGCTGGCGCAGGTGGCAGCGGAAAACAACTACTGCCGTCCCATCGTGGACGACAGTGACGAGCTGACCATCACCGAGGGCCGTCACCCTGTGGTGGAGCAGATGCTGAAAGGCAGCCTGTTTGTACCCAATGATACCACCCTGAACTGTGGTGCAGACCGCTGCCTGATCATCACCGGCCCCAACATGGCAGGTAAATCCACGTACATGCGCCAGAATGCACTGATTGCGCTGATGGCGCAGATCGGTTCCTTTGTACCGGCTTCCAGCTGCCATGTGGGTGTGGTGGATGCCATTTTCACTCGCATCGGTGCGTCGGACGACCTGTCTGCCGGTCAGTCCACTTTTATGGTGGAGATGACCGAGGTAGCGGAGATCCTGAAAAATGCCACCGCCAAAAGCCTTGTGGTGCTGGACGAGATCGGCCGCGGTACTTCCACCTTTGACGGTATGAGCATTGCCCGCGCCGTAGTGGAGCACATTGCAGACCCCGCCAAGGGCCTTGGCTGCAAGACTCTGTTTGCCACCCACTACCACGAGCTGACCGAGCTGGAAGGCAGCGTGGACGGCGTAAAAAACTACAATATTGCAGTAAAAAAAACGCGGCGAGGACATCACCTTCCTGCGCCGCATCGTGCGCGGCCCGGCGGATGACAGCTACGGCATCGAGGTGGCAAAGCTGGCAGGCCTGCCCGGCAGTGTGACCCGCCGCGCCCATGAGGTGCTGCGCGCACTGGAAGCAACTGCACCTAAAAATAAAGTAGAGCAGATGGATTTTGATGCCCTGCAGGAGTATAACTCTCCGGCTGTGCCCAGTGAGATGATGGACAAGCTGGAAGCTCTGGATGTGGAAACACTCACCCCCATTGAGGCTTTGAACTTCCTCTACGAGCTGAAAAAGACCCTGAAGGGCAGCCTGAACAGATGAAACTGCTCTACCTGACCCAGACCATACAAGGAGGGAAAACACCATGGCAGTGATCCATGTTCTGGATAAGCACACAGCCGAGCTGATCGCAGCCGGTGAGGTGGTCGAGCGTCCGGCATCCGTTGTTAAGGAGCTGCTGGAAAACTCCATTGATGCCGGTGCCACGCAGGTGACCGTCAGCATTGAATCCGGCGGCGTCAAGCTGATCGAGATCAGCGATAACGGCACCGGCATCGAGGCAGAATATATCTCCACGGCGTTTATCCGCCACGCCACCAGCAAAATTGAAACACCGGACGATCTGACCAACATCCATACGCTTGGCTTCCGCGGTGAAGCACTGGCATCCATTGCCAGCGTGGCCCGTGTAGAGCTGACCACCCGAACCGAGGTGGACGAGTTTGCCACGGTCTACCGCATTGAGGGCGGGGAAGAGGTCTCCCGTGAGCCGGGTGCCAGAGCTGTGGGCACCACCATCCGGGTAAAGGATCTGTTTTACAACACGCCTGCCCGCATGAAGTTCCTCAAAAAGGACTCCTCCGAGGGCACCTTTGTGTCGGATACAGTTACCCATGTAGCGCTCAGCCACCCGGAAGTCAGCGTCAAGTTCATCCGTGAGGGCAAGCTGCAGTATGTCACGCCCGGCGACGGCCAGCTGCGCGGTGCAGCCTATGCGGTGCTGGGCCGGGAGTTCAGCCGGGACCTCATTGAGCTGAAAAATCAGGAGGGCGTGTACCGCATCACCGGTCTGATTACCCCGCCCAAAAGCTGCCGCGCCAGCCGAAGTATGCAGCATTTTTACATCAATGGCCGCTATGTGCGCAACCGCACCATGATGGCCGGTATGGAGATGGCGTTCAAGGGTACCATGATGCAGGGCAAGTTCCCGGGCGGCATTCTGCTGCTGGAAATGCCGGCCGACCTTGTGGATGTCAATGTGCATCCGGCCAAGATCGAAGCCCGCTTTGCCCGCGAAAATGATGTTTTTGATGTGGTGTATCATGCCGTCAAGCTGGCATTGGCTCAGCCCGGCACTGGTGAACGGCTTTTTACCTTTGAAGCAGACAAAGAAGAAGAAAAAGCTGAAAATTCAAAAAAAGACGCTGATATAATTAAAAATGATGTAAAGAATAATAACTTTACGGGCCTTTCTGCGATCATTCGGGGACAGGCAGACCGGGCGTTCTGCCACAGCAGCACTGGAACCGGCAAAACCCGCCGCAGCACCGCAGCAGCCTGCCCCGGCTGCTGCAATGCAAATACCGACAGCACCCAGTGTGCCGCGCTGGAAAGGCAGTGCTCAGAACGAGGATATGCTGGATCCGTTCGTGACCCTTCACAGCCCGAAGCTGGAAACGACAAAGGCACCAGAGCCGTTCCGTGCGGCAGCAAGTGAAACACAGCTGGATGTGGAACCGGAATTTGGTGAGACAAAACTGCATTCGCCTCAGGACCATATGGCAGCGTGGAACCCTGCGCAGGAAGCACCGAAGGAAGAACCTGAAAGTGCACCCTGTGCAGAAACAGAACCGGATGCGCCGGAAGCGGCAGAACAGGAAACTGTACTGGCCGAGCCGGAGCAGATGAACTTTGATCCGACGGCGGATCAGCCGGAGCCGCTGCGCTATGTGGGCGAGGTGTTCAGAACATATATCCTTGCAGAACGCGGCGACGAGCTGTGCCTGATCGATAAACACGCTGCCCACGAGCGCCAGCTGTACGAAAAACTGGCCGCGAACTACGGCAATGTGCCCAGCCAGATGCTGCTGGAGCCTGCTGCCATCGACCTTGCTGCGGAGGAAAAGCAGGCCCTGCTGGATAACATTCCTCTGCTGGAAAATGCGGGCCTTGAGATCGCGGACTTTGGCGGCAATACCGTGGTGCTGCGCGCGGTGCCCGCAGATGTGGAGCCGCAGAATGCCGAAAGCCTGCTGGTGGAGATCGCAAATAAGCTGCTCAAGGGCGGCCATGATGCGCTGAACGAGCACACCGAGTGGGTGCTGCATTCTATCTCCTGCCGTGCAGCCATCAAGGCGGGGGACAAGTCCTCGCCGCAGGAACTGCTGGCGCTGGCCGAAAAGATCCTTTCCGGCGAGGTGCCGCCGTTCTGCCCGCATGGCCGCCCCTGCGTACTCAAATTGACCCGGAAGGAGCTGGAAAAGCAGTTTGGACGCATCGTATAAACATCCCGTGGTGGCCGTCGTCGGCCCTACCGCAACCGGAAAGACGGCGTTGGGCGTAGAGCTTGCAAAACATTTTTCCGGCGAGGTCATCAGCTGTGATTCCATGCAGATCTATAAAGGTCTGGACATAGGCACGGCAAAGGTGACACCGGAGGAGACCTGCGGTATCCCGCATCACGCGTGGATATCCTTACGCCGGACAAGGCTTTCAGCGTGGCAGACTTTACCGCCATGGCCGGAAAGCTGGAAGAAGAGATCTCGGCCCGGAAGAAGCTGCCCATCCTTGTGGGCGGCACAGGGCTGTATGTTCAGAGCTTTCTGTATGGGGTGCGCTTTACAGAGGAAAAAGCACCTGCCGGCCTGCGGGAGCAGCTGGCGTCGGAACTGGCTGCAAAAGGCGGTGCTGCCATGTACGAAGAACTGAAGCAGGCCGACCCGGAAGCTGCTGCGGTTATCCACCCGAACAATCAGGTGCGGGTGCTGCGCGCACTCGAACATTATCGTGCCACCGGCAAAAAGCTGAGCGAACAGAAGGCGGAGTCTCTCCCACCGGAGCGGCCCTACCGCAGCCTGATCCTCGGTCTGGATTTCCCAGAGCGCGCGGTACTTTACCGCCGCATTGACCTGCGTGTGGACAAAATGCTGGAAGCGGGCCTTATAAAGGAAGCGGAGCATGTCTGGCAGAACCGGGAAAGCTTCCGCACGGCAGCGCAGGCCATCGGATACAAGGAGTTCTTTCCGTATTTTGAGCAGACGGCTCCACTGGAAGCCTGCACGGAAAGCTCAAGCAGGCGTCCCGCAACTATGCCAAGCGCCAGTTGACCTGGTTCCGTCATATGGACGGTGTGGTCTGGCTGGATGCCGGTGCACCGGATGCAGTGCAGACTGCCATCCGCAAAACTAGCGAATTTTTAGCGAAAGGATGATCGATATGCCGGATGAGACCCAGAAGGAACGCCATGCGCCGCATGTGCTTACCACTCTGGCAGGCGTGCTGATCGCGTTTCTGCTGCTGGCAGCAATTTATGTGGTGTATCAGGCCGCACATATCCTGTTTCCGCAGAATGTTTATGAGACTGCGCTGCCTGCGGTCATTTCGGATACGGTGGAAGCCGACGGAGTTCTGCTGTTCGACGAAAGCTATGTGGCAGGCAGCGGAAACCTTGGATATCTTGCTGCCGACGGCGAGCGTGTTTCAGCGGGCACTGCAGTGGCAGAGGTGTACAGCAACGCTTCGCAGGCTTCGCTGCGCCTGCAGCTGAACCAGCTGAATGATCAGATCGACCTGCTGCAGAAATCGCAGAACACTTCTGCGCTGCAGCTGGATACCCTTTTAAAAGAACGTTCTTCTGCGCTGTATGACCTGCTGGATACGCTGGACGACAGCGATTATGAAGCGGTGGATGATGATGCCAATGCCTACCTGCTGGCCCAGAACAAGCTCTGGGTGGTAACGGGCGAAGCTGCAAACTTTACCGATCAGATCACCGCGCTGGTCCAGCAGTCCCAGAGCGTGCAGGCGCAGCTGGGCAGCCCGGCGCAGATCACTGCACCGCAGACCGGCTATTTTGTGCGCTCTTCCAGCAGCGGACGGCTCAATGCCAGTGCCGATGATATCCTTGCACTGAACGCACAGGAGCTGCAGGGCTATCTGCAGTCCGACCCAGTGCTGGCACTGGATGCTGCGCCGGTAAGATCGTGGCAGGGTTCACATGGCGCTGTGTGGGCGTGTGCACTGCAAAGCAGGGCGAAAGCTGCTGGGTCAAGAACGGCAAGCCACTGAGCACAGCGGTGGAAATCAGCTTCCCGGGTCAGGTGGAGAACAGCCTCAAGGCCACCGTCACCGAGGTGGAGATCGATCAGGACAGCGGCCTTGCCCGCTTTGTGCTTGCCTGCAACTCCATCAACGGCGATGTGCTTTGCCTGAACCGGGCTGCAGCACGCATCTCGGTAGGAGAGCGCAGCGGCCTGCGGGTGCCTGCTGCGGCTGTGCACTATTTAAAAGAGGATGGCACCGAGGCACAAACGCAGGGCGAAAACTACATTCCGGTGTGTACGTGAAACTTGGCAACATTGCCCGCTTCTGCCCGATCGACGGTGGACGCAGACCATCCCCTCATCACGGACGGCGATTACATCCTTGTTCTGCCCGAAGGGACCGAGGGCTCGGTCAGCAAGGTGAGGCTTTATGACGAAATAATCGTTTCCGGACAAAATTTGTATGATGGAAAGCTTTTGTAGTTATTGACATCTGAGGCAAAAAATCCGATAATAGATAAAGCTATTATTTGCATCTATTTGCAAAGAACGCCAGGCAGCGCCATGCTGCCCGAATGAAAGGAGCAGATTGTATGTCTTTGCTTGACAGCATTAAGAAAGGTCTGTTTGACCAGGAAGACGATTACGAGGATCAGTACATTGACGATGGCCCCCAGATGGTAAACAATAACAATGGCATCGGCCTTGGTGCTGACGACGAAAATGAAGAGCCTGTTGAGGGTGCCAAGAAGAACGGCAAGGTGGTCAACATCAATGCCACCACTCAGCTCAAGGTCGTTCTGGTCAAGCCTGAGCGTTTTGAGGATGCCAGTACCATTGCTGACCACCTGAACAACAAGCGCACCGTGGTGCTCAATCTGGAGTCCACCAACAAGGAAGTGTCCCGCCGTCTGGTGGATTTCCTGTCCGGTGTTGCATATGCAAACAATGGCCAGATCAAGCGCGTGGCCAACAGCACCTTCATCATCACTCCGTACAACGTGGATATCATGGGTGATCTGCTGGACGAGCTGGAGAACAATGGCGCGTTCTATTGATCCGCAGCCCAAGGCGGCACGCGGGTTCATCCCTGCGCGTACCGATGAAGAACGCTATCTCATGCGCCATATCGAGGACTTGGCCCACACGGCCTTTTCCCGGGACATTGCGCGGTATTCGGCTTTCCTGAGTGACCGCGAGCAAGACTTGGCCCGCGCGGCACTGGGCCGTGCCGGTGTGCAGGAGGGCTTCCGGTTTGAGGGCGGCTGGCTGAATGCGGAGCGCAGGGTGCTCTGTATCGAGCCGGAGTACAGCTGCGGCGAAGCACCCATCTGCTGTGTGCGGCTGCAATGCTGTGCACAGGCGGGGGCTGCGCTGCCCGCCCACAAGGATTACCTGGCAGTCTGATGGGCCTTGAGCTGCGGCGCGAGGCGCTGGGAGATATCGTTCTGCCGGAGGATCAGCGGGCACAGCTTATGTGTTTGCGCTGGAACCGGCAGCACAGCTGATCTGCCGGGAACTGTTTCAGGCTGGACACACGGAGCTGACCACGGAACTGCTGACGCTGGACGAGGTGCCGCAGTTTCCGCAGGCGGAGCGTGAGATGCACAGTGCAACGGTATCGTCCCTGCGGCTGGACGCTGTGCTGGCAGCTATGCTGCACTGCAGCCGAGGACAGGCTTCGGAACTGATCGAGGCGGGCAGGGTGGAGATCAACCACCTGCCGGCGGATAAACCTCATGCACAGGTATATGAGGCGATGTGTTCACGGTGCGCGGCAAGGGCCGCTTCAACCTGACTGCACTGCCCGGCAAAAGCAGAAAAGATCGGTCAATCATCGAATTTTTTCAATATTAAAAGCAACGGGAGGAAATGACTATGCTGACTCCGCAGGATGTCCGTTCTGTGCAATTTGAGAAAAACCTCCGCGGCTACCGCACAGAGGACGTAGACCGTTTTCTGGATAAGGTGGAAGAACAGCTGCGGGACGACGATGCGCAGGCGGAACAGCTTCGCAAGCAGATTGCGGACTTGACTGCTGAAAACCAGAAGCTGCATGATGAACTGAAGAGCTTTGAGGCAGATGGTGAAATGCTCAAGAGCGCGCTGATCAATGCACAGCGCATGGGCGAAAATGTCATCCGCGAAGCAAACCAGAAAGCAGAAGAGATCATCCATCGTGCAAATCTGCGCGGTGATGATATCATCCGCGATGCCAACGAACTGCTGCAGAAGGCAAACGACCGTGCAGACGAGATCGAGAACGAAGCAAACGAGAAGCGCCTTGCAGAGGAACGCGAGTATGACCGCGTGCGTCTGGAAGTGACCCGCTTCAAGTCTGATGTGCTCAACCTGTACCGCAGCCATGTGGAGTCGCTGAGCCGTCTGCCGGAGTTCCAGAAGGAAACGGCTGCACAGGATGCCGAACAGGCAGAGCCTGCTGCAGAGGAAAGTGAGCCTGCCGCTGCAGCTCAGCCGCAGGCAGCGGACGTGCAGGAGCCGGAAGCAGAGCCTGCACAGCCCGCACAGGAAGATGCAGAACCTGCTGCCGTTGTTGAAAATGACGACGACGAGGCAGCTGACAGCAGCGAGGATTTCTGGGCAAAGGATGAGAGCCAGCTCAAGCTGGACCCGCCGCCCGCGCCTCCTGCTGATTTTAAGCCGGACGAGCCGGACTACGATGCTTTTCAGGGTGTCAAGTTCAGCGAGTAAGGCAACCCCATAAGGAAATATAGAGGAGAGTGTAAACCATTGGCTAAGAACAAATCGCAGTACGATAGTACTCTGAACCTGCCCAAGACCCTGTTTGAAATGCGTGCCGGCCTGCCCAAGAAGGAGCCGGTCATGCTGAAGGATTGGGACGACAACGACCTGTACAATCAGCTCATGAAGCACAACGAGGGCAAGCCGCAGTTCATCCTGCACGACGGCCCTCCGTACGCAAACGGTAATATCCACATGGGTACTGCCCTGAACAAGATCATCAAGGATATCATTATCCGCGATAAGAACATGGAGGGTTCCAGGCTCCCTATGTGCCCGGCTTTGATACCCACGGCCTGCCAATCGAGCTGAAGGCTCTGTCCTCCGTCGGTGATAAGAAGAAGGACATTTCCAAGCTGGAACTGCG
>ENA-OQHA01001161-OQHA01001161.1-human-gut-metagenome-genome-assembly--contig:-NODE-1161-length-10642-cov-2.643272_pt1 | contig 10642 bp, 13 predicted proteins | sample MGYA00242558_ERZ504707 | MGnify/ENA primary metagenome ERZ504707 (study PRJEB26092, sample SAMD00036197) | human gut metagenome | host: Homo sapiens | study: EMG produced TPA metagenomics assembly of... | reverse complement strand
GGCGTGCGACATGCTGGAGGCGTGCTGCCCGAGGCGGCGGCGATCCTCGAGGAGGCCGAGCCGGACGCCCTGGCATACCTCGACTTCCCGCCGTCGCACTGGAAGCGCCTGCGCACCAACAACGTCCAGGAGCGGACGAACCGCGAGATAAAGCGCAGGTCGAGGGTGGTGCAGGCGTTCCCCTCGACGCGTCGCTGGTGCGGCTGGCCGGCGCGGTCATGTGCGAGCAGGACGAGACATGGCAGGAATCCAGGTACTTCTCGGAGGCGAAGATGAGGGAGCTCTACGACGAGGGCCGCACGCGCGGGCTCGACGGGACGGTCGACTGGGCGCGGCTGGAAGCCGAGGCCAGGAAGATGATCGAATCCGGCCTCGAGCTTGCGGACAGGATCGAGACGGCATAGGATATCAACTGTGTTCCAGGTTCCTGGACGCCGGGCCGACTCGCTTCGGATCGGACGCTACACCAACTTCTCGACACTACCGGGCTTTGAGCACCTCGCCGTCATTCGAATACTCGGTTACCGTTGCGTTCGGAAAGAGACTTCGAGCTCAAAACGGTTAACGATTGTGCTCTTTGTACAAGCGATGTTCTTAAGGTCGCTGTTCAGGTTTTTGCCACTGTGAATGGCGGTCAGCGAAACCGTTCCCATCGAGTTTGACTGGATGACCTCTGTCTGCTCGGCGAGCCAGTAGTCGCGAAACAACGGCAGGGCGACATCGATGGTTCCGTTGGAAAGGGCTTTGATCATCTGTTTGTTGTTCGAGAGTGCGATTGTATTGACCGTAATGCCAAACTTGTCGTGCAACGTCGTTGCAAGCGAGGCGAGCGACCCTTCCATTTCGCCGTCGTCATTTTGCGTACAGTAGGGAAGTTGGTTTTTAAGATAGCCGAGCGTGATGGTATTGCCGTTTTCTTTGAGCCAGGTGGTCTCGGTGCCGGTGAGCGATGACGAGCCACTGTTTTGGGTCGAGTAACTCGATTTGACTTCCTCGTTATAGCGCGGGTTATCGCGGGCGATGGTCGCCATGGCGGCGTTGATGTCGTTCATCAGGTCAGGGCGGCTTTTGGGAACGGCAAAATAGTAGTCGCTCGAGCCTACGTAGAACATGGGTGACGCATCGGGCGACGAAATGGTGTCGTTCATGATGACGGCGTCGACCTCGCCGTCTGCAAGCGCCTCAAAGAGGGCACTGCCGGTGTCGATTTCTTTATAGGTGCAGGTAACGCCTTCGTCGGCGAGCCACTGCTGGCCGACGATAGTTTGCATAACGCCGGCGTTGCAGCCGATGGTAAGGCCTTGGAGCGCCTGGGGGTCGCCTTTGGCAAGGTCGTCGCGATCGGGCCTGGCGTAGATGTAGTAGCGCTCAGTGCCTCGGGGTTCGAGGAAAAGAGCAGCTTCTGCTCGCGCTCTGCCGAATACGAGATGTTGGGCATGAGGTCGATTTCGCCCGCCTTGAGCATGTCCATAAGCTCGGAGAAGGTGCCGCTAACGTATTCGTATTGCCAGCCTTTGTGTAATACGAGAGGGTCTGGAGGTACTCGTAGCCCCATCCCGAGAGGCGCTCGCCCGGCGTGCCTTCCTGGAAGCCTTTGTTGTTGACGAGCCAGCCAACGCGGACCGTCTTGACCTGCTGGTCGGAGTCGGCGGCAAAGGCAGGGGCGGGCATGGCGGCGCTCAGTACGGCGAGTGCGGTAAGCGCGACGGCCAGGGTGCGATATAGAGTCAAACGAAGGACGGTGGAAGGTTTCACATGAAATCCTATCGAGTCGAGACAGTATCACATAAGGATACCAGCCAGCCTGCCCACTCAGCCGCCGCACCGCTAAACGGTTAGGTAGTCATTGGGGACGTCTTAAATGACTAGTCGTTTAAGAACGTCCCCAATGACTAGTTCCGTTTGCGGGGGAGGCGTGGGACAATACCGAGCGAATGTGATGGGGCGTCTGGGAAAAGGGGTCGCGATGAACAAGTTGAGGACGCTTGCCGACGTGTTGCGCCAGGCTGGCTTTGCGCACATCACGGGCCTGTTTCTCGTTTTCTATCTGCTGTGCTCGACGGCCGTCTGGCTGTCCGAGCCCACGACCCTTACGTTTGGCGATGGCCTGTGGTTTAGCTTTGAGACGGTCTCGACGATCGGCTTTGGCGATATCCCGGCCGAAACGCCGGTTGCCCGCGCGATTACCGTTGTCCTGAGCGTCATCAGCATCTTCTACATCGCCATGCTCACGGGCGTGGCGGTGAGCTACTGCAATACGCTCATCAAGATGCGCCAAAAGGACACCATGGCGCGCTTTATGGACGATCTTGAGCATTTGGAAGAGCTCGATCGTGACGAGCTTGCCGACCTATCGCGCCGTGTGCGCGAATATCGCCGACGCAACGCTAGAACGGGCGCTGCGCGTCACGATGAGGGGGATTGAATATGAATATCACGGTATACCTGGGCGCCAGCGTCGGTAACGACCCGGCGTTTCTGCCTGCGGTGCAAGAGCTGGGCAACTGGATTGGCTCCAACGGGCACGTGCTGGTATACGGCGGGTCCAAATCGGGCCTGATGGGTGCGCTCGCCGATAGCGTACTCGAGGCAGGTGGACACGTGACGGGTGTTGAGCCGAGCTTTTTTATCGAGCTGAGTTTCAGCACGATGGCATCGACGACCTCATCGTGACAAGCGACATGGCCGAGCGCAAGGCCAAGATGATCGAGCTTGGCGATGCCTTCATTGCCTTTCCCGGCGGGACGGGCACGCTCGAGGAGATTGCCGAGGTCATGTCCGCGGTGTCGTTGGGGCATCTCGATGCGCCGTGCATTTTGTACAACCTGAACGGTTACTACAACGACCTCAAGGCGCTGCTCGAGCACATGATTGATAAGGGGCTTTCGAGCCCGAGGCGCCAGCAAGGCATTTACTTTGCCGAGATCTGCACGAGATTGCTCGATTATCGGCAGCTAAGCTTGGACTTACACGTGCGGCACCCAACGGCGCCGTTCGCGGCGTGGATGGTTGGCCCGCCCGCGCTGTGCCCGTCTTACAATAAAACGTATCCTTGTCGATTTTGACCACGGGAGGCCCCGATGGATAACCTTGCAAAGCCTAAAAATCGTGCGCTGTTTTTAGTTAGCGTTGCCGTGACCGGTGCGTTCGCAGGCGCCGCGGTCTGGCTGTTCTTTTTTGTGATGGAGCACGGTATCGACTATCTGTGGACCGAGATCCCCCACATGCTGGGCGTCGCTTCGCCCGAGCTCGCGAGCGGCCCGTTCGGCTTTTTGCCGTACCCGTTTTTCGTCTGCCTGCTGGGCGGCCTGCTGATCGGTCTGTACGAAAAGCTTACTGGCACCAAGACCGATGACCTCAACCAGGTGATGGCCAAGGTCAAACAAGACGGACGCTACCCGTACGACAACCTGGGCAAGCTTTCGCTCGCGGCATTGCTGCCGCTGCTGTTTGGCGGAAGCATTGGACCGGAGGCCGGTCTGACCGGCGTTATCGCGGGTCTGTGCAGCTGGGTCGGCGACCGCATGCGCCGCTTTGGCGCCGAGTTTAGGGAGCTCACGCTGTTGGGCACCCAGGCCGCGCTGACGGCGCTCTTTACCGCGCCCGTCTTTGGCTTTGTGGCGCCGCTCGCCGGTAGCGCCGACGGCCAGGGCGCTAATGACGATGAGTCGCGTCCGATGAGATCACGATCAAGTTGCCCAAGGCGCAAAAGACCGTGGTCTACGGCATTGCGATTGCCGGCGGTCTGGGCACCTACCTGCTGCTTGGCCAGCTTGTGGGCGGTGGCATGGGCATGCCCAGATTCGAGTCCGCCGAGGTGGGCAACCTGGAGCTTACCTGGCTCATTCCGCTGGCGTTGGTCGGCACCGTATGCGGTTGGCTGTACTTTGTCTCTGAGCATGCAAGCGAGGCACTGTCCCATGCCATAGGGGAGCGCCCTGTCGTCAAGGCAATGCTGGCCGGTCTGGCGCTCGCCATCTGCGGAACGGTCCTGCCCTACACCATGTTTGCCGGTGAGACCCAGGCCGATGTGCTCATGGAGACCTATCTGACCATTCCCGCTGGCGTGCTTATCGCAACCGGTCTTGTCAAAGCCATGCTGACTCCGGCCCTCATCAACCTTGGTTGGCGCGGCGGCCACTTCTTCCCGGTTATCTTTTCGGGCGTAAGTCTGGGCTATGGCCTTGCCGTCCTCACCGGCGCAGATCCGGTCTTTTGCGTCGCCGTCTGCACGGCATCGACGATGGGTGCGGTCATGCGTCAGCCGGTCATGGTCGTGGGCCTGCTGCTCATGTGTTTCCCACTCAAGGGTATCGTCTGCATGATCATCGCCGCCGTCATTGCGGCAGGCATTCCGCTGCCCAAGCCCCTGCGCAAGTAGCACGGTAGCGCGCGGGCAATACAAACATCTCAAGCCCGGTGTGGGCGCTGTGTCACGGATTTGCGGGTGGACTGAATCTCGCCTGGCACCGACGCTACTTCCAAATCGCGAGCGCGGCGGTGCCCAGCACGATGAGGAAAAGGCCGATGGCGCTTCGATGCGACAGCTTTTCGTTGAAGGCCAGTCGTGCGAACAGCACCGATACGACAATCGATAGTTTGTCGATTTGCACGGCGACGCTCACCTGGCCTGCAGCGATGGCGTAGTAGTACAGCAGCCACGACGCGCCGGTCGCAATGCCCGATGCCGCGAGAAATGCGAGTTCGCGCGGGTCAATGCGCGCGACCTGCTCCAGCTTTCCCTTGGCAGCCACGATTGCCCATGCCATAACAAGTACCACACAGGTGCGGATTGCCGTGGCCAGGTTTGACTCGACACCTTCGATGCCGATCTTGGCGAGGACGGAGGTGAGTGCCGCGAACACGGCGGCGCCGAGGGCGTAAGCGAGCCAGGCTCGGTCTTGCTTTTGCTCTGCGCCGACGGACTGCTTTCTCGATCATCAAAACGTGCCGAGCGTGATAACTGCGGTTCCCACGAGCTTGACCGCCAGGTTGCCTGTCTCACCAAAAGCACTATGGCGATCAGCGCGGCGAGCACGGTGCTCATCTTGTCGACGGGTACAACCTTGTTGACGTCTCCGATGCTGAGCGCCTTAAAGTAACAGATCCACGAGCCGCCGGTGGCGAGTCCCGAGAGGGTGAGGAATAGCCAGGCTTTGGCGGGAATGGCGCCGATTGCTCCGATGGATCCAGAAATGCCCGCCATTGCCAGGCAAATACGAGCACCACGCAAGTACGGATGGCGGTTGCAACGTCGGAGTCGGTGTGCCTGATGCCGCATTTGGCCAAAATGGATGTGATGCCGGCAAAGAAAGCTGATGCAAATGCTGCTGTAACCCACGACACGGGTTGAGCGCCTCCTCATAAAAGACCGCGCCAGATCTGCGGTGCATGCCCAATGATACCGCGCTTGCCTACAGGTCGCGTGCCCGGTAGACCTTGGTGCTGACGATGCAGCTAAGTGCACATAGCACGAGGGCCAATACCGCGATTCCTGCACACAGGCAGCCGAGGACGGCGGGATCGGGATTCGCTCCGGCAATCGACATGAGCCAGTTGCTGATGGGGTTGGAGGAGCTCAGCGTGGCCATGGTGCCGCAACCAAGCAGGGCAAACAGGCCAACGGATAGCGCAGCGCTCCATGTGTCCAAATCGAAAGAACAGCGGCTGCGCCAAAAACACCATCATGAGGGAGATGAGCATCGATGCTGCCGAGGCGATTGCGATTTCAAAGACCGTCTGTCCCGTCGAAGGAATGCCCGCGCCATTGAAGAGCGGGATGGAGGCGATGCTCAAAAGCGTAGCTGCACATGCCATGAGGGCGGAGAAGACAATAACGCTCAGGTAGCGTGCGCAGATGATGTCTTTACGCGAGAGAGACAGCGTTGCGCGATAGCGCTCCCAACCGTTTTGATTGTCGAAGCCGGCCAGCGAGCTCATGACCATGATGGGTGACATGGCACTGACCGCGCAGGCGCCAGCGCTCATGCCGGAATCGCCGTCCGATGCGTTGGCAAGGGTCAGCACGACGAATATGAACAGGCCGACGCCCGCGATGCTCGGGACGAGCGTGCGAACGATAGCGAGCTCGGACATAAAGGCGCGTTTCATTTCGAAGCCCCTTTCAGCATGAGGCGCAGATAGTCGTCAATGGTTGCCCGATCGCAGGGAATCTCGGGGAAGGCCTCGAGCGTTTCGCGACGGTTGGGCACGAGCACGTCCACGCTATAGGCGTGGTGGGCGGCACGGGCACCTTCGACGCAAGCCATAAGCTCGGCGGCCTGTGCTTGGGTGCAGTGGGCGATGCCGGCGCGGTCGGTAATGTCCTCGCGCGGCAGATCAAACACAATCGAACCGTTATCGATGCAGATGATGCGGTCGGCGGCACGATCGAGGTCGGACGTAATGTGGCTCGAGAGCAGCACGCTGTGCTGGCCGTCGGCGACAAAGGCAAGCAGCTCATCGAGCAGCTCCTCGCGTGCCATGGGATCGAGGCCCGCGGTGGCTTCGTCCAAAACGAGCAGCTTGGCATTGTGGCTGAGTGCACAGGCAAGCTGCAGTTTCATGCCCATGCCGCGGGAGAGGTCCTTGACCTTTGTCTTGGGATCGAGGCCAAATCGGTTGATGAATCCGGCGAACGTTTCGCGGTCCCATGTGGGGTACGTCGGGCCTACGAGCGACTCGATCTGGCCCACCCTGAGCGTGGAGGGGAAGGGGCACGTGTCCAGGACAAGACCGACGCGGGAGCGTAGATGGCGTTGCGATTCATCGGGCGCGTCGGCGCCACAGCGCTGCCCAAACAGGTGCACCTCGCCGGCATCGAGCTTTATAAGCCCGAGCGCGGCGCGAATGGTCGTTGTCTTGCCGGCGCCGTTTGCGCCTACAAAGCCAACGATCTGGCCGGGCTCCACAGCGAGCGTGACGTCGCGTAGTGAAAAGCGGTCGCTCACACGGCGTGAGATGCCTTTGAGTTCTAAAAGGTTTTGCATGGTATAGCCTTTCTTTCAGATGGCTACTGCATGGTTTCGGGGGCTACCAGGTCGAGCATCTCGTGCAGTTTGTCGCGCGTGACGCCCAGGGTTTCGGCTTGGCTCGCCGCTTTCGCAAGTAGCTCTTCGATATGGCAGAGCTGGTTTTCGCGCAAGAGTTCCTGGTTGCCCTCGGCGACAAAGCAGCCCTTGCCCTGCACGGTGCAGATAAACCCGAGTTGCTCTAGGTCGGCGTAGGCGCGCTTGGTGGTGATGACGCTCACGCCAAGATCGCTCACGAGCGCACGGATGCTGGGGAGTTTGGCTCCCGCAGTGAGCGTGCCCGAAAGGATTTGAGCTTTGACCTGCGAGGATATCTGTTCGTAGATGGGCTTATCGCTCGAATTGGATAGGATGATGTCCACAGCGGCTCCTTAGCTGTTGGGCTACACGTGTATATAACCGGTAAGCACAGTATATATACACTATGCACAGTTATGTAAGAGCTAAATGTGGAATAGACCATCGGCGCCGCGCTTGCTCCAAAACAATCTCAATCTGTAACATCTGGGTCCGTTTTTGGTCGCCAGCTGTTACAGATTGAGATGTTATTTTCCCGCCTGCCTATTTGTCTCAATCTGTAACAGTAAGAGTCGATTTGCGCGGCTAGATGTTACAGAACGAGACATTGGCTGCCTGCCTTTCCGTTTATCTCGATTTGTAACAGCTAGACCCAATTTGGGCGGTCAGGTGTTACAGATTGAGATTGTGCCGGCGGACAAGTTCGTTTGTCTCAATCTGCAACACCTGGATCCGTTTTGGGTCGCCTGCTGTTACAGATTGAGACAGTCTGCTGCAGAATACTTCCGATAACTAGCCGTTCACGCTCTGACTGATGAATTTGTCCTGATAGGCGCCTAGAGCGGGATTTCGCGGCTACAATAGTGCGGTTACATCGACGTAATGCACTCAATGCAAGAAAGGATCCGCATGGCAAGCCTGTCGGATGAAATCTCGTCGCGCCGCACATTCGCGATCATCAGCCACCCGGACGCCGGTAAGACCACGCTTACCGAGAAGCTGCTGCTCTATACCGGCAGCATTCAGACCGCCGGCTCGGTCAAGGGCAAGAGCTCGGCCAAGCATGCCGTCTCGGACTGGATGGACATCGAGAAGGAGCGCGGTATCTCCGTTACTTCCTCGGTTCTGCAGTTCACCTATAACGGCGCCTGCGTCAACATCCTCGATACCCCCGGCCACCAGGACTTCTCGGAGGATACCTACCGTACCCTTATGGCTGCCGACGCCGCGGTCATGGTCATCGACGGTGCCAAGGGCGTCGAGGCCCAGACCAAAAAGCTCTTTAAGGTCTGTACGCTGCGCCATATTCCCATCTTCACCTTTGTGAACAAGCTCGACCACGAGGCTCGCGATCCGTTTGAGCTCATGGAAGAGATCGAGAACGTCCTGGGCATCAATACGTATCCCATGAACTGGCCGATCGGCAGCGGTCGCAACTTCCGCGGCGTGTTCGATCGCCAGACCCGTCGCGTTATCGCCTTTGAGGGCGACGGTCACGCCAACGCCACCAAGAAGGTTGCCGAGGTCGAGGCCGAGCTGGGCGACCCCGCCATGGACGAGCTTATCGGCGAGGAGAACCATAAGAACCTGATGGACGACATCGAGCTGCTCGATGGCGCCGGCGACGAGCTCGACTTGGATGCCGTGGCCTGCGGCAAGCTGAGCCCGGCGTTCTTTGGCTCGGCGCTTACCAACTTTGGCGTGGAGCCTTCCTTAAGGAGTTCCTGCGTCTGGCCCCGACGCCGCGCGCCTATACCGATACGCTTACCAGCGAGCCGGTCGATCCCTGCCGCGATGACTTTAGCGGCTTTGTGTTTAAGATCCAGGCCAACATGGACAAGAACCACCGTGACCGTATCGCCTTTGTGCGCATTTGCTCGGGCAAGTTCGAGCGCGGCATGGACGCCTTCCACGTGCAGGGTAACCGCAAGCTTAAGCTTGCTACGGGCACGTCGATGATGGCCGATGACCGCGCGATTGTTGACGAGGCGTACGCGGGCGATATCGTGGGCCTGTTCGATCCGGGTATCTTTAGCATCGGCGACACCGTGTGCTCCGGCAAGCGCCACGTGCAGTATCCGCAGATCCCGACGTTGCCCCCGAGATGTTTGCCCGCATTACGCAGGTCGACACGCTCAAGCGCAAGCAGTTTGTCAAGGGTATGGAGGAGCTTGCCCAGGAGGGTGCCATCCAAATCTTCCGCGAGCTGGGTGCCGGCATGGAGAGCGTCATCGTGGGCGTGGTCGGCGTACTGCAGTTTGAGGTGCTCGAGCGCCGCCTCAAGGCCGAGTACCGTGTTGAGGTTCGTCGCCAGCCGCTGCCCTATACGGACATCCGCTGGATCCAGAACGACCCCGACACCATCGATATCCCGGCCCTTTCGCTCACGCGCGACACCCTGCGCGTCGAGGACATGCGCGGCGGTAAGCTACTGCTGTTCACGAGCCCGTGGAACGTGGACTGGGCAACCGACCACAACCCCGACCTTATCCTATCGGAGTTTGGCAACGTAACGTTTTAGCGTGCCGGCGCGGTGGTCCTGTGGGGCCGCCGCGCCGTTTGCTTGCCTGATGCCGTGTGAGCGGCTATCATACCCACCGTCGTCTCAAGACCGGGGCGTCCGAGCAGTTCGGGTCCGATATCCTGCTCGTTAAACCTAAAACCAAAGGAGTACATAATGATCAAGAAGGTCATGGAGGACTACAAGGTCCTGTTGCGGAGCATTCCCGCGGCAACGGTTTCGCTGTTTTTCGTGAGCGTCATCATGATGAACCTGCTGGCCAACAAAGAGCTTATCAGCCTGCCGTATCTGGCACTCGACTGCGGCTTTGTGGTGAGCTGGGTTTCGTTTTTGTGCCAGGACATGATCTGCAAGCGCTTTGGCGCCAAGGCATCCATCAAAATCTCTATCCTCGCGCTGCTGGTTAACCTGGCCGTGAGCCTGTGCTTTTGGGCATGCTCGCTCACGCCTGGCATGTGGGGCGCCTACTATGACACGGGCATGATCGAGGTCAACACTGCCCTTAATGCCACCATCGGCGGCACTTGGTACGTGGTGCTCGGCTCTTCGCTGGCAATGCTCGTTTCTGCCGTGGTCAACTCCACGCTCAACCAGTCGCTTGGCCGTATGCTCAAAAAGAATAACTTTGCGAGCTTTGCCTTCCGCTCCTATGTGTCCACGGGTGTTGGCCAGTTTATCGACAATCTGGTCTTTGCCATTGTGGTGAGCCACACGTTCTTTGGTTGGACTTGGGTGCAGGTCCTTATGTGCTCGCTGACCGGCGCTGTTGCCGAGCTGCTGTGCGAGGTCTTCCTGAGCCCCGTGGGCTACAAGGTCGTGCGTGGCTGGGAGCGCGAGAATGTGGGCGCCGAGTACCTCGAGCGCCACGCAACCGCCTAAGGAGCAAGTATGCGGGTTTTGATCACGGGCGCTTCGGGCGGTATCGGAGCCGCGTGCGTGCAGCGCTTTTTGGACGAGGGCCACGAGGTCGTGGGCTTTGATCTGCTGCCGGCGGCGATCGAACACGAGCGCTATCGTCATCTGATCGTTGATGTGCCGCGAGCCGGACTCGTTTCCGGACCGACCTTTGAGC
>ENA-OQHA01001158-OQHA01001158.1-human-gut-metagenome-genome-assembly--contig:-NODE-1158-length-10657-cov-3.736182_pt1 | contig 10657 bp, 13 predicted proteins | sample MGYA00242558_ERZ504707 | MGnify/ENA primary metagenome ERZ504707 (study PRJEB26092, sample SAMD00036197) | human gut metagenome | host: Homo sapiens | study: EMG produced TPA metagenomics assembly of... | reverse complement strand
CATATAATGATTCGATAAGCTTATTTACATAATCCTTATCCTTAGATCTTAAATAGTTTTTTACTTGGTTTTCCGTTATCATAGCACTCACCTGACCTTTTAAGATCATTTTACAACTATTCGAGAATGATGATTAGAGTTAGGTGGCTATAAAGCAGAAAAATAGGCGTTAAGCTAAATTTAATGATCTAGTAGCAACATTTTTCATAAACTTAGCGAAAAAAAATAAAACCTGATTCGATTTTTTTACGTCTAGGAAATATAAATACAAACAGGAGGAAACAAATTAATGAAAAGAAACAAATGGATTATTACAACAATTTTATTGATCATTGTGATGCTTACAGCATGTGGAACAAAAAACACAGAAAAACAAGAAGTGTAAAAACAAAAACACAGGAAGAAACAAAGGAAAATACAGAAGAAAAGAAAACAACAGAAGAATATGTTGCAGGAACTTCACAAGACGATGCAACGTTGATACCAGAGGGGAAAAAGATAACTGGAAAATTAAAGAGTTATGAAGAAGGATGGTATTCGTTCAAGACAGGTAATGATGCAGGGACTTCTTATAGTATTTCTTTTTTGGTTTCGACAATGCAAGGAAAATTATGGTGCAATTTGTATGATGAATCAGGAACGAGGATAGAATATAACCTTCATTTGATGATGGAAAAGCAGAGACTATTACTCTAGATAATTTAGAAAAAATAAAAACATACTGCTTTTCTTTAGAGTCTGCTACGAATGCTACGATAGGCTATACATTTATCGTAAGAAATTCAAATGAAGATGTTACAGTAGTGAATCAAAATATATCTGAATCAAAAGGAAAATTACAAGATGAAGATATTATCCCCGGAAGTAATCAGTACGATGCAACATTGATTCCTTTGGGGACAAAGGTGTATAGGGAGCTGGAGAAAAATAATCATAATGCATGGTTTGCTTTTACGACAGGAGATGAAGTGGGAGATATTTACAATATCACGATTATAAACCGATCTAATGATGTGCGCTCGGTTTTTTGTTCATTAGTCGATGAATATGGAGAAGTGCTTGATAGCGAGAATAGTTCGGATGATGGAAAAGCATCTACGATTGCAGCAGATCAGTTGGATATAAATACTACATATTATGTAGGTGTTACTACAGATGAAGCATCTACAACAGAATATTCTTTATTTGTGAAAGATTCAAATAGTGAAAATACAGCATACCGAACAGTCGAAAATGTTCCGGAAGCTCGAGGCGCTTCCAATACGGATGAAATATATGCAGGTTCGAATCAAGATGACCCGGCGTGGATACCTTTTGAAACAGAAGTAACTGGAACGATGAAACAAGAAGAGGGAAAGGCTTGGTTTGCATTTACAACAGGTGAAGATGCGGATACAACATATAAGATAAACCTTGAAAGTCACACACAAGATTGTTTTGTATATGGATTTTTATTGGATGAATATGGAGAAAGTGTAAGCAGTAATCTTGATGGTGCTAATAAAGGCAACATAATGGATTCTGGAAAATTAAAACCAAATACTCCGTATTTTATTCAATTACTTTCAAAAAAAAGTTTTAAAGAAGATGAAAAAGTAGAGTATTCCATTAGCATTGAAACATCGGAAGACAAAAGTGCGCTTTCAATGAATGCGAAAAAGACGTTTGAAGTTCCGTTTGAAATCAATGAAACTCAAATTCAGTTTGTTGCGAATAAAGCTACATTTATTGATAAAGCAACAGCTAAAAAGGTTTTAAAGCCGGTTGCAGAAGCAATTCTTGCAAATCCGGACAATGCAGTTCTTATTTCAGGAACAACGGCTACATATGGAAACCAAGAGTCATGTGTCGAGCTGTCTAATAGACGAGCAGAGGCTGTGAAGAACCTTTTAGTAAATACGTATAAAGTACCAGATTCTCAACTCCAGACAGTTGGTCTTGGCTATGAAGCGGACCCGTTCGAAAGAGGTGCTGATGTGAATTCAAATGGTGATTTCGTAGAATCAGAAGGTAAAAAGAATCGAAGAGTTGTTATTTTAGATGTAGATGATCCAATTGCACAGGAAATATTGCGATAAACAATAATAAAAAACTTGAAAATATGGAAAAGATTTTAAATAGAAAGGACAGCGGATAAGAAAAATCCTGTTATTGGTGATAGAATATGGCGATTAATTTTGATTCAATAATTTCAAATGCAAAAGGAACTGCAAATATTGCAAAACTAAAAGTTACTTTGGGATTTAAAACAAATGAACTAAATAAATTGTATACAGAGTTGGGGAAATTGTTTTATGACTTTACAAAGAATAATCAAACCGAAGAGGTCGAATCGGTAAGTGAGGACAACCATTCTTCAGAGAATGAAACTACGAATTCATCAGTTACTGATTATATGGCTGATGAAAATATACGCGCTTGCTATGAAAAAATACCTAGTTTGGAACAGGAAATAGCTATATTAGAATCTCAAATTTCTAATGAAAAAGACAATATGAAACCAATGAGCACCCCAACAGAGACGGGATATAGCCAGACAAATTATTCACAGGATCCTGTGACGCCAACTGGATCAGGAGCTAAATGTCCGAAATGTGGAAAGGTACAAAGTGAAGATAATGAATTTTGCGTGAATTGCGGAACGAAAATTAGTAAGTAGGAGGAGTAATTATGTTTTGTCCAAAATGTGGGAATGAAATTAAAGAAGCAACAAAGTTTTGTCCTAGATGTGGGAAAGAACTAGTAAATCAACAAGGAAGTGCTCAACAAAATAGTAATCAAGCTCAAAATTCACAGCAAACTAAAAATGTTAAAAAGCATACAATGAAAACTATAAGCAGTAAGAATATGGAACAGACTACAACATTTGGATTTGGGGCAGACCTCATTTCCGGTAATATCAAAGAAAAACACTTTCAAAAATTTTATACATATGTTAAAAGAGAAAAAAAGACGGGAATGCTCGTATATCTGACTACGCTTATTGTATTACTTTTTTGTGTATGCATCACGTCGTTCCCCAATATGATACATGATGACGGATTTTTTAACACAATATTTGAAACGATCTTAGGGGTGGCTTTGCTTTGGTGTTCATTTCAGTTGATCTTAAATGGATTTGGACAGGCCTGTATGCGATTGATTATTGGTGCATCGAAAATCGAACGCCAGGATATGATAGAATCAATTACAATACCTGTGGAGGCGATTATCGCAGAAGCACGCCGGAACGGATTGACTCTTCCAGATGATATTAAAGTTTACCAGATGAAGACCGATGAAGCGGTGGTTTACGCATTTGGAATGAATTCTATTGGAGTATCCTACGCGATGACAGAACTCCCGGAAGAGGTATTTAAGGCAAAGGTGCTTGCAGAACTTTATCGTATTCATATAATGGATCCAGATTATCTGCTGTTCATGTTGGTAGTAATCTTATTAGTATAATACTGGGACTGTTTGCTATAGTGGTTGGCTGGTTTTATATGACATTTGGTGATAGACGTAAAGGGCTTTTAACGGAGAGTGATTCAATGATGGGCGCACTTCTTTTTGCCTCATCCATTGTATGCTTATCAGCGTGGATGGGAATTTGTTTCTTATTCATTCGTGGTGGTGTTAGAGCAAATCAGTTTGAAGCGGATAGGTATGTTGCACAATGCGGATATGGAGAGGCACTATGTGTTTATCTTGATAATTGTATGCCTAGAGCATTCAAAGTTGGATTAAAGTTACTGGAGATGGGTCATCCTTCTCGAGATCATAGAATTGCGGCTTTGCAGAAATTGGGAGTAGCTTATAAAGTATATTAATAGTTGGGGTAGTAATTGTGTTTAAAGCCAAAGGAAAATGATGAACTAAACTTGTAAACAAGATAACTTTTGCAGAAAGGAGACAGCGATTTCCACCCTTAGAATTAAAAATACGAGGGTCTATCGCTTAAATTATCAATGAAAAATAAAAGTGTAAAAAGAATTTCAATGATTTTAGCTGCACTCATGGTTGCTGGAGCAGCAACCGGATGCGGGGCAAAGGATGACACAAAAGTGGAAAGTACGAATAAAGTGGCAACGAATTCGACCAAGCTTGATGAAGACGCAATCAAAGATACATATACCGGTATCGACGATATGTATGTATTAGAAGGTTCCAAGGACGGGGATTACCTTGATGGAGTGTTATATGATAGTTCTATCGTAAAAGGTATTGATGTAGACAGTTCTAAAGTAGACACTTCAAAAACAGGAAATTACAAGATTACTTTCGGTATTACAGCTGATCGTGCAGCTTATGACGCATTCAGAGATGCTTTCATCAAGTCTGAAACTGCAAAGGACAAGACATCTGCTGACAAAACCAAGACAGATAAAAAATCTGCTGACAAGACTAAGACTGAAACCGTCAAGGTTAAAAAAGATACAGTCGTTGTAAACAGGGATGAAGCGCAGAAGCTTGCTGATCAGAATAAGCTGGTCCGTACAGATAATGGAGAAACTGTTAAAAAGTCTGATGGAACTGAAGTCAAGACAGAACAGAAAGCTCCTGCTTCTACAGCTGTAACTGGAGGTAGCGTGGTTGACGCTTCTGCCAAGACAGAAGTAAAACCTGAAATTACAGCTGCACCAGCAATGAGTCCAGAAGAAGCTAAGAAAGAAGAAGCAAAAAGGATGATAAGAAGGAAGAAACTAAAAAGCCTTCTACATCTGATGGTAAAGACAATTCCGGTAACACAAACAAACCAAATTCTGGTTCAAACAAACCAAACAGTGGAAACAGCTCAAACAGCAAGCCATCTAGCAAACCAAATTCCGGCTCAAACAAACCAAATAATGGAAACAGCTCAAACAGCAAGCCATCTCACAAACCAGATTCTGGTTCAAGCAAACCAAATAATGGAAACAGCTCAAACAGCAAGCCATCTCACACACATACCTGGGTTAACGTTACAAAAACTGTGAATCATCCAGCAGTAACTCACCAGGAAGATGTTTATGAAAATAGACAGGTCAAAGTGAAAGATGCCTGGGATGAGAAAGTGTATGTAGGAACTACTATTGTGTGCCGTCAATGTGGATACACTACATCAGATCAGGAAAGTATGGACGTGCATATGTTAGAAACAGGACATTCTGCTACCTCTAAAAACAATTACAAAACAGTTCATCACGACGCTGTATACGAAACTCAGAGAGTAAAAGTTGGTACAAGAACTGTTACTGACAAGGCGGCCTGGACAGAAACAGTAGTTACCGGTCAGAAATGCTCTTCTTGTGGAAAAAGAAAATAAGGAATTAATCCTAGTTTAAATAGGAAATGGATAGACTCGATCATAGATGGTCGGGTCTATTTTTTTGCCTGTTTTTTCCTGTAATGATTCAATTACAAACAAAAAATAAAAAAGTCTCCGATTTTTAGTGCAATCGAACGAGATTAAAAATGTTTTTCTTACATATTATAATCGGTACTGTTTTTATCGTACCAATAATAGACCGGGAAGAGATACTCGGTCGAAAACAATTTTCGGTCTTTCCATTGGCTTAGGTCCAACGTGGAAATCATCCGCCACAAGGCTCTACTGCTGACGTGTAAGATATAAAAAACAAAAAACGTTATAAAAAAGAAAGGAGTATTCCAAATTGAAGAAAACTATCTTAAAAAGAAGTGTGGCTTCGACGCTTTCTTTTCTGATGGCATTCTCCACAGCAGTTCCTAACTCTGCCGTTTACGCGGAAGAATCAGGGATCGAGAGTGAGATTGCTCAGGACTATGCAGCGACACTTAGAGAGACTTGGACATCCACTTAGTTGGTCAAACAAAAAGGTGTCAAAAATAGGCTGTATGTAAAAACTGGGGATTCTAGGTTTTCTGACATATATATATCGAGAGCTGGATAGCTATACAGATGTCATGAATGCTCCACACCTATTTATGAGACATATACAGGATAAGACAATCAAAAGGAGATGGTCTTACCGAAAGTACTCTTTGAATCGTTATAGCACAACTCTTGTACAAAGTACACTTTTTTAGACTAGGAGGTACAAAAGATGAATGTAAAGTGTAAAAAGAATTTAATCAAAATGTGTTATCAGGAAGGGGGTGAGTGTTATGTCGGCTAAACGTAAATTAACAATTGGAGCACATGTAGGTGCGAAGGTTATTGAGCATAGTTACAATTCAAGGGTTGCCATTGATATGGGGTACGATATTTATGCAGGTGCGGTTTTTAAGCACTTGGCTTACAATGTTTCTAAAAAAATAGCAAGCGGAGAAACTGACGAAAATGGTGAAGCTTGGTTTGCTGTGAGTGAGAGTGGGATTACAAGATATATGCCAGAACTCACTCCTTCTCAAGCACGAAAAACCGTAAAAAAACTCGTAGATGCAGGATTGATTAAAAAGCAGTCAAATGGATGGAAAAACAAGTACACTCTCACGGAAACCGGTTGGGATTATTGTGTTAATCCTTTAGATGAGAACGTTAGAAGCGGAAAAACAAGCAAGGATAAACTTGAAGTCTCTCCGGAAGTTAAAGAGATTGTAGCGTATCTTAACGCAAAAGCAGGAACTCAATTTCGCGAAGATACAGTTACAACGAACAAACTTATTGGAACTGTACTTCACAAAGGTATTACGGTCGATGAGTGTAAGGCTGTAATTGATTTAAAAGTTGATCAGTGGAAAGGCAATGATGTGATGGAACAGCATCTTACACCAAAAACATTGTTTGGTGGTAAGTTCAAGGAATATCTCGTAGAGGCTAAACGTGTTAAACCAAAGCAGGTACAAACGGTTCAGACAAAATTAGATAAACCATGTAACGGATTGGAACTTTATTACAAAATGGCATCGGCAGGCTTAATTGTAAACGACGAATTGGTAAATGAAGAAAAATATAGAAATACCATCAGACCAACACTTTCTAAAGAAGAACAGACAGTAGTCGATAGCTGGTATTCGAAGGGGGTGTAAAAGTGGATGAACAAAAGTTAAGGTTAAGAGATCTTATGGATGCAAAGCGTGAGAATCGTTACAAAATCAAAAAATTAGCAACAGGCATTCGTCAGTTGGATTCAGAGTTACACGGTGGAATTCCCTTTGGAGCAATGACAACGATTGCAAGCTATGAAGGTTCAGGAAAGAGCACTTTTGTTTCACAAATTATTTGTAATGCGATGGAAGATACTAGTAACAAAGTTTTCCTGTATTCAGGCGAAATGTCAGACAGTTTGTTGCTTAACACGTTTACATATCAGATGGCAGGGGCACATACATCAAGAGATCGTTTCGGTCGCCCTATTGTTCCGGATGGCGTGGTAGATTTAATAACATCAAAATATAGAGGTAGAATCTACCCTTATAGTGTGAGTGCAAATGCTACTGATAAATTTGAACTTTTTATGTCTGATATGTTATATGCACATAAAACTTGGCTGCAATATTTTCGTTATTGATAACCTGATGAGTGCTGGTGATGACTTGGTCGCACGTCGGTATGTGAATATGACAGACAAGCTAAAGTTGCGGGCTGTTTGGCAGAATTTGCTGCAGATAATAATGTGTGTGTAATCTTGGTTGCACATACGAGAAAGGAAACAAATTATCAGGTTCAAAATTTAAACGATACAATTAGTGGTTCAAGTGTAACAAAAAAACGTAGCTCGTTAATCTTATTTTATAACAATCTTAAAGCAAACAAAAAAGAGCCAGGAACAGAAAACGTAAGAAAAATCTTAATTACTAAAAATCGATTATACGGTAAGAAAAACCTGGATGGCATTAAAGTCTATTATGATGAAAACTGTATGCGTATCTATGGCGATTTGGATCAAGAAAGCTATTTAAAGGACTTTAGCTGTTTTGACGTTGATCTTGATGAAATCTTAATAGATGAATTTCTTGATGAAATTGTTGAAGAGCTTCGTTGTACTGCAGCGCATGATGATTAAGTGATGCGTGCACTAGTCGGAACCAGTGAATAGATAAAAAAGTTTCGGAGTATTACCGAGGCTTTCTATCTATTGGAAGGGTCAGGCTTTCGTAAAGGTAATCAACTGATCTGAACAATGCAGTGATTCGTACAATAAGCAGATTTGCTCCTAATGAAGGCGCGCTTTAGCGGCATCTGAGGTTATTAGAGTGAACTCCAGTACCTAGTGCAATTGTGTTCCCTTCTAAAAGGGGAACACATACGCACATATATCATTTACATTTTTAATATATGATGGTCCAACTAAAAGAACGGGGGTCCCGGCAATTTGGTTGGATGATCCACCCATATAGGTGGAAACGAAACTCTACTCAAATATATATACGCTAAAGAGTCATGTCATCAAATTTTCCCTGCTGCAGTAATTCCTTAAATTCCCTATATAAGAGGCATTTTATCAATTTTCCAGAATATTCTGATTTGCAGAATACCAAATGTACATCATACCTTGCTTGAATAGCATTCAAATTAGCGATTAAGACTTCAGGTTGCATTTGAGAACGATAACGGTGTTCAAAAATGTCATCCCAAGTTGCGTCTTCAACCAACAAATAAAGCTTACATCCAGCCGCCTTCGCACGCTCAAGTTCGTTATAAAACCGATGCTTCTTATTACCAGCAAAGCAACTTGCTATTTCCCCTAAGTCAAGCTTGCGCTCAATTGCAACCATCGGTTCTACAGCATGCGTCTCATCGTGAAGTTTTTTTCCAGAAGGTAGAGTAGCATTAAACGTATAATCCCCTACGGTTAAAGCTTGCCTTTCAAAACTTCCAAACTCTCGAAAACGAATTTTACTTTTCTCTGTGTTTTTTTCTCTTGTGTCTACAATAACTCGAAAATTCGAGAGCGATTTCACCTGATCATAGCTTCGCATAACTTACTCCTCCTTATCAGTTTCCAAAATTGGCAGTTTGTCACATCTTTTAGCCTCATATTCATCCCATGAACAATACTTAGCAACCCTTTTATATCCATATGTAAATCCATTAGAATATTCATGTGGTTGAATTTCTATATATGCCCCCAGTCGTAAACCTATCATGGACTTGACTTGTCTATCATATTTGTATTCAGGATTGGAATTCTCAAGTGCGTGAACGAATTCTTCAAATTTTTTCTTTACACTAGATGAATTATATTTTTTTCCTGGATATGGAATTGGCAGATAAATGTATCCATTCCACTTCTGGTCTTCTTTTTGTTGATGCATATAATCGCTATCGAAAAAGTCCCGAAATGGTTCAGGAGATAATATATCATACGCTATTTTTATGTGTCTACCAGTTCGGTTCTTATTTAAATAAACACAGGCATCTAGTATTTTGATACCATAAAAACCACTCTCGAGTTTCTTTCCATTTGTCATATCAAAACTTCCTTTCTGTTAAATAATTACTTTACAATATATATATGTCAGAAAAACGTCACAAAAATTGAATTTTGGATAGCTTTTTGGATATCAATTGTTACATACATCATAACCAATAAAAATATGTGAATTTATAATGATTCTTCCAGAATTTCTTCCATACGTTTAAGAACAAGTTCTCGTGTCTGTGATGATACTGACAAAAACTTCGTCATCAGTTGAAAGTAACCAATCATATAAAGCGATGCAAAGGCTGCAGCATCAACTTCTGCCGGTTGATTATCATAATTGTCAATACCTATCTCTTCTACAGATTGAAAATCAAAATAGTCTGGATTGGTTAAGAACTGCCATCTGACGCGTAAATTATGTGCAACATAGAACAAGAACTCTGAATCCGGTTCATCGGTTGCAGGAACAAAAAACTTCTCTCCTGTAAATTGTTCCTTCCTTGTATCAATACAGATATCTAAAAAATCATGTGTCACCTTTGGAACTTCAATTCCTAAAACAAAACAAACATCTGTAATGAAATTACTTATTAAATCATTGTTCATTGATTAGCCCTCCTAAATTTATTCATTCTGTAAAATAATTTTCATTCTTACGTTTAATATATGTCAGAAAATCTCTCTTTTTTGATGTCGATGGTCTTTATTTCCTACTGATAATTACCTAAAACTTGATTTATGATAGTTAACCATTTTCAATAGAAAATACATAAAAAAATAAAGGAGACACTAATATGCGTAAGCGTAATCGAGAATTGCTTTTAAGGTTGACAGAAAATGAATATAACTTGTTAACTAATAGGATAAAAATGGCAGGTGTAACCAAGCAAAAATATCTGCTGGATCTTGTATTTAATAACGACATCCAATCTGCACATATGGATGGCGACCATAATTCAAGTAAAGATAAGATGAAGTAGTTTATAATTACAAAAATAGGAGTGACCAGATAATAATCTGATTACTCCCTTTTTTTAGATACAAATATACGTAGTGTTAAAATCATCAATGTTACTATTGTGATATTCAGCGGCTGCTTTTCTCCAATCATCCTTATATCTTCCTATATAGTCCATGAATACGTGCCAGTTGCCTTCAAGAAAGATATCGAGCAGGGTAGCAATATCCGTAACGATTCGTTTTGCATCAGTGGATTTATCGCTCAAATCCTCGCAAAGAGTGAACTGTCTTTTGCAATGACACACTTCGTCAACGCATACATTTACAAGCCCACTAGGATAAACGTTAATAAGCAATGATGCATCATCATTACCCAGTTCCCATGT
>ENA-OQHA01001157-OQHA01001157.1-human-gut-metagenome-genome-assembly--contig:-NODE-1157-length-10660-cov-3.228520_pt1 | contig 10660 bp, 11 predicted proteins | sample MGYA00242558_ERZ504707 | MGnify/ENA primary metagenome ERZ504707 (study PRJEB26092, sample SAMD00036197) | human gut metagenome | host: Homo sapiens | study: EMG produced TPA metagenomics assembly of... | reverse complement strand
ACTGATAATAGATCAGAAGGATTCAAAAATGTCTGAAGAACAAATGTTTGTAAGAGATGCCGAAAAGAACACTGCAAAGAAAGTAATAATATATCTTTTATTTGTTTTGTAGGCTACTGACAAGTTTTCGACATTTCCTGGTCCACACTTTCATAATCATTAGCATGTGTGCCAGTATAATTAGCTATAAGTGACAGACTTGCCTGAAGTTGTAGGATCTTTCTTCATAATCCTTACAAGAAGAATGTACCTGAGAGATACCTGTATGTTCCATTAAAGAGGATGCATTATTATAGTTCACACCACTTCCTGCAAGAATTTCAATATCCTTACCATAATTTTCTTGTAATGATTTGATCTTATCTGCTCCATCTATTGCAGTAGGCTGACCACCACTTGTCAAAACACGATCAATGCCAAGTTCAACCAATTGAGTCATCGCATGATCTAAATCATCACAGCAGTCAAAGGCACGATGGAATACAGCCGTACGATTGTATTTATGAATAAGTTCTACAAATTCTCTTGTACGTTTGACATCAATTGTATGATCACTCTTTAAGAAACCAAAAGCGAGACCATCTGCACCATTTTCTAATAGGTCTTCTGCTTCTAATAACATCTGTTTATATTCTGTTTCATCATAAGTAAAACCAGCACCACGAGGTCTAACCATACAAATAATAGTCAATGTTGTTTCTCTTTTTAAGAGTTTTAATGAAGCCACAGAGGGTGTTAAACCTCCTAAATAAAGGGCACTGTTTAATTCAATGCGTGTGGCTCCACCCTTGTAAGCACGTAGGCCATCCTTATAACTTCCACAACATACTTCAATCATAGTTCTGTTTCCTTTCTAGATAATTGATAAAGTGTTAAAGCATAAATCTTTGCATTGGTAATGAGATCCTCTCTTGTCATCCATTCATTCGGATTATGTCCAATACCTTTCTGTCCTGGGAAAGAAGGTCCAAATGGGACAATATGAGGCATCATTTTCGCATAAGTACCACCTGTTGTAGTAACAGGAGTTCCATCATTACCCGTTACATATTCATATGTCTCTTTCATGATTTCTACCATTGGTGCCTTTTTATCAAAATAAACAGGCTTGAAATGAGACACGACTTCATACTCATACCCTTCAATACGATTAAGTTGATCAAGTATTTCTTCTAGTGTAATTCCTGCTGGATAACTAATAGAAAAGCTGAAGTCTTCTTTAGTTAAATGATAGTTACGGATTTCTAATTGTCCAAACTCATCATTCTTATAATCAATACCAAGTCTTTCACCTTTATTTTGTGTATTTAAGATATACTTATTCATAAAAGTAATCAAATGATCTAGATCAGCTTTCACTTTGATAACAGCACGTCCTCTTTCAGCATAAACAACAGGATATTTACAATCTGGTGTAAAGCCGGCAATAGGTGCTTTTTCATAATCTAAATAATATTTTAAATCCTCAAATCCTGATTCTTCATCACAGCCAAAGATGATACGTACTTCTCTTTCAGGCTTTATACCAAGTCTCTTTAAAGCAGTAAGGGCATAAAGACATGAAAGAATAGGACCCTTGTTATCTAGAATACCACGGCTATAAATCACGCCATCTTCTTCATAAGCACTAAATGGTGGATGTTTCCACCTTCACCTACTGGTACAACATCTAAATGACCACAGGCACATACATAATCATCACTTTACCATAACGTGCATAACCGATATAATGATCAACATCAACTGTTTCAAATCCAAGATCACGAGACAACTGGAGTGTTTCATCAAGTGCATGGCGTACGCCTTCTCCAAAAGGAGCATCATTCACAGCCTCAGATTCTACACTATCAATACGTACAATACGCTTGATTCCTTCAATCATCTCATCTGCAATCTCATCAACAGCCTTTAATATTTCTTCATTCATTATTTTCTTACCAATGGGGCTGTTCTTGTACGCATATAATCATCAACCATTCCTGACTTGCTTTTTCAAACACGCTATGTTCACCTTCATGCTTTACTACAAATACAGTTGGTTCAAGTTCTGGAGTTGCAACTACAAATGAGAAACCTTCAATATTTGTGGCACATCCCCATTCACCTTTATTATTCATAGCGATTAAAGACATATCTCCTGCTTCACCACGACGTTTGATTAATTCTTTAGAGAATGTATTAACCGCCTTTTCACATGCAGCCTGTGGGTGCATACCTTCTTTCATCATTCTTACGATTTCATAAGAGACACAGCCCTTCATTACATCTTCACCAAGTCCTGTAGCACTTGCACCACCTACTTCACTATCAACATAGAAACCAGATCCAGATACGGGTGAATCACCTACTCTACCAGAGCGCTTCATAAATAGACCACTTGTAGAAGTCGCAGAAGTCATCTTTGCATTTTCATCTAAGCAGACCATACCTACTGTATCATGACCAGAATAAGGTTTAATTTCCTGAGTCATTTCTTTTAATCTATTATGATAATGAATTTCAGCACGTTCAGTAAGCATATTCTTTCTTTCAAAACCATTCTTAGATGCATACTTTTCAGCACCTGCACCTACTAAGAAATTATTTACCTTTTCATGAGATAACTTTCTAGCGATTTCTACAGGATTGGCAAAGTCTTTGATTGCCCCAACGCATCCTACAGAAAGAGTATTTCCGTTCATATAAGCCGCATCTAATTCAACAATCATTTCTTCATTAGGTAATCCCCCATAACCTACTGATTTATAATATGGGAAATCTTCTACAGCCTTAACAGCTTCAACAATCGCATCTCCTGCATCTCCATGATTCTTTAAAATTTCATCTGCTTTGGTAATACCTTCTAAAGCCATTCTCCAAGTAGCAATAATACCGTACATATTAATATCCTCCTTTTATTGAAAGAGGATACGTCCTCACGTATCCTCAAGTTAATTTAGAAACAATACTTAGAAGCAACGATGTCTTCGTCTTTCTGTTCACACATTGCCTTGGCAAGCTGACAGATTCCTTCTAACGATTCATTTAAACCAGTACCACCCTTCTTAGGTGTCTTGATAATATGAACCTTGTCTTTATATTCATTAATTGTCTCTTCATTTTCTATACTCATTGCAGCTACAGCATGTGAATGAGTTTTTTCGTTAATATCATAGGCGACACGTGCAGCCATGCGTCCATAGCCAAGATAGTTGAAACATGGACCACATACAACAACATCTGGTTTGATTTTTTCTACCATTGCGCAAAGTTTACGGCTGACTTCATCACTATTTGCTTCATAGAATCCATCTCCACAATATAAACAGCATACAATATGTCCATTTACCTGTTTTAAGAATGGTTCCATCATAATAGCAGGTCCACATGATTCTTTTACTAGTCCTAAAGGTACCATGTGATCATCTTTAATCCCTTTACCAGACTGGATCTGGTCATAAATCATTACGATTTTCATGTTTCATCTCTCCTTCTTATAGATCGTCAAAAGATAAGTCGTCTAAATCAATGTCGTCTTCTTCTTTAGCAGCCTGAGCCTGAGCTTCTTCATTTAAGTACTGCTTATCAAGTACCTTGATGAATGGCATATAGATAATAACACCAATAACGATTAGGACAGCCTGAAGCAGTGCACCTACCCAGTTAGTTGCTAAGAAACCTGAGATAATTGGTGGCATAGTCCAAGGGATGTTGATACCTGAACAGATTGGAACAATCTTAAGAGCCATACAGAAGTATGAGATAATGATATTTACTGTTGGTACTAACATGAATGGAATAAGAATAGTTGGATTTAATACGATTGGTAAACCGAATACGATTGGTTCGTTGATACCAAAGATACCTGGAACTAAAGCAAGTTTACCTAAGTCTGTAATACGTTTAGATTTACAGAATAATAACATTGCGATTAATAATGATAATGTAGAACCACATCCACCAAATGTAGCGAATAAGTCCTGGAACTGCTGACAGATGATATGTCCTGTACCCTGCCCTTTAGTGAAGAAAAGAATGTTTTCTGCTGATAGAGTCTGAAGAATTGGGTTAAATACAGCACCTACTACTGATCCACCATTGATACCAAAGAACCAGAATAAATGTAAGAAGATATAAGCAACAACCATTGCACCTAATGTATCACCAAGGTTAAGTAATGGTGTCTGTAAGAATTCAAAGATAATCTGGAATACGTTTGTTCCTAAGAAACCAAACATTAAGTTACTAGGAAGAAGAAAGTCATTACGAATGTTGCTGGAATCAATGCTGAGAAAGATTCTACAACTGTTGGTGGAACACCAGCTGGCATCTTGATTGTCCAGCCTTTACCTTCTACCCAAGCATAAATATGTACGCTTAAGAATGCAGTAATGATACCTACGAAGATACCCTTAGCACCAACATCCTAATGGGATACCAGAAAGAGTTGCTTCAATAGTTTTAGATCCTACAGCAACATTACCAGTGATTGAGTATGGCATGATTAAGAACCATGACATAAGTGCACAGGCAGCACCGAAGATCTTGTTTGTCTTCATCTGACCAGCAAATGAATAAGCGATACCCATTACCGCAAATACTGCCATGATAGTGAATGTTGCATCAGATGGCTTTGATAAGAATGCAGCAAGTGACTCACCTGTTTTCTGATTGATAATTGTTGATTCTAAAAATTTTGTCCAAGCTGCAATTGGAAAGTTTGCGATTAATAAGAAAATTGATCCTGCAATAAGTAATGGTGTTGATACTAAGAAACCATCACGAATTGATATTAAGTATTTATTACGCCCGATTTTTTCCGCTAAAGGCATTAAATACTTTTCAAGTTGTTTCATCATACTTTAAGTACTCCCTTTAATTATTATTTATTGTTTTTCTTAATTAATAGAATTGCTTTTTTTAGTACTCTTTCACCGTTCATCATACCGTAATCATCCTGGTCGATTACAGAAATAGGTATGTTTAGGTGCCCGAAGTTAGCTACTGTTTCGTCATAAAGATATTCAACCTGTGGACCAAGTAAAATACAATCAGGACAATCAGATTTAACGATTTCTCCTAATTTGTTATGAGAAAAAGCAGCGACCTTAATTGGTAGGTTATGGCTATTAGCAACTTCCTGCATCTTACTTGCAAGAATACTAGTAGACATACCTGCACTACAGAATAAATAAACCTTTTTCATCCTATTCTCCTCCTTCTAATTTTTTAATTCTTTGAGATAGTTTGATAATCTCTTCAGCCATGATTTTTGTTGTTTCAGCATTCATAAGCTGATCTTCCGCATGCATAAGAAGAATTGTTGGAACTGTCTTTTCACCACATGCTTCCTTCTGGATAAGTGATGCATGTGCTTCATGACCTTTCACAAAGTTTTCTTCTCCTTCTTTGATTTTTGCGCGAGCTTCATCAAAATCACCCTTCTCAGCAAGATACATTGCCTGTACATAACGTGACTTTGCAGCACCCACGGCAGAAATAATGTTAAAACTTAATAATTCTAAATCTTCCATGTGATTTCCTCCATCTCACAATTCATAGTATAAACTTATATTTATTTTCAGGTGGTGAATACGATTTCCTCTATTTAGGAAAAATTCACTACTTTAGTACGTGCTAGATAATCATGTAATGCTAGATTGTTCTTTCTTATTACACTAAACATAAAATGGCACTCACGATTGTAATCGCAAGCAACATACATCATCGGCTTAACTAAACTAATACCTAAACTGATCTGTAATACCTGATGTAATATTGTACTTGCAGAATATAGAACTCCTTCAATAATAATGGCTCCTAATACTTCTCTTAGTAAGAGTTCTTTAAGGCCTACATCTTTGCCATCACTCTTTACAATCTTAATATGACATATTCTTTTACCGATTGTCTGTCCCCTATTAATCACTAAAGGAATAATGACATAATAAAACATTGCGCCTAGTAATGCGAGTAACCCACAAATCAGTCCTAACTGATGAGGGTACTTTAGTAGATTCTGGTTCTTCATTGTGCCATAAATCTTCTGTGACACAATTGCGATAGGAAATGATGTAAAAAGAGCACCAATATACCAATCTAATAAGTATGCACCAAAACGTCTTGGTAATGATGCAATAGTCTGTTGTTGTTTTTTCATATGTTACCTCACGCTGTCATTAGCTTCATAAATTGTTGATAGTTGTCTGCTTCGATAAACTGCATCAGCTGGTTGTAATCAATAAGTACATTAGATAACCAATCAAAGAATGTATGCAGCATCTGATTATCCTGTTCGCTGATAGACAATAAGAGAATAAGACGTACTTCATACTTACCCCACTTCACTGGATTCTTTAAGACCATGACGGATATAGTAGAACGTAATGGTTGTACTGTAATGGCATGAGGTACCGCAAAGCCTCCACAAAGGCTGTTCCTGCCATCTCTTCTCTTTTAAAAACATCTTCTTTATATTCTTGTGTGGCATAGCCTAACTGAATCAGATTATCACATAAATAGTTAATAGCATCTTCCTTAGATGCGATGTCTTTTTTATAAAGAATGTTTCCTGTCCAATCAGCTTCTTGACAATATGACAGAACTGATCATGATATTTTTCTCTATCTAATTGATTGAGTGCCTGGAAGATCTGACTTTCATCCTCATAGTTCACAAATAAACTAATTGATACTGTCTTAATAGACAATTCATGCTGTAAAGGTACAACAGTCAAAATCAAGTCAGGATGAAGTGATGAAATCATATTATTTTCAAAGAATGGGAATACTTTAATAATTTCCATACGTTCTCTAAAACGTGTTTCAATCTTATCCATACATGCTTTCGCCAGCATTTGATTATGGGGAATAATCATGACTACACGGTATTTCTGTGTATTGATATGTCTTTCATAGGCTGTTCCAAAATGTAAAGCGAGATAAGAGATTTCATCTTCTACTAAAGGTTTACCTGTAGCTTTAGAAATGACATCACTGGCATGTATCGCCATTTCAAAGACTAAAGGATATTGTCTTTTAATCTCCTTTAAATAAGCTGTTGTATTAGATTTATCTACTTTAATACGATCAAGTAATGACTGCATATGAATAACTAAACTATTATAAAGTTCTTCATCATCTCTCAAATCAATATCAAAACAGTCTCTAATATCTACTAATACCTCTTCTACTAACTGCTGTGATTCTGTTTTTAAGTCTACATGACTTCCTCTTCCTTCTAATAAGAAAGCAAACTTAACGACTTCTTCTTCAACATAAGGAATACCAAACTTTTGTGATAATTCTTCAAAAAATCCTTTGAGACATGATATTCTAAATCAATACCTGTACAGTCACTCTGTGTTTCATATAAATAATTCTTATTCCTGATACGTTCAATCGCAATACCAGCATGCATCATCAACATAGGAAGACTGACATTCTTGAACTTATAATGATTATTTGCGCAGACATTCTTAAAGATATCTACCACATCAATGAGATTAAAATCCTTCCATAAATGAGACAAGGCACTAATATTTGTGAAATTTCCTTTGATTTCTGATTCTAATAGATGCTTATATACAGAACGCTTTTCATTTTCATCACCTTCTAAACGAATGTGGTTCTTTACACGTACCACTTTTAAAGAAGGATATTCATTGAGTATGCGTCTGATATTTCTTAAGTCATTATCAATCGTATAACCACTCACATAAATACGATCCTGTAATTCAATGAGATTGATTTCCTGTTTAAACAATAATTCCTTAATAATCCAAGATACACGTTCCTGAGATGTCTGAGGAATCACTGACTTTGTCGTAATTCCTTTTACACTTGTCAGCATCTCGTCTAAGTGATAACCTTTACGACGATTGGCTTCTATAAGAGTACATTCATACTCTTTATTAATATGCTCAATATCAGAACGGATTGTACGATCTGATACAGACAACATAGAAGCAAGCTCTTTACCTGTCACCCATTCATCATAATCATGAAGGATATCTATAATACGCTGCTGTCTATTATTCATACGTAGAACCTCCTGTACCTTCATTGTAATGGTTTAGAGTGCTTTATGCATTCAATTTAACTTCCTAAGTGTTAGGAAATGAAAAAAAAAGAACCTTTCGGTTCTTATAAATCAATAATATCTAGAATATCATAGGTTGCCTTCAACATCTTTGGATGGAAGTCCCCTTCTCCTGATTCATCCACAACTCTTTGAAGTTCTTTAGTAATGTCAATAAAGTCATCTTTTAGGAAAGGACCTCTTGTACATAATAAATCAAATGTCTGATTCCAATAGAATAAATGATACCCACTAGAACAATAGCCATGACTCGCATAAAACTTAGTACGTCTTAAACGCTGTTCATAGTTAGCTGCTTGATCATCTAAAGGTTCCATATCCAACACAATCTGTCTTTGATAGAGATCATCCATCAACTTTAAAGTACGTCCTCCATACCCATGAGAACGAAGTGATGAACAGATTGCGAGATAGAATAAATAAACACATGTATCAGATGTCATTGTCATAAAGAAACCTACAAATGTGTTTTCATCATAGACACCATAAAGATCTGATATACCAGTTTGAGATAAATCAATCATTCTTTCAATAGAGACACGTTCTTCTTTAGGAAATGCTTCATTATTAAGATCTTCTAATTCCTTAAAATTCTCTGTAATTCTTTTAGCCGTTAACGCCATAGATTATCCTCCATTAATATGACTATTCTATGCTGTTTTCTTCTTTTTTTCAAATGATTACGCTATAATGGTTAGAAAAGAAAGGAGGTATTTATGCTTACATATAGTTTGATGAAAATAACCATAAATCTCTCTACCAGCAATTATATACATTTATTAAGAACGATATTCTAGAGGGACATCTGACAGCAGATGAGAAGTTACCTTCTAAGCGTACATTTGCGAAAAATCTAGGTATTAGTATTATTACAATAGAGAATGCCTATGCGCAGTTAATGGCTGAAGGATATATTTATTCTTTACCTAAGAAAGGCTTTTATGTATCTCCGATTAATAATAAGACACCCCTTATTCCTGCCAAGATGATTCATAAACCTTCTATTAAGAAAGAATCCTATTGGTGTGATTTCTCTTCTAATCAGACACCAGCCCATTTGTTTCCTTTCACAACCTGGTCAAAACTTATGAAGGACGCATTAAATGAACACCAATCAGAACTAATGATTAATCCTCCAGTAGGTGGTATTTATGAATTAAGAGAAGCGATTTCTCATCATTTAAAAGAATTCAGAAATATGGATGTTGAACCAGAAAGAATCATTATCGGTGCAGGTACTGAATATTTATATGGATTACTCGTACAATTATTAGGTTTAGATCTTGTCTATGCCGTAGAGAATCCTGGTTATAATAAAATATTAGATGTTTATTCTAGTTTAGGGGCTAAGTGTGTTCCTATAGATATGGATGAGCAGGGAATACTGGTCAACCAATTAGAAGATTTAGATGTTGATATTGCGCATATCTCTCCTTCTCATCATTTCCCAACTGGTATTATTATGCCTGTATCTCGACGTTATGAATTACTTGGATGGGCAAATAAGAAGGAACATCGCTATATTATAGAAGATGATTATGACAGTGAGTTACGTTTAAGTGGACAGCCTATTCCTGCCCTGCAAAGTATTGATTTAAGTGAAAAGGTTATTTATATGAATACCTTTACTAAGACTCTTGCCTCTACAATTCGTATTAGTTATATGGTGCTTCCTCATCATTTATTAGAACTCTATAATAAGAAGCTCTCTTTTTATGCCTGTACAGTCTCTAACTTCGAACAATATACTCTTGCATCATTTATTAATGAACATTATTTTGATAAGCATATTACTAAATTACGTAACCATTATCATAATAAGCGTGATGCGATTGTAAAAATGTTAGAAGAAAGTAGTTTAAAGGATATGATTACTATTTCCAAGGAAGATGCAGGTCTTCATTTCCTTATTACGATTCATACACATATGTCTGATGAAACACTTATCAATAAATTAAAAGAAGAAGGAATCCATCTAAGAGCAATTTCCCATTACTATCTTAAGAATATACCTCATACATCACATACCTTCATCATGAACTACTCTTCTATCGATTTAGATAAATTACCTCAGGCTATAGAAATATTAGAAAAAATACTTTATTGACATATTTTCTAAAATATATTAAAGTAAGTCATGCAAAATAAGAATATTGATTTAGGGTATTATTGGAAACGCACAAGCACAGCTTGCTGACTACTCCCACGGGCAAGCCCGTGGGGTTCTGATTGCCAAGTGTAGCTTGTAATCGTACATCATTTTCAGACTTTGGAGTTACAAGTGTAAATCTATTTGAATCAGAACTTTCATTACCAAGCAGTCCAACGACCACATTAACGGTAAATTTCTACTTTCGTAAGGAAGTATAGTCAATCTCCCTGAATATGTTTTACGCTATCTTAATTCCGCTATTTAATACCTTGATCTCGTTAACCCTAATCCATTCGATTAGAGCCTTTTCTTTGCTGTAACACTTATCAAATTCAGAAATACATTTGTTTTTATCTATATCTTTGGTTCTGTAATCGTAACAGTATAATAGGAATGATGAATACCAGTCTCGTTGTACCTCAGTACCAT
>ENA-OQHA01001156-OQHA01001156.1-human-gut-metagenome-genome-assembly--contig:-NODE-1156-length-10694-cov-2.048263_pt1 | contig 10694 bp, 15 predicted proteins | sample MGYA00242558_ERZ504707 | MGnify/ENA primary metagenome ERZ504707 (study PRJEB26092, sample SAMD00036197) | human gut metagenome | host: Homo sapiens | study: EMG produced TPA metagenomics assembly of... | reverse complement strand
TTGACTTCTACGAGTCAAGGCCGGCGAGAAGATCGACGTCGAGGTGCCGGTGTTCGTCGAAGGCACCCCGAAGGGCGCTGCTGTCGCATTCGTCGACATCCAGGAGCTCAAGGTCCGCGCCGATGTCGCCAACCTGCCGGAGAAGATCGTGGTCAACGTTGACGGCCTAACCGACGGTTCCAAGGTCTTCGCCAAGGACGTCGTGCTGCCGGAAGGCGTTGTGCTCGACGTCGAGGATCCGGAAGAGTCCGTCGTCACCGTCGAGGTGCCGGAAGACGCTGCCGATGAGGCTGCTCCGGTCGAAACCGCTCCGGCTGAAAACGCTGAGTGAGTTCAGATAGCTTAAGGAAGCAAACTTCCATTCTAGGTTTTGAACAACCGTAAGAGATGATGAAAAGCCCATGTGCTCAGACGCGCATGGGCTTTTTCATACCCGGCAACACCCGTTCTATGAGCTGGAAGACATAAGAGACTGACGGCAAATCCTGCATTCCTTACGCAATATTGATACAACGGGTGGATACGGATTATACTCGCCTATACGTTCAGTGAACCCGTATGGCACTGTCGGGTACGAAGGGAGCGATTGCGTACTGCCGGAGACGGACTGCGTGACGATCCGTTTTCCCGGCAGCCATCCTGATGCCGCACATTAATGGACTATATCGAGAATCATCATTTGACGGTGGTAGGCTTCCCACGTGAGATCACACTGATCGACAATGATCTGACGCAGGATTCCAGCAAATACGTCACATGCATCAGCATTCCAATCGAATAACGACTAGCATGACTGACGATGCATGGAAACAATGCACGAGAGACAAAGTGAGACGGTGCGGAAGAGAGAAACATTTGAATAAGCATATTATTCGGCTTGATGTGGTGACGGTGGTATTCCTTGGCGGATGCGTCGGCACGGGACTGCGGTATGCGAGCTCGTCCATTGCGGACGTGGGCGGCTTCCATGTCGGTACGTTCGCGGCCAATATGGTGGCCTGCTTCGTATATGCGGCGCTTTCCGCATGGCTGGGATCTTCCAGCCTGTTGAAAGGCCGTGCAAAAGAATACGTGAATCGTGGATTCGGCATGGGCATGTGCGGAGGCCTTTCCACCATGTCCACGCTCGCATTGGAAGAATTCATGATGATTGACGATCATGCGATTCCCAGAGTCCTCACCTATTGCTGCGCAACGTTCATTGTCGGTTTTTCGCTCGCCTACGCCGGTGCCTTATGCGGTTCGTGGTTGGCGGAACGAAACAAAGACGAACATGCTGACAAGGAGGCGATTCGATGAGCGCAATGCTTGCGATCGGCGTATGCGCATGCGGTGGCGTCGGCGCGGCCGCACGCTATATCTGCGATTCGTATATCAAGGCATTGTGGCGCAAAACGTTCCCGCTTTCGACGTTTGCCATCAATGTTGTGGCCGGTCTGCTTGCCGGCTTGGTGGCGGGATTGTTCGCGGCGAACACCATAAGCCCCGACTGCCGCCTACTGCCCGCAACAGGATTTCTCGGCGGTTTCTCAACGTTCTCAACCATGATGAACGAGACGGTTACGCTCCTGCGCAATGGGAAAATCGCTTGTTTCATCGGCTATGCGCTGGCTTCGATCGTCGTGCCCGTCATGGCCGTTGCGTGCGGTTACTGGCTGGCCTGAGCAACGTAACGTGATTCCAAAATCACGTCCGAATGCAGAGACTGGCTTCAGTCCGCGCGTAGCATGCAACCACGCTCGGGGCTATGGGAATCACGTATACCGATGAAAAGAAGTTCACCAAAGAACGGACGCAGCAACTGTTCCGATCCGTCGGATGGGTGTCAGGCAAATATCCGGAACGTCTGTACAAGGCTCTGATGGGATCGTCCACCGTGTTCAGCGCATGGGACGGCGACCGCTTGGTAGGCTTGGTGCGCGTGCTCGATGACACGGAGATGGTGGCTTATATGCATTACGTGCTGGTCGATCCGGAATATCAGGGTCATGGCATCGCAGGCCACCTGGTGGGCATGGTCAAAGAGAGATATCGCGACTACCTTTATATTGAAGTCATGCCGGAAGAAAGCAAGAACGCCACCTTCTACCAGAAGCACGGCTTCTCAATCATGGAAGACGGCGCGGCCATGCAGATCCGCAATCCGGGAGAACGCCGCTGAAACAAGCATCGTGACGCCAACAATCTTATTGCCCCGTCTAATGACGGTGGTACTGCTTTTTCGAGTATCCGCCAATACATCGGAGGGTTGGCTTGCATGCTTCACCCGAAAGGATCGCAGCATGACCGGAAGCGACGAACGGAACACGCAGAACGCGACGAGCTTGGGAAGGCTGCGTTTCCAGCGCCTTCCGCCATGAAGTCTCCTCACCCCAATAGGCGACAGCGGCATGTTGTGCTACGACGTCGAAACTACTCGCCCCATCATTCTCACCCACATCCCGCTGTCAGAGACCTGAACGTCATAATGGTGTTTTGGGGAATGAGGCACAGTCATTTTTTGAACAATTCAGAATACGTTCCGAGTCTATGGAGCATCAATCAGGCGTGAGGGCGGCGACTTTTTCGCAGGATGTTTCTTCCTATCTCATATCGCGAACGCTTGTAATCGAAAGAGATTATGATGTGGGAAAGTTACTAACCAGAACCGGTGTCACAAGCACTGGGATACCAACAACCGCGGGCCGCTTTCGGGCGGCTGCAACAAGAAGAAGTAAAGAATGACTGAACAGAATCATCACGATCCGGCAGAGCTTGACAAGCTCACCGAGAAGTTCACCGTGCTCCCGAACGACAACCCGGCATCCGACGCCAAACGTGCCGAACTCATCGACAAGCCGGCATTCGGTCAGGTCTTCTCCGACAACATGGCCCACATGACTTGGACCAAGGGCGAAGGCTGGGGAGACCGCCGCATCGAGCCGTATGCGCCGCTGAAGATGGATCCGGGCGCATCCGTTCTGCACTATGCTCAGGAATGCTTCGAAGGTCTGAAGGCCTACCGTCATGCCGATGGCTCCACTTGGCTGTTCCGTCCGGATGCGAACGCCGAGCGTTTCCAGAACTCCGCCAAGCGTCTGTACCTGCCGGAACTGCCGATCGACGATTTCATCGGTTCCGTGGCCGCCCTCGTCAAGCGTGACGTGAACTGGGTTCCGACCCGCCGCGAGTACACGCTGTACATGCGTCCGTTCATGTTCGCTTCCGAGCCGTTCCTCGGCGTGCGTGCTCCGCAGGAAGTGGACTACTGCGTGATCGCATCCCCGTCCGGCCCGTACTTCCCAGGCGGCGTGAAGCCGGTCAGCATCTGGGTTGAAGACAAGTGGTTCCGCACCGGCCCTGGCGGCACCGGCTTCGCCAAGTGCGGTGGCAACTACGCCGCATCCCTGCTGGGCGAATACACCGGCATCGACCACGGCTGCGAGCAGGTCTGCTTCGTCGACGCCGCTACCAAGACCTACCTCGAGGAGCTTGGCGGCATGAACATGATGGTCGTGCACAAGGACGGCCACGTAGAGACCCCGTCTCTGACCGGTAACATTCTGCCGGGCGTGACCCGTCGCTCCCTGATTCAGCTCATCCAGGACAACGGCCACGACGTGTCGAAACCATGATCGCTCTGGACCAGTTGCTCGAAGACATCAAGTCCGGCGAAGTCACCGAGGTGTTCGCTTGCGGTACCGCAGCCATCATCACCCCGATCGGTCGTTTCAAGTCCGAGAAGTTCGACGTGACCGTTGCCGACGGCAACTCCGGCGAATTCACCGTGAACCTGCGCAACCAGCTGCTGGGCATCCAGCTTGGCGAGATCGAGGATCCGCACAACTGGATGTGGAAGGTCTGCTGATTTTTCGCGACTGACTTATAGTTCAAAGTCCGCCGAGGGGCGGGGAACATGGTATTCGACACACTCAAGCCGTTCGGCCAAGCCTACGGTCGAACACCATGTTTCCCGCCCCTCGGCTTATTGTGTACGATGGGAAGTCGCGAAATCCGAGAGTGAGGGAAGTGAGGGAAGGGAAAAGGATGGGAAAGCATGTCGGTGGCGTTGGAGAGTAATGCCTTCTTTTGGGGGATTGAATATTTGGCGACGTTCTGCTGCGGCATGTGCGGCGGACTTGCGCCGTGCGCAAAGGCTACGATATCTTCGCGATTCTCGTCACCACATGGCTCACCGCATTGGGCGGAGGAATCATCCGTGACGTGCTGCTGGGCATCGCGCCACCGGTAGGCGTGTCGGATAAAGGACTGGTGATCGTTGCTCTGCTGGCTTCGGTGGCCGTCGCGGTGTGCCATCCCGAAATCAACAGGCTCAAATGGTCCATGCTGTCGTTGGATGCTCTGGCATTGGGATTGTATGCGGTCAACGGTACCAGCAAAGCCATGATGTACCACACGTCAGGCATGACCGCGGTTTTTCTCGGCATGTTCACCGCGCTTGGAGGTGGCTGATTCGAGACATGCTCATCAACGAAGTGCCGATGGTGATTCGTGACAAACATTGGTATGCGGTTCCATCTGCCGTGGGGTGCGTACTGACGGTGCTTGTCTGCAAAGGCGTGGACGCTGGAATCGTCAGTTTTCCAGCCGAAGTGGTGCTTGATCTGCTGATCGTCGCATTGATGGTCAGCATGCGATTGGTATCGGTGATTTTCGACATTCAGCTTCCGGGAGCGTTGGTGCGTCATAATACATATCTGCCAAGTGAAGCGAAATATTTGAAACGACCGGTCATTCATTCTGATAAGGATTCCGACAAACGCAAGTGTGACAAGCGTAGGTAGCGACAGTGAGATGGTAATTAAACGGAAGACATTTGCGTAACAAAAAATCCCGCAGGAAAAACCTGCGGGATTTTCGTTAGCTGTGAGCTTCTAAAACTCAGAGAGCGTTGATGGCCACGGCAAGACCGGACTTGCGGTTAGCAGCCTGGTTCTTGTGAATCACGCCAGCGCCAGCAGCCTTGTCGAGCTTCTGAGCTGCGACCTTGTAGGCGGCTTCTGCTGCGGACTTATCGCCGGCGGCGATAGCTTCACGGGTGGCGCGAACGCAGTCTTCAGGCTGGACTTCACGGCCACGTTACGCTTGTGCGCCTTCTCGTTGGTGAGAACGCGCTTCTTCTGCGACTTGATGTTTGCCACTATTTCTCCAAACGACGTTTGCTATAAGGACATACAAACGATGATGATAACATGGCGCGCGGATAAATTGCCAACGGGCTTAGGAGTGTCGCGACTCACCATGCCGATACTAGCAGTTAGAATCGTTTGCGTCGAATATTTCAAGAGGAGGATGGCGTGGGCCAGCAGCATAACCAGCCCGGTTTCACCGATCAGTCGTTGATTCGCAATTTCTGCATCATCGCGCATATCGATCACGGCAAGTCCACGGTGGCAGACCGTATTCTGCAGCTCAGCGGCATCGTGCCCGAACGTGAGATGCGTGATCGTTTCCTGGATCGTATGGATATTGAGCAGGAGCGTGGCATCACCATCAAATCGCAGGCTGTGCGCGTGCCGTGGACGTTCGACGGCACTGAATATACCCTCGGCATGATCGACACTCCAGCCACGTCGATTTCACTTATGAGGTTTCCCGCGCTCTCGCCGCATGCGAAGGCGCAGTGCTGCTTGTCGACGCGACGCAGGGCATCGAAGCGCAGACCCTGTCGAACCTGTATATGGCCATCGACCATGATCTGGCCATCATTCCTGTACTGAACAAAATCGATCTTCCCAGCGCGGAACCAGACAAGCATGCCGAGGAAATCGCAGGTCTGATTGGTTGCGATCCTTCCGAAGTGCTGCGCGTGTCCGGTAAAACCGGTGAAGGCGTGACCGAACTGCTCGACCGCATTGTTGCCGACGTTCCTGCACCAACCGGCGATCCGGAAGCTCCCGCGCGTGCGCTGATCTTCGACTCCGTCTACGACTCCTACCGCGGCATCGTCACCTACATTCGTATGGTCGATGGCGAGTTGCGTTCCCGTGAGAAACTGCACATGATGGGTATCGGCATGACCCATGATCCGATTGAAATCGGCGTGATCAGCCAGACATGATGCCTACGAAGGCGCTTGGTGCGGGTGAGGTCGGTTATGTTATCACCGGCGCGAAAGACGTCAGCCAGTCCAAGGTGGGCGACACCATCACTTCCGCGCTCAAGCCTGCGGCCGATCCGCTCGAAGGCTATCGTGACCCGCAGCCCATGGTCTACGCTGGCCTGTTCCCAATCGACAACGCGCAGTATCCGGAACTTCGTGAGGCGCTCGACAAGCTCAAGCTCAACGACGCGGCTTTGATCTACGAGCCGGAAACGTCCGTGGCGTTGGGTTTCGGTTTCCGCTGCGGCTTCCTTGGCCTGCTGCATATGGAAATCGTGACCGAACGACTGAGCCGCGAATTCGATCTCGACTTGATCTCCACCGCACCGAACGTGCCATACGAGGTCACCGCGGAAGACAATTCCGTGCATCGTGTGACCAATCCGAGCGAATTCCCCGACGGCAAGATCAAGCAGATCGTCGAACCGGTGGTTGCCGCCGACATCATCACTCCGAAGGAATTCATCGGCGCGGTTATGGACTTGTGCCAGGACCATCGTGGACAGATGGGCACTATGGAATATATTTCCGCCGACCGTGTGGAAATGCATTATCGCATTCCGTTGGCCGAAATCGTGTTCGACTTCTTCGACCAGTTGAAGAGCCGCACCAAGGGCTATGCGTCGCTCGACTACCATGAGGACGCGAACAGTCCGCCGATCTGGTGAAGGTCGATATTCTCATCCAGGGTGAGAAGGTCGATGCGTTCAGCGCCATCGTGCATAAGGATAAGGCGTATTCCTACGGCGTGATGATGACGAAGAAGTTGCGTGAGCTCATTCCTCGCCAGCAGTTCGAAATTCCGATTCAGGCCGCCATCGCTCCCGCATTATCGCACGTGAGAACATTCGCGCACTGCGCAAGGACGTGCTCGCCAAGTGTTATGGCGGCGATATTTCCCGTAAGCGCAAGCTGCTCGAAAAGCAGAAGGCCGGCAAGAAGCGTATGAAGATGCTCGGCCATGTGGAGGTGCCGCAGGAGGCGTTCATCGCCGCATTGTCGACCGGAGACGCAGGCAACGACCGCGACACCAAAGACAAGATTCGCGCCGCCCAGAAAACCGAAGGCTGATGTTCGAAGCTACATTCATGTGCCGTTCTGCATACGGCGCTGTGGGTACTGTGATTTCAACACGTATACCGCTGTCGACATGGGAGCGGGCGCTTCGCGTGGCAATTACGCCAATATGGTGATTCGCGAGATGTCAATCGTCCATGATTGGCAGATCGCGCATGGCGTTAACGAACCGGAAGCGGCCACCGTCTTTTTCGGCGGTGGCACTCCCACGATTCTGAAAGCCTCGGATCTGGTCGCCATGTTGAATGCCGTGCGTGACACGTGGGGCATTGCCGACAATGCGGAAATCACCACCGAAGCGAATCCGGACACGGTGAACGCCGATTACGTGAAGGAACTCGCGGACGGCGGATTCAACCGCATCTCTTTCGGCATGCAGTCGGCTGTGCCAAGCGTGCTGAAAACATTGGATCGTACGCATACCCCGGCCAATGTGGCGGCGGGAATCGCAGCGGCAAATGCTGCCGGCATGCGTTCCAGCGTGGATTTGATTTACGGTGCGCCGGGGGAGAGTCTCGACGATTGGCGTGTTTCCGTACGGACGGCGATCGACTTGGGTGTTGACCATATTTCGGCATATGCGTTGACCGTCGCACCGAACACGAAAATGGGACGTCAGATTGCTGTTGGAACCTTGCCTACGCCTGATGATGACGATGAGGCGACCAAGTATGAGATTGCCGACGATCTACTGAGCGCAGCCGGTCTTGAATGGTATGAGATCAGCAATTGGGCACGTCCTGGTTATGAATCGCAACATAATCTTGGCTATTGGCGCAATGTTGATTGGGCGGGGCTCGGTCCCGGCGCACACAGCCATTACGGCAATGTGATGGATGTTGAACAGTCCACGTCGGCTGAAACATCTGAAACGGTCAAATCGTCGGGCTTGCGCAGCTGGGATATTGCGCATCCTCGCATGTGGGGGCAGGCTATCAACGATGATAATGTGCCATGGTCGGGAAGCGAACGAATCTCCAACGAGGAGAACCTCGAAGAAATCATCATGCTTGGTCTGCGCATACGTGAGGGTCTGGATTTGAGTCGCCTTGGAAACATGGTTGATATGGCTCGCATCCAGCCCATGGAAGACGAAGGCCTTATCGTTATCCGTGACGGACGTGTGATTCCAACCCGAACCGGACGCTTGCTCAACGACACCGTCATCGAGCGTTTCTTCGACGCCTGCTCGTTGTAATGCCGATAATCCTCTGACGAATTGGTTTTAGATGATCCATCTTGGTATGGGTGGATACAGTGTGCAGATTGAAACGGGCCTCGGATGCAGGTTGTTGCATTCCAGGCCGATGGCATAGAGCTAGAACGAGGCTGTCACCGGATGTTCGTAATCAGCGCATCGTGAGTCCGCCATCGACATGCAACGTCTGACCGGTGACGAAACGAGCGTCCTCGCCAACCAGCATCGCCACACCGCCCGCAATATCATCAGCCGTGGCAAGCCTGCCCAAAGGCGTCTGCGCGATGATGCGCTCGCGGACGTCTTCGGTGGTGGCGCGGCTCGAATCCGTGCCCACGGTCAAACCGGCCGCGATGGCGTTCACCGTGACGCCCCACGCTCCGGCCTCCTGCGCCAGCGAGCGCGTGAATCCGATGAGTGCTCCTTTGGCTGCGATGTAGTCGTGGTAGGGGACGATCGGGCTGTCTACGAGGTTGCTGGAAATGTTGACGATGCGTCCCCATGATTGGCGTCGCATGTAGGCAGCGCGGTCGTGCAGGTGTTGTAGGTGCCTTTGAGACATCCTTCGAGTTGGGTCGCGTAGTCGTTCCAGCTGGTGTTGCTGAAAGTGTTGCGGTTGCGTGGGTCGAACGAGTAGTGGCTGAGCGCGTTGTTGATGAGGATGTCGATGCCTCCGAAGGTGTTGGCTGTGGTTTGTGCGAGTTCGTTGACTTGGGTTTCGTCGGTCACGTCGGCTTTGCATGTGATGACGCGTCCTTGTGCGTCCGCTTCGTTTTCGATGTGTTGCTTGGTGTGTTGGGCGCGTTCGTCGTTGCTTAGGTAGTCGATGGTCACGTTGCGCCGAGTTGTGCGAGTCTGAGTGCGATTGCGGCGCCGATGCCTCGGCTTGCGCCGGTGATGATGGCGGTTTTGCCGGTGAGTGTCCGGTGTTCGGATTGCTGGTTCACGTAAGGTCCTTTGGGATTATTCGTAGTCGATGTCGAAGGTGTCGGCGTAACGGTCGGTGTTGCGTTCGATGTCGACGGCTCTGACGAGGTCGAGGATGTTGAATCCGCCGTCGTGGTGCCATCCGGATTTCGCGCGGTTCATTTCTCCGACGGGGCAGATGCGGTCGATGCCGTATTCGCCCACTTGTTGCGCGAGTGCGAACAGTCTGGATGAGCTTGTGGCGATCGCGCAGGTTTGCAGCCACTCGCGGTAGGGTTTCAGTGTGGGCAGCGCGTGTTTGAGTTGGTCCACGGCGACGATGTTAATGGTGCGGTTGAGCGGTGTCCCCAACGAGGGGAGACTGCTGGTATTGGGTAGTAGAGCACGGTCCAGTCGGTGCCTTGCGGCGATTCGATGACGAACGGTGCCTGTGGGTCGGCCTGTGCGGCGCTGTCTGGAGTCATGGACGTCATGAACAGCGCTTGCATCTCGGTTTGAGAGCGTGCCCTGCGGATGGCGAGGGATTCCGTGTCGGAAGGGGTTGATCGTGGATATTTGCGTTGTTGCGAGTCGAGCTCGCTGGCGAGCAGTTCCGCCGTCTGAGCGGGGAGATGGCTCCGCCGCGTTCCACGAAGATGGTTTGCGGCGCCAGGCAGCTTTGCTGGTCGTAGGTGGCCACGTCCACGGCCATACGGTGCACGGTTTGCACGTGAGTGTCCGCGCGTAGCGCTTCACGTCCGATGAGTGAGAAGCCGATGCGTGCGCCATAGCTGAGGAACGGTTTGCCCGCGCTCACGCGTGGACGGATCGCCTCGGTGGTGTGCGACGAACCGTAGGCGATCACGGCGTTCGCTTCGCCGATCGCCACGTCTTCAAGCTCTACCGTGCCGCCGCGCCACGGCACTATGGCCAATACGTCGGCGAGATCCGGGTTGATCTGTGTCAGAGAACGAGCGAACAGTACGGGCATCAGCGGTTCGTCGAACGATGATTTGCCGATGATCGCGCTTTTCGTCAGCAGACTCATGGTCATGCTCCATACGGGAATGCCGGGAACATTGCTGGAAAACACGTGGAATGTCAAGTCCGGCCCGTACAGGCGCGTGTATCCGCCGGACTTGTTCGGTCGGTATTCGTCCAGCATGCGCGGGCTTGGCAGTTCGTCATCAAGAAAACGCAATAGTTCGCGTCTGCGGAACATGCGCATGTAACGTTTCAGTTCGATACGCGTCATCGTCGCGTCATAGCCGGTGATGGAGGGAATCAGAGACTCCGCTATCTGGCGACCTCATAATCGGGATTCGTCCACAATTCCACCGCCTCGCCGATGATGTCGACGATGTGTTCGACGGAATATGCTGCCAATGTCTGCGATCGATTGCAACGCGT
>ENA-OQHA01001155-OQHA01001155.1-human-gut-metagenome-genome-assembly--contig:-NODE-1155-length-10733-cov-4.597021_pt1 | contig 10733 bp, 7 predicted proteins | sample MGYA00242558_ERZ504707 | MGnify/ENA primary metagenome ERZ504707 (study PRJEB26092, sample SAMD00036197) | human gut metagenome | host: Homo sapiens | study: EMG produced TPA metagenomics assembly of... | reverse complement strand
CGCCGGCCTCGCCGACCGCCGTGTACACGCGTGTTTCCGCATCGGCATCCCGGTCGCGGTCGAACCATTCCGGCAGGTAGCCGTAGAGGAAGTCGGACGGCACATGGTCTTCGTTGAGGACCGCGCTTACCGTCACGCGCTCATCGGCGCGGGTGAGCGCCACAAGGAGGCTTTTCTGTTCGGAGGCGAGCACCGCGGCGAGCTGCGCGTTTTCGCGGCCTGCGGAGGTGACGATGTCGTCGGACAGTCGTCCATGCAGCATGATGTCGGCGAGCTCCTCCCCGCCGAACAGGGTGTTGCGCGGCGCGAGGTTCGGCCATTGGCCTTGTTGGAACGCAGGCATGAATACTAGTTCCAATGTTTTCCGGCAGCTCCGGCGGGCGTGGCGAGCGTCACGGCCTGATCGATCGGCGCGGTGTGCGCCAGGAGTCGGCTTCGATGGCGAGCGCGCGGACCTGTTCGATGAACGCGTCGATGGTGTGCGCTGCCGTCACGCCGTTCGATTCGCCGCCGGACGCGTAGCTGAACAGGCGCATCGCGGTGTCGAGCCGGTCGTTGGCCGCGCGGCCTTCGGCGTTGTTGCGCAACGCCGTTTTCTGCCAGATTTCGGCTTTGCCGACGCCTGCCATGCACAGTCGAGCATGTATTGCGGTTCGTGGGATGTCAGGCGTGCCTCCGACCGCAGGGTATCATCAAGCGTTTTCCACAGGCGTGCGAAGGCTTGCGCTTGGGGGTCTTTGCGGCCCAGTACGGAGGCGATCGCGTCGAGCACGCGGTCGGTGTCGCCTTCCAATAGCAGGATGTACAGCGCGTTCATGCCGAAGGATGGTTCGTCCGCGTCCTCAGCGGCACGCTCTCCCGTCATCAGCCGGTCGTCGGTGTCGATTGCCGGCAGGCCCATGTCGGCAGCGTTTTCCGTGTCCGACGCCGATGCCGCCACGCGTGCGGTGTGGAAGGTTTCGACGTAATCGTTCCAATCGTCGATCAGCTGTGGCAGCAGCGCGCGTCCGGACGTGTCGGACGTGGTCGGATCGGCTGTATCGTCATGCAAAACCGTGGCCAGCGAGCCGAGCGCGTTCATCGCCGATTCGACCACGCACAGCCGAGCCGGACGTTCGCCGGGGGTGGTGATCAGCGGCGAGTTCATGATTGATGCGACGCGTGAGCGCACGTATGCGCCGGCCGTGTCGAGGTTCATGGACGAGGTGGCGATGCCTTGCCGTTTCAGTTCGGCCAGTTCGATCATGGAGAACAGGCCCTGCACGAACGGTTCGTCCTTGAGGGGGTGGGTCACGCTCGAATAGCGTACGGGCACGCCGTCGGCGCGTAGCCGTTCGCCGAACGTGCGCACGGTGGCGTTGTCGTGGGCGATCACGGCCATGTCGTTCCAGTCGCGGCCGTGTTCGAGATGTTCGGTTTTGATTTTCCACACCACGTCGTCGAGTTCTTCGACGGTGGAACGGTACATCGCGGCTTCAAGACTGCGTCGTGCGTCTCCGGTATGGCGATGGCCGGCATTTTGCCGGGGCGGTTCGCCAGCGCGTCGTCGGTCGATTCCGTGCTGGCGATGGTCAGGCTCACGCGGCTCGCCACCGCGGCCAGGTCCGTGCCTTCGGCCATATGGGACGGTTCCAGCCGTACCAGTCGCGTGCCCAATCGCGATTGCGCCATGTTGAACAAATATTCAGGGTACGATCCGCGGAACGTCTGCACCGCCTCGTCGGGGTTGCCGACGAGCAGCAGTCGCACGCCACGGTTGCGCAATGCGGTGAGAAAGTCGAAGCCGGCGAGTGTGGCGTCCTGGAAATCGTCGACGATGACGAGTTTCGGCAGGTCGGACGTTTCGGCTTCGTTCACGGCGGCCGCGGCGTCGATCATGAGCTGCGAGGCGTCGAGACGGTATTGGTCCGGATATGCCTCGTTGATGGCCTGGTTGTATTCGGCGCGCAGCGCGAAGGCGAGCCGCCATTGCACGCGCAGTCGTTCGCGTCGTTCGTCAAGCGTGCCGTGCTCGTCGGCAGCGCGGGAAATCAGCGCGTCTTCGAGTTCCGGTTTCGCGCCGATCTCGTTCATGCGGGCAAGCATGTCGCGCAGCTGGTTGGCGAAGGCGTCGGTGGCGTCGTCCACCACCATGCCCGACCAGTCGGCGACCACGAAGTAGGTGCGCAATAGCGCGCAGGTGGAGCATTCGTCGCCGTGCTCGGCATGTTCGGCATGCTTGGCGAGCACGCGGCGGATGACCACATCCTGTTCGGCCCCGTTGAGCAGTTTCGGCAGGGGTTGTCCGGCATGCGATCGCACGGCGGTCATGATGCGGAACGCGACGCTGGCAGGGTGGTGACGGGGCGTGCCTGCGAGATCGCGGACAGTTCGCGGATCACGGTGTCGCCGAGCCGGTCGGCCACCTGTCTGCCGGAGACCGTCATCACGGCGTACGCGTCGCCATGCCGCTTCATCGCAGCGACCAGCATGTCCAGCGCGAACCGGGTCTTGCCGCTGCGGGGTGCCCCCGCAACCAATGTCGCGTCATCGAGATCGTCCACATCCATCATGTCTCCCCAGCTTAGCCGAACGGTCCGGCCACGAATCGCATATCATCGTCCGAAGCCGTCCTGAAAACGTCATCGTGGAACCGCCATCTTTATATATGGACATCGATACCCTCTACAAAGTTTTTCGGACACCGCCACCAATAAGATTGACTAGCGGCGCAGCCCGGGAAGGTTCAACAGCGAACAGACGGCCTGCCCATGACGACGAGTACGGTCGAAGCATAGACGCAACGCACGGAACCGGGCAGGAACTACAGGAAAGAGGAAGCATGGAAGCCTCAAGGAGCATCCCCCCTCAGATTCCCGGCTACACACTGATCAAACGGCTGGGCTCCGGTTCCGAAGCCGACGTGTACCTGTACCAGCAGCTTTCCCCGGCCCGTCAGGTGGCCATCAAAATCAGCAAGAACACGCTCGACCCACGTGCCGCGGTCCGCTTCCGTTCCGAAGCGAATTTCATGGGGCAGATCTCCACACACCCCTACATTCTTTCCGTCTATGAGAACGGCGTGACCGTCAACGGGCGCGGCTACACCGTGTTCGAATACGCTCCGGGCGGCAATTACAAGACGTTCCTCGAGCATGGCCGTCTCACCGCCGACCAGATGCTCACCGTCGGTATCGATCTGGCGAGCGCGCTGTTCACCGCGCATCGCAAAGGCATCATCCATCGAGACATCAAGCCCAGCAATATTCTCATCAACGCGCACAATATGCCCATGCTCGCCGATTTCGGCATCGCCGGGTCCGTCTATGGGCGTCCGGGTGTCGGCTTCACCATCGCGTGGGCCGCGCCGGAGGTGCTTGCCCAAGGCGGTGGCGGCAATGAATCGTCCGATATCTATTCGCTTGGCGCCACGCTGTTCGCCATGCTGATCGGCCAATCGCCGTACGAGTATTTCTACGCCGATGTGCTGGGCGATTCCCAACGGCAGGTGCGGGCCGAACGGCTCAAGTCCGTCATTCTCAACAATCCGCTGCCCAAGCTCAACCGTCCCGACGTGCCGGCCGAAGTGAACGGGTGTTGCGTAAGGCCTTGAGCCGTACGCCCGAGGATCGTTACTATTCCGCGTTGGAGTTCGCGCGCGACATGCAGCGCGTGCAACAGGCCTTGTATGGCCGTGCCGTGCAGACCACCGTCGAGGGTGTGCCGGATTATCCGCAGAACATGTACGCGCAGACTTCCGCATTCGACCAGTCCGCCCCGGTTGCGAAACAGCATGCCCGGTGGGCGAAGCCGTTGGCCGTCACGGTTGCTGCGGCGGCCGCCGTGGTCGTGATGGCGTTGGCGTTCGTCACCGTCGTCATGCCGAATATGGATGCGTCCTCCGACAACAGCAAGGTGCAGGTGCAGAACCATGGCGCCCAGAACCATGCCGAGGACGATCCCGATTCGGCGATCACGTCGGGCAGTGTGCCGAGCGTGCAGGATCTTACGGGCGAATACACCGCCGACGGCAAAGTGCGGTTCACATGGGTCAATCCTTCGCCGAAGGATGGCGATTCGTACGCGTGGTCGCTGGTCGGCGATTCGGGAACCGACCCGAACGCGCAGGGCACCACCACGGAGTCGACGAGTATCGAAATCGATCCGGCCGACGGCGCGCAGACGTGCGTGCAGGTGAGTCTGGTTCGCGCGGACCGGCAGATGTCCGAGAATCCCATGATCGCGTGCGCGGCCAAGCCGTGAGTTTGCGACCGGATGCGGGTGACATGAACCGATACGAACCAATACAGCCCGGCATGCATGCGGGCAAACAGGTAGGCGCATGTGGTTGGATGCGCGGTCAAGCAAAGTTTGGGCACAATCAGGGAAGAGCCAGTCGATGAGCAAGCATAGGAACGCCGAGAACCAGTCGGCGCAATCGTACGAACGGCAGTTGCGATTCGGGTCGATGCTGCGCAAGCTGCTGCCTTCCGGCAGTCGCCGGTGGATCACGCCGATCGTCATGCTGCTGCTGTTGCTGGGCATCGTCGCCGGAGCGTCATCGTCAGTTCGGTGACGCAACGTCACGTGCAGCTCGACGATGGCACCGTGTGGGTCACTTCGCTCAAGGACCGCAAGGCCGCCCGTTTCAACGTGCGCAACCGGGACGCCGACGCGGGCGTCGCCTCCACTGCGGCCCGGTTCGACGTGGCCCAGCATGATGGCTCCACCGTGATCTCCGAAGGTACGAAGGCCAGCAACATCGAGGCCTCCACCGTCAGCGAAAGCGGCAACACCACCATCAAATCGGATATGCGGACCGTCGTCGGAGGCAACACCGCGGCGTTCATCAACGTCAAGACGGGCAATGTGTGGGTCGGGTCCGCCGATGATGTGAAATCCATGAATCCGACCACCGATTCGCCGAAGATGAAGCTGGGGTCGGGTGGCCGTATCGCGGTGACGCATGACGGTGTCGTCTACGGCTACCGCACGTCCGACGGCGCGGTGCTCAGTGTCGACGGACCTCAGGGAACACCCGGCAAGGATGCGACGATCAAGGGCGCCACGAATGTCGAATCGTTCACCGTGGTCGGCAAGACGCCGGTCGTAGCCGGTGCCGGCAAGGTGTTCTGGCCGAAGGGCAGCGCGGATATCGGCCTGCAGGGTCAGGCGACGTTGCAGGCGCGTCCACGGATGGCAGGCAGACTGGCTGGGTGCGGTTTCCACGCCGCGGGGCATTCGCCATGGTCGATTTTGGGCAGCAAAAAGGTCACGCAGCTGCCGAATGCCGGCAAGGGCGATGCCGCGCAGCCGGTGTCCACCAATGGCTGCGTGTTCGCCGCGTGGGCGCAGAAGGCCAACAATTACATCAGGGTGTGCGCGGCGAACGACAAGGACGCACAGTTTTCCTCGTTGGAAGATGTCAATCCCACCTCGCAGCTCGTGTTCCGCACCAACCATCGTCTGGTGGTGCTCAACGACGTGGTCAACGGCAATGTGTGGAATCCGCAGGAGTCCACCAAGGTCATCAAAATCCAGTGGAACAAGGTGGAGACCAAGCAGTCGAAGCAACAGCAGCAGAACAACGACAGCGCCAACAACCAGCACAATTTCAGCAAGAACTGTTCGGCGCAGTCGGGGCAGATCAAGGCCGTGGACGATTCGTTCGGCGTGCGCGTGGGATCGCAGCAGATTCTCGACGTGTTGCGCAACGACGAGCAGACCGACTGTTCCGTGCTGCGCATCACGTCGGTGAGCGCTCCGGATGGCGCGAACATCACCGTCTCCCCCGTCTATGACGGCCGGTATCTGCAGCTCGACGCCTCCGGTGCCGCCGCGGGCAACGTGTCCTTCAGCTATGAGATTTCCGACGGGCGCGGGCAGACGTCCAGCGCCACCGTGTCGCTCACGCTGGCCGGCGGCGACGACCATGCGCCGCTGCAGAGCGACACTCCGCCGGAAATCGACGTGGAGCAGGGTGCTTCGTACACCGCGAACGCGTTGGGCAGCTTCTCCGACCCCGACGGCGATCCGCTGACCTTGGTGTCGGCATCGCCGCAGAACACCGATCAGGTGACGGTGTCCACGCGAGCCGACGGACAATTGGTCTTCAACGCCGGTTCGATGTCGTCCGGCAGGGCGGGCATCGAGGTCACGGTGTCCGACGGCCAGCAGACCGGCATCGGCATGATCTACTTCTCCGTGAAGCCGGCGAACACGCTGGGCGCGGTCATCGACCCCGTGGTCAAACAGACCACGCCCGACACCCGCACCACCATCGCGCTCAAACCGTACGTGCACGGCACGTCCGTCGAACCGGCCGAATTGACCGCGGTGGAGACGCCGTCCGGCGCGGCCACCACCATGAACGCCACCGACATGTCGATCACGTTCACCGCCTCCAATCCCGGCACCTACTATGTGCCGTACACCATCACGCAGGGTTCCATTCCGTCGACCGGTCTGGCTCGTGTGGAGGTGCAGGCGGTGGCCGGAGACGCCGCCAAGCCAATCGCGGCGAACGACGTGGCGCTGCTCGGCGCGGACAATACCGCGATCGTGGAGCCGCTTGCCAACGACGTCGACCCGATGGGCGGCGTGCTGTCGGTGACCAGCGTCACCGCGGACGCGCAAAGCGGCATCAAAACCGGTGTGGTGAGCAACAAGCGCGTCTATATCACCGCGCGTCAGGTGCCTACCGAGCCGGTGCGGATCTCCTACACCGTGGCCAACGCGGCCGGATCGTCGACCGGCGTCATCGTCCTGCAGCCGCCGGCGCTGACCACGTCGAATTCCGTGCCGAAGGCCGAGAACATCACCACACAGGTGCGCACCGAAGGCATCGTGTCCGTGGACGTGCTCGACCATGTCACGTATTCCGACGGCACCACGGTGAGCCTGCAGAACGACTTGCAGTATGACAAGAACACGTTCAAGGGTCTGGTGTTCGTGTCCGGCGACACCGTGCGCTATCAGGCCACCAGACAAACCGGCTCCTTCCCCGTCACCTACACGGTGAAGGACAATCTCGGCAACGCGGCCTCGGCCACCATCACCATCAACGTGCATCAGAAGGACGCGTCCAACAAGGCGGCTCCGACACCGTCCGACGTCGAGGCGCAGGTGGCGGCCGGTCAGAAGGTGCAGATTCCGATCACGCTCACCGGCATCGACGCTGACGGCGATGACGTGCAGCTGCTCGGCTTGGGCAACAAAGCGCCGAAACTGGGCCGTATCAGCGAGGTGGGCGCCACGTATCTGGTGTATGAGGCGTATGCCGATTCGTCCGGAACGGACACCTTCTCCTACGCCGTGGAGGATTGGACCGGTCAGAGGGCCACCGCGCAGGTGCGTGTGGGCGTGTTCAAATCCGGAGCCGATTCGGGTGTGTACGCGCGCGACGACGAGATCACGCTGCGTCCGAACACCGCGGCCACCGTGCCGGTGGCGCAGAACGACATTTCCGGGGACAATACTGATCTGACCGTGTCCAAGGACGTGGAATCGCAAGGCATCGGCGGCATTCAGGTCGTTGACAACATGCTGTCGTTCACCACGCCGAAGCAGGCGGGCACGTATTACGTGGTCTACACCGTCAAGGACAAGGCCGGCCTGTCCGATTCGGCGACGTTGACGGTGAATGTCGACGAGAACGCCGCCATCGACCCGCCGACCGCGTACGATTACCGTGTTCCGGCCGCCGCCACGATCGACAAGAAATCCGTGGACGTGGACGTTTCGCAGTGGATTGCCAATCCGTCCGGCACCGCCGACGAGCTTCAGGTGGGCGTGGATCCTTCCGCGACCGACCATGCGCATGTCAAGGGCGGCAAGGATTCCACCATCATCACCGTTGATCTGACCGATGAGGTGCGCGCGGTGCCGTACACCGTCACGAACACGACGTACGGCATCACGTCCACCGCGTTCATCCAAGTGCCCGCATATGGCGTGTTTCCGCCGGTTCTGCGTCCGAAGGCGCCGGCGTGAAGGTCAATGCGCGTGAGACCATCACCATCAACATCGCCGACTACGTGCGTGTGGGCGCGGGCAAGACCGCGTATGTGGACGGCGCCGATTCGGTGAGCGCCACGAAGGCCGCGGACGGCGACCTGTACGTCAACGACCAGACGTTGAGGTTCACCGCGCCGAAGGATTACGCGGGTCCCGCGTCCATCACCTTCACCGCGGTGGACGGCAAGCGAGACAAGAACGACAAGGTGAAGATCGTCAATTCGGCGGTGCTCACGCTTCCGATCACGGTGATCGGACGTGAGGTTCCGCCGCCGACGTCTCATCCTCCACCGTCGATGTGGTGGCCGGCGAGAAGGCCACTACCATCGATCTGACGGCGCTGACCCATTCGGCGTCGGGCCTGTACGAGGATGAGAAGCAGTACTCGTATTCCGGCGGCGTGAATTCCGGCAGTGTGGATGCCAGAGTGTCTCCCTCCGGCACGTTGACCGTGTCCGCGGACAAGACGGCCACGCCGGGCACACAGTGAGCGTGCCCGTCTCGATCAAATATGCGAAGGGTACGGTGAGCGCCGGTATGACCGTGCGCGTCACCGCGTCCAACAGGCCGCTCGCCCGTGTCACCGAGAAGACCGTGAAAATCAAGGCCGGTTCCAGCGAGCAGGTGAATCTGCTGTCCGACGCGTACAATCCGTTCCCCGACACTCCGCTGACGGTGACCGGATGCACATCCGACGGCGCGTCGAAACTGACGGTGGATTGCCCGTCCAACGGCGTGGTGTCCATCAGGCGCTTCCGACATCGGCGCGAGCACCAACAAGGTGGTCGTCACCGTGCGCGACGCCACCAAAACAAAGGAACGTGAGGTGACCGGCACCATCAGCGTTTCGGTGATGGACAAGCCTGATGCGCCGCTGCTTTCCGCGGTGTCCGGCGACCCGCAGGATGGCGCCGTGAATCTGAGCTGGACGGCCGGTTCGGCCAACGGCAGCCCGATCACCGAATACAAGGTGATGTGGGGCGGAGACGCGTCCGGCGAGCGCTCGTGCGGGCAGAAAACCTCCTGTCTCATCGACGGGTTGAAGAACGGCAAGACCTACTCGTTCAAGGTGCAGGCCAGGAACGAGGTCGGCTGGTCCAAGGATTCCAACGCCGTCGAGGGCACGCCGGACAAGCTGCCTGATGCGCCGACGGATGTGACGGCCAGTGTGAAGGGCAACACGGTGAGCGTCACGTGGAAGGCTCCGGACGGCAATTTCTCGTCGGTGGACAATTACGAGGTGACTTTGTCCGGCAGGAACGCGCCTTCCAAGCAGACGACAAATTCCACCGGAATCGATTTTGTTTTCGATAACAACGCGATTTCCGACGGCGACTCGTACACGGCGACGGTACGCGCCCACAACAAGGTGAATTGGAGCCAACCGTCCAAGGCGTCCGACGCTGTCAAGCCGTGGGGCAAGCCCGATGCGCCGAAGATCTCCGTGACGAACGACGACACCACGGGAACCGTCACCGTCGAATCCGTGGGCAACACCCGCAACGCGGGATGCAAGGCCGTCGAGATTTCCGGAGATGTCAGCGCAAGCATCGACGGATGTTCCGGATCCTACGATTTCAAGATTCCGGATCATGATCTCAACACCAGGGAATACACCATCAAGGCGGCGGTGGTCGGCAAGGAGAAAACGACCAGTGACGATTCGACCGTGCGTTTCACACCGAAATACGCGGTGAAGGCGCCCGAATCGGTCAGCGTCAAGGGGCATGACGACGTGTGCGTAGTCAATTGGAAGGAGAACGGCCACGCCGACGGGTTCACGGTGAGCGCGGACGGACTCGGCTCCTACCATGCCGGTGCTTCCGAACGATCGCACGATTTCCCGCTCAAGGAATGGCAGTCCTGTTCCTCGGGCTCCGTCACGCAGCATTTCAATGGCTCGGCAAGCACCTCCAAGTCCGGCAGGGCCGATCCGGCATACGTCCGCAAGGTGAAGGCCGCCGTCAAGGCGCCGATGCTGACGTGGGACGCCAATGATCCGAACATCATCAAGGTCAGCGGCGGATCGGTGAACATGTACGGCCAGCCCGGCAAAACCGTGATCACCTTCACCGCGGACGGCAAATCCTATGACGTCGCCTGGGCATTGGGCTCCGACAAACTGAACGTCAAGGACGTGCTGCCGACCGGAGCCGATTACGCGTGGAAGGCGAAGGTGGTGGGCACCGACACCGCGCTCAACAACGAGGACAATGGCGGCACACTGCTGGACCATGACAGGTACAAGACTCCCACGCCGAAACCCGAACCGTCGGAACCTTCAGAACCATCAAAACCGTCGGAGCCATCGGATTCTGACGCGTCCACGGAAGGCGAAGCGGCCACGCGGAATGACCGGCCTGTGGCATCCTCCGTCGCCCTGTCCACCGTCGACGGCGCATCCAAGCCTTGGATCCGCGGCCTGGCCTACTACGCCAGATGGTGAAACGGACGATCACAGCAATCGCAAACACAACGAACCATCCACACGAGCAACACAACAAGCAAGGAGCAACCCATGAGCAACGATTTCGATGACGCCACCCAGCTGGGTTCCATCGGCCATAATCCAAACGTTCCCAGCCAACCCGGCCAGCAGCAGCCGGCGTTCCACACGCCGAATCTGCCGGAGCAGCCGCAAGCCGATGAGGATCCGGAGGCACGCTGCTGAGCGCGCACGGCACCACCAACCGGCGTTGCCGCAACCAGTCCGCCCCGGCAACGCCGAACCAGCCGCG
>ENA-OQHA01001153-OQHA01001153.1-human-gut-metagenome-genome-assembly--contig:-NODE-1153-length-10742-cov-2.650024_pt1 | contig 10742 bp, 12 predicted proteins | sample MGYA00242558_ERZ504707 | MGnify/ENA primary metagenome ERZ504707 (study PRJEB26092, sample SAMD00036197) | human gut metagenome | host: Homo sapiens | study: EMG produced TPA metagenomics assembly of... | reverse complement strand
ACGTATTTGTCTTGGAACATAGCAGCCATTTGTATTAGACTGCAAAGTTGCAAAATCAAGTCCGTTTCATTTTAAAAAACCGCGTAATTGACTATATTTCAATAATTTCAAAGAACTAATTATCCACGTTTACGGGACAGTAGTGATTCGGTTTATTACACTATATACAACCCCATTTCAAGATATACGCCACAAAAGTAGAAAATTTATCATAGGAAAAAAATTTTATCGCCGGATATTTAACGACCGCACGATACCTTCGCATTGACAGGTCAATGCAAAATAATCGACCGCACGATCAGCCACAACGACCGCATAATTCAGCCACAACGACCGCACAATTCAGCCGCAACGACCGCACGATCAAGCTGCAACGAAAGTAAATTTATCTCTTTAGCTATTATTAACTACAAAGATTAGTTTATCAACTAAAAACTTTCGTTATTTGCAGAAAAAGAAAAAAATCATGAAAGGACTGACTGCAAAAGAAGAAGAAATCATGGGCTTTTTCTGGGAAAAAGGCCCACTGTTTGTGAAAGAAATGCTCGCTTTCTATGACGATCCGAAACCGCATTTCAATACCCTGTCCACCATCGTACGCGGACTGGAAGAGAAAGGTTACCTCTCCCACAAAGCATATGGCAACACTTATCAGTACTATGCACCGTGAGCCGTGATGATTTCAGCCGCCGTACGCTCCGGAGTGTCATCAGCAAATACTTCAACAATTCCTACCGGGATGCCGTTTCATCGCTGGTGAAAGAGGAGAACATTTCGCTGAAAGAGCTCAAGGAGCTGATACAGAAGGTAGAGGAGGGACGGTTATGAATCGGAAACAAATCAGAAAAACCAGATAACGATATGGGAACCTTTTTAGTCTACATACTGAAATCCGCCGCCTGCCTGGCCGTATTCTACCTGTTCTACAAGCTGCTGATGAGCCGCGACACATTCCACCGTTTCAACCGTTTTGCCCTGCTGGGACTGCTGGTGTTGTCTTCCCTGCTTCCACTGGTCGAAGCCAGTGTAAACAGTCCGGCAGCTGTACAGGAAACAATGCTCACACTGGAGCAGCTTCTCCTGCTGGCCGATATACAGCCGGAAGGCGAAAGCATGGCAGCTGCAACACCGTCTGCCACAGTCTTGTGGTTACGTGCGGCCCTGCTGGTCTATCTGACAGGTATCGTATTCTTCATCGTACGCAACCTCTGTTCACTGGCCAGGCTGGGCAGACTGATCCGTCAGGGCAAACGGGAAGCTCTGGACAGCTATCTCCCTGACCGGAAAGAGAAAAATGTACGGCTGGTGGTACACGATCACGACATTGCTCCTTTCAGCTGGATGCACTGGATCGTGATTGCCCGAAAGGATCTGGAAGAAAACGGACGCGAGATACTCATCCACGAACTGGCCCACATCCGCAACCGCCACTCATGGGATCTGCTGCTGGCCGACCTCTGCATCTTCGTACAGTGGTTCAATCCGGCTGCATGGCTGCAGAAACAGGAATTGCAGAATATCCATGAATATGAAGCCGACGAAACCGTTCTGCGCGAAGGCGTAAACGCCAGAAATTACCAGATGCTCTTAATAAAAAAAGCTGTCGGCACAAGGCTCTACTCTATGGCCAACAGCTTTAATCACAGTTCACTGAAAAAACGTATCACTATGATGTTAAAAGAAAAATCCAATCCGTGGGCACGGGCCAAGTATCTTTATATACTTCCATTGGCCGCACTGGCTGTTACGGCCTTTGCCCGTCCTGAAGTCTCAGCCGTAGCTGATGAGATTTCAGCCGTCAAAGTAATTGCTCCGGCCGTACACGACAGCATACAGCCAATGTACAGCCAGCAGTCGCAGCACCCTCTTCGGCTCTGGACCAGATGCCTGAATTTCCAGGTGGCATGGAAGCGCTGAATACCTATCTCCGGAACAACATACGATATCCGCAGGAAGCCCAGAAAGCCGGAATACAGGGCCGGGTGATCATACAGTTCATCGTCAGCAAAGACGGCAGCATCACCGATGCAGAAGTGGTAGAAAGTGTGGATCCGCAACTTGATGCTGAAGGTTTGAGACTCATAAAAAACATGCCCCGATGGAAACCTGGCATGCGGAAAGGACAGGCTATCAGAGTGAAACAGACGCTACCGATCAGATTTGCTTTCACGAAAACATCCGACAAACCCGAAAACAGCAATTCCATCTTCCTGAAAATGGAAGCTACAACTCTTCCCTCAAGGATGTCATTCTTCTGGTCAACGAACAGGAGGTCAGTCCGGAGATTTTCCGCGCCATCGATCCGCAGCGTATCCAGTCAGTTACCGTCCTGAAAGATCAGGCTTCTCTGGCCAAATACACGACCGACAAGAGCAAGACAGGAATCATTCAAGTCAAACTGAAAAAAGAGGATCAGGCTTCGGACATAAATATCCCGACCATCCGGTTTGACTCCCAGACATCTAAGTCTCTGGTCATCATAGACGGAAAAGCTGCTGATGCAACAGCTGTACAGGCTCTCTCACCCAGCCAGATCAAATCCATCAAAGTGCTGAAAGGCCAGCAGGCTGTTGATCTTTTTGGAGAAGCGGCGAAAAACGGGGCAATCTGTGTTTCAACCCGATCTGCAGAATCCGAAACTGACAAATAAAACCTAACCATACATAAACCTTTTATACACATGAAAACAAGAACAACCACAACCGTATCCTTGACCGATAAACGGCAGACACCATGGCAAAACCTCAGACAGCTGCTCCTATGCCTGCTGATCCTGCTTCCAGGAATACTGACAGCACAAACAATTGAAAATCCGACATTCAAGGCCCGCAACGGAAGTATCCGCAACATTACCCGGATCGAGCGTACCCCCGAATGTACAAAAGTCTACATCCACGCGATTTTCCGGCCACACTGGTGGATCAAGGAAGATGGAGAGAATTATCTGGAAGATACTGCCACCGGAATACGCTACAAGCAAACGGGAGCTGAAGGCATTGAACTGAAAAAGGAAACTTATCTTCCTGATTCGGGAGAAATGGACTTCGTACTGCTGTTCGAACCTCTGCCCCAGGAAACCCGGAAAATACATTTCATAGATCCCAATGGAAGAGAAGGAAATACTTTCGATATCTCACTGGTGCTGATGCCTCTGAGCCCCGTTCTCTTCTGGAACCGGTAGAGGGAAACTGGTTTAGCGAGGATGCACAGAGCCGCTGGACTTACGGCATCTATGATTCCATCGTCATCCTGAACAACCGGCTGTACACTCCCGTGGAATGCAGAAAAAAGGGGAAACGCATCCTGATGACTGCCAGCGACCGCAAGGACGGAAGCACCGTCACCCTGAAACTGACTGCCCGGAAAGACGGTTCCTGCCTCATTGCCCTTAACGACGGAGAGGAACAACGCTACGTACGCACCCGCAAAGAGCCGGCAATACCGGATGCAGACAACGGATATGGCACGGACTTTTTCCGCCGGGACAGCGTTTACCTGCAAGGCTATCTGAAAGGTTATGATCCGAGACTGGGATTCGACAGCGGTATTCTTTATCTGAGCAATGAAATTACCCGCAAGGACTATCCCACAGTAGTCCCCATCAATCCCGACGGAAGTTTCGAATGCAAATTTATCCTGTCATATCCCGTTTGCCAGAACCTGACCCTGAACAACCAGTGGATTCCATTCTATGCCGAACCGGGTGACACAGTCACGATGTATCTGGACTGGGAAGATATCATGCACGAAGCCGGGCACGCGACAACAAATATCCGCTCATCCACACGGCTTATATGGGAAAGACAGCCGCACTGTCTTATCTGGCCGTCACCCTGAATGACCTGATCGATTATCCTTACGAGAAGCTGAATAAAGCCAGAAGACACTGACACCGGCACAGTTTCAGAAACAACTGGAACCGTACACTGCCCGGTGGCAGCAGCAAGCCGATTCACTTTGCCGGCTTTATGCAACTTCACAAAAAGCAGTTTCGCTGATCCGCAACCATACAGCCATCAAAGCAGGAGAGATTTATTTTGACTATCAGATGCCCCGAAGCTATTATGCCCGGCAAGACACGGCCAATCAGGTATTGCAGGTGCAGCCGGATGCTTCCTATTACGACTTTCTGAAACAAATGCCTCTGGACGAAATGTCAGCACTGGCCTGTTCCCGGATAAGTGTTTTCATCAACCGTTTTGAATACATGGACCCACTCGAAGCAGCCAATAATGCTTACAAGAGTCTGGCAGGTGAAGAAGACTTCAAAAAACTTCCGGATAATGAGAAACTGATCCGGATATATGCAAAGAAGTATGAGATACAGGACAGTATCATTCAGGCGCTGTGTAATGAACACTCTCCCCTGCTCTGGCAGATAGCCCGTGTACGCGACCTGCGTGCCATCGTTGCACAACAGACCAGCCGGAAAGATGCAGAATGCCTCATCGGAAAGACACAGGCAATCATTACCCATCCCTATATGCAGACTGCAGTCAAGGATATGATTGACGAACTGCATCCGGCAGGACGGACAGCATCCTACCAGCTTCCTGCGGGGAAAGCTACCGATATTTTCCGCCGTATCATTGCTCCTCATGCCGGCAAAGTACTCTTCATTGACTTCTGGGGAATCTATTGTGGCCCTGCCGGGGTGGCATACAGCTACGGCCGACCTGCGCAGACAATACCGCAACCATCCCGATTTTCAGTTCGTCTATATAACCAGCGAAAAAGAATCTCCGGGAAAGGCCTACACGGACTATGTAGAGAAGAACCTGAAAGGAGAAGCCTGTTACCGGCTCACAGACACTGAATACAAATATATGCGCCAACTTTTCCAGTTCAACGGAATTCCGCACTATGTAATCGTAGAAAAAGACGGAAGTATCTCAACAGAAGATGTCGGAACCCACAATCTGAAAGAGTTCCTGCAAAAGCGCTTCGGCTCTGTTCCGGAAACTCAATCCACAGACGAACATTCCATACAATAAAAACGGACTGAAAAATGAAAAGAAATCTCGCTATTCAGATCTTGTGTCCCCTTTTCCTGCTCATTGGAGCAGGAAACATTTGTCAAGCTCAAGTATTAGAAGGAAAATTCCGGATTCGTTGGCGTCTGAATAATATTCCTGACAGTGTAAGAGGAGTTATGTATGTCTTTAATCCAACAATGACTGCCAGCAAAGCAATAGCAGATTTTCCCTTGCAAAACGGAGAAATGATATACGAAGACACCATTTCACAACCAAAGCATTTAAAGTTTTTCGGTTGGGCAAAAGACTTTCCCAACTGGACTTTAGATTTGTGGGTAGACCGAGGAGGCTGGATTGATATTCAGGGAAAAGACAAATGGCTTCATCAATGGATGATCACTACGAATATTCCCCAACAAAAAGAAGCCTTATCGTATGCGGCCTGTACCGCAGACGAGACGGACGAATGCTTACAGATGGATGAAAAGTGCCAGGTGCACGACAGTCTTTTTTGGGACCGCTGGCATAAGCTCAATTACCGGAGTGTTAGAAAAACCTTCGAATATATGAAGACGGCGCCGGTCACGGAGGTATGGATTGACCAGTTTTTGGAAAAAGCCTGGAATACAACCTGGATTCCGGATTCATTGCGCAGTTTTCGTCCTGTTTTCCAGCAGTTGTATGCACGTATGCCGGCCGAATGGCAGGAAACGGAGAAAGGAAAACTCATTGAGTCATATGCCTTCCCTGCTCCGACAGTGGAAGAAGGAGACGATATGGCTGATGGTTTACTATATGACGCTGAAGGAGAATCCCGTCATTTGTCTGAATTGCAAGGCCGATACATCTTGTTGGATTTCTGGAGTATCTACTGCGGCCCCTGCCGCATGTCTGAACCGGAAATGGAAGAGATTGTCCATCTATATGGCGATAAATTGGCCTTGGTAGGAATATCCAATGATGAAAAATCTCCTGGAGCAAATTCCTGAAAGAACACAAGATGCCGGGTTATCAATGGAAGGAACCGAAAAATGGAGGACGAAGTCTGGCTTCGCGTTATAAAGCCGGAGGCATCCCGCATTTCGTATTGATTTCGCCGGAAGGTAAAATCCTAAAGATGTGGACAGGCTATCGGAAAGGTATACTCAAATCCAAACTAAAAAAGTTTATATCAGAAGATACCATACAATAACTTACATTCTGCCGGGGTTCTTTCCACCTTTTCTAAAATAAAACTTTACCAGGCACGGATTATCATCTTCCTCACGCAACAAAAGTTTTGAGTAGTCTTGTTCTGACAAAAAGGGCGCAAACAAGTATAATCATCAAAATTTAATTTCGAAACGATGTAATCTTCCGTAAACAGAAGAGGAGTTATACTTAAATTTTCAGCCAACTTTTCAAAGACAAATGTACTACCGTCCTGTTTTCTATAAAACACATTAATATGCTTATTGACAGTACCTAAACCTTCTCAATCAAACGATATTTTTGCAACATTTCATCATTAATGCCATCTTTGCCAAAATCCCAACAGTAAACAGGATACAGTCCTTTTTTAGTCAACTTATAGACTGTATTCTGATATGCCGTAGCAAAGTACACATTATCATGGTACTCATAAAAAGGATTCAAGCTACCCATATCCAAAATACGATCGTTCCTCCAAAAACCACTGACCGTATTTAGAGAGTCTTTTCCAACGACTGTAATTCCATCCTCATCTTCTCTCACGCACGACCAGAAAACCCATCTGTCCCGGGCTAAGAGAAGCAACGGCATAATAATTAGGCTTGGCAGGTAACACATCCTGCCTGATAAATTTTCCACATAAGTCATATATTCCCATATACCCGTTTGGACTCAACAAGCCTATAGTCTGTTGGTTTTTATCAACCATAAAATCACTTATCAACAAATGATCTCCCGGACCATCACCCCATCGGGATATTTGTCTGACAAACGCTCCTTTCTCATCAAACACATATAGCGCAGGACGCCTGCTATCAAAAACATACAGCAAACTGTCAACATGTACTATTTTCTCTACATCCACCAGCAAACAACTATCAGATGTCTCCAAAGGTATGATCTCTATTTTTGAGAACAAGTCTTCGAAAGAAACATCTGACGAATGTAAATCTACAGAGAGTGTCGGTATTTCATTTTTATCCCTGGATGTACATGCAAATAATAACATTATAAATATGCCTAATACTTTTTTCATACACTATTTTGTTAAACGTCATACATGGATGGTATAATTGCCGGTATTGACAACAAGTCATTTCTACAGACTATTGATCCAAGCTGCTATATCCCGGAGAACTTCTGGTGAACAGGTTTCCTCAATCTTATAATAATCCATGGAGGAAGCAGGTTCACAATGCTGGAACAAATGATTCAATCCGGGATATACCTTGATAAGATTTTTGCTGTTCTTCCCGGAAAGACAGTTCCGGATAGCACTGATATTACTGTCTGAAAGAACCTGCATATCATTACTTCCGTTGACAGCCATAACCGGATGGTAATTCTTTCCAGATCCGCCGCGGATCATAATCCATAAAATATTCCAGCCATACATTCCCTGGCTGAGTGGCCATACTTTTCCGCAAAGTACTGACACTCACATTGGAAGGAATTCCTTTCAGCTTGAAAAGAGCATTCTGCTGCTCAACCAGCAAACTATCTCCTTTGATTCCAGGTCCGGCCATGCTCACCAAAAATCTGCTTTTCCTTCAGCTCCCAACATAAAGGCTATCAGCCTCCTTCACTATGTCCCAATATCCCGACCTGATTGAATTTTCCGCTGCTCTTTAACCATGAAAGTCCACAAGCTGCATCTTCCGCAAAGTCAGCCGAAGTACATCCGGCTGATTCCCGGTCGACTGACCTACTCCTCTGTCATCATATCGCAAAGAAGCAATCCCCTGTTTAGCCAGGTAGTCAGCTATCACCCTAAAAGGTTTGTGAGCAAACACCTCTTCATCCCGATTCTGGGCACCACTTCCGGTAACCATGATTACCACAGGTACTTTTTTGTCCGGAGTATAATTGACCGGATAAGTCAGCGTACCGGCAAGAGAAACATGAGCTTTCTGATTGGTGAAAGTAACTTCCTCTGTCTTATACCCCAACGGACTTTCCGGTTCCTGAGGACGGTTGGGCTTTCCGGCATCTCCAGCTTCAACTCCAACGGGAATGCCACACCGAACTGTCTGAAAGTACCGGTGATTACTCCATTGTTCAGTTTCCCGGTATATTCCATCAGAAGAGCCAGGACATCCAGACTGACGGAATCGGCTGACAGCAGATTCAGACGAACAGGAATACCCATGGCACTTTGTGCAGGGACATCCATGGTAGCAGCACCGCCTCCATCTTTCGACGGATCGAAATGAAAAACAATTTCCAGCTTCTGATTTCCCGCATTCAGCATTCCTTTCCAGGTTCCGCTAATCCTCTGAGCGTATGACATAGCCACAGTCATCACAGCCAGTCCCAATAGAGCGATTCTCTTCATATGTGTCAGTATTGTTTTTACAGGTTTGATCTAAAGTTATCTGTTATAATACCCTGTTCCAACCCAAAGCTGTCACACCAAAGGCTGGAACAGAGAGTTTCTTTCTGATTTACAGCGCTGCCTTCAGAATGGACAGGATATCCTGCTCATTCAGCGGAGCAAAGGTACCCGGTGCATCCAGTCCTTCATTAACGGCAACGTGATGGGCCATTTCTTCCAGACGGGAGTCATCAATACCGACTTCGCGCAAGGTCATCGGCATACCCAGACTCTTAAAGAACTGAGAAGTACATACAATGGTCTGTTCTGCGATCTCGGCCGGAGCCATGTCTGCTGACAGTCCGAACACATTCAGGCCAAACTTCACGAAACGTTCCTGTGTACGCTCATTAAGTACATGGTGCATCCAGTGCGGAGTAATAATGGCCAGTCCTTCTCCATGTGTAATGTCATAATAAGCCGAAAGAGCATGTTCAATACCATGCATCGGCCAGGGAGACCCTGCTGTTCCAAGAGCCAGCAAGCCGTTGCAGCCAAAGGTACAGGCATACATAATCTCCGCACGGGCCTCATAGTCATCGGGCTTCTCCAGAGCAACCGGTGCATATTTCATCAAAGTCTTGACAAGGGTTTCACAAAAACCGTCAGCTACAGAATTGGAAGCATGGGTGAAATACTGCTCCATCACATGATTGATGGCATCAGCCACTCCCGCTGCCGTATGTTTGGCGTTGACCGTAAACGTATAAGTCGGATCAAGGAAAGAACATGCTGGGAACAGATGTGGATCGATGTAAGCAATCTTATCATTGGTTTCCGTACGCGAAATGACACCTCCGGCATCATATTCACTGCCCGTAGCAGCCAGGGTCAGGATATCAACGATCGGAAGAGCAGCCAAAGTAGGAGCCTTACCGGTAATCAGATCCCAGGTTTCGCCATCATACTTGGCTCCACCGGCAATGGCTTTCGAACAGTCAAGCACCGAACCTCCCCCAACAGAGAGAATGACATCGATATGCTGTTCCTTACAGATACGTACCCCCTCCACAACACTGGTGGAATACTTCGGATTCGGTTCAATCCCGCCCAGTTCAAAAATCTCAAAGTCTTTCAGTAATTCTCTGACACGGTCATACAGTCCGATTCGCTTGATACTTCCGCCTCCGTAGGTCAGCAAGACACGACGTCCGAACGGACGCATCACTTCAGGAAGCCCCGCCACAACATCACGTCCGAAGATCAGTCGTGTCGGGGTCTGATAATCAAAGTTTCTCATGTTTCTTTTATTTATATCATTAATAATGTCGAATGAATCTTCTCTTCAATCAGTTGTTTTTTTATGAAAGACTATTTTACACTAAAACAATAGATGATCATCCTTTTTTCATCCCTTGCATCTGGATTCGACATAAATACACCATATTCCCCAGGAACAACAGGATCAAAAGAGAGCAAATAAGAACTCTCTCCATACCGTTTTGCCTTGTATTCAATCAGCTGTTCTGTTCCGGAAGAACTTCCCTTGAAAGTATTTATCTTTCCAATTTCACATCGTCTTTCATTTTTCTTCACTTCAAACTGAATCAGCTGAATAAATGTATTGGGATCTGTATCATTATTCGCACTTCTTACGACCAGCCTATAGGCACAATCCGGTTTTGCAACACAGGAAGAAGTATTCCCTTCTACATGAATACGAGTTTTTACAGAACCAATTCCTGTTCAAATATAAGGAAGCACCAGCCTTGGATTTAATCTTAGCATTTCTTTTATCCAAAGCCATGGATATTGTATCACTTCCTGATATACACAGCAAATTCGTTTCACCAATAAATTCAGGTTCATAGGTACTTTGCGCATTACAAAAGATAACAGAGGTCATCAAGCCAATAACAAGAAACAGTTTTTTCATAAAATATTCGTTTTATTGATTTAAAATTGTACAGCCTTTTCTCTTTCCGTAAAAAAACAACTTAATTTTTGTATCAAGAATATAGGTTATGCTTCAAGGTTTTTACAAATATACAAATTCTTCCATTACATCATTCTTTAAACCGATAAAACTTTATAGATTTGCCCATTTTTTACAAATGCAAAGAGGCTGTCTCAAATATTATTTGAGACAGCCTCTTTGAAAGGGTGACTAGTGGGACTCGAACCCACGACATTCAGAACCACAATCTGACGCTCTAACCAACTGAACTATAGTCACCATGTTGGTAAAAAAAGAAACTTCG
>ENA-OQHA01001152-OQHA01001152.1-human-gut-metagenome-genome-assembly--contig:-NODE-1152-length-10747-cov-2.374105_pt1 | contig 10747 bp, 17 predicted proteins | sample MGYA00242558_ERZ504707 | MGnify/ENA primary metagenome ERZ504707 (study PRJEB26092, sample SAMD00036197) | human gut metagenome | host: Homo sapiens | study: EMG produced TPA metagenomics assembly of... | reverse complement strand
CTGAGCCAACCACGCTCAAAGAACTGAATCAGGCATTGGGAAAAGAAACTATCGACACCTACAACACCTCCAACACCAGAGGTAACAGCCCGTCTTACGGCTTGAATTATCAGAAGTTAGGCAAAGATATGCCATACTTGTTCGTGAAGAGTTCAGTTGCCTTGAATTTATCATGAACAGGGACACGATCAACTGGATTCTGAAAAAAACTGAATACAGGAGGTCGAACATGGAGCATTTACCAAAGAAAATCCATCAAAACGGCATCAGCTACACGCTGGTGGGAGACTACTACATCCCCGATCTGAAGCTACCGGAGGAAAGCCGCCCCATTGGACGGTGGGGCCGGATGCACAAGGCGTTTCTACAAGAACACCGTCCCGGCCAGTATAATGCCCTGCTTCTGTCGGGAAAGCTCTGGACGTATCTTGCTGACCTGAACGAACAGGCCGCTGACCGGCTGGCGTGTATCGTCTCGCAGATGCAGAAGGCGGAGGCCGTCACCGAGGAACTGAAAGCCCGTGACCAGCTTGCATGGGTCGAGGCCATGAACAGCATCCGCAGCCGGGCAGAGGAAATCATCCTGTCTGAGATGATTTTTGTCTGAGGGAGGTGGGTGCATGATACTGGAAGAAATGTTTAACGGCAGATTTTATCCCTGTGAAACGGTAGTCGCTGATTCACCGAGGTTCAAGCAGGCAGTCAAGGCCAGTGCCGCCCTGATGGACACCTTATCGGAGCATCTGAGCAAAGAGGACTATACACTGGTTGAAGAACTGCGGGCGCAGGTGGCAATCGCTCAGTGTGAGGAAAACGAAAGCCACTTCAAATATGGCTTTTCGGCGGGACTGCTTGTCCAGCAGGAAGCCCATGAGCAGGTGTCGCAAAGGGAAAAAGAGTAATATCCCCCATTGTAGCCGTTCTCATTTTGAGTACGGCTACTTTAATCTCATGAAGTGGTGGTGGACAAAGTGGCCACTACCACTTTAGCATTGTGAAGTGGTGGGTATCAAAATGATACCCACCAGAAATCAGTCACTCGCTTTATCTGGATAAAGTGGTGGTTCCCATTTTGAGAACTACCAAAATTGCAGGAATTATTTCCGTTATTCTTTTGAAGTAGGTGTACCCAAATTGGGGACACCTACTTTAACGCGCGAAAGTAGTCGGGGTCATTTTGACTCCGACTAAAATCGAAACAACATCGACTTTTGGCTGTGCCCATTTTGGGCACAACCACCACAACAGAATACAGTTTCATAAAGGTCATTTGCCGATCAATCGGCGGATGGCCTTTTTTCTGCCTTTACAGCCGTCAACCGTGACAAACACGCCCGGTAGCTGTACCGCAAGTCACTCTGATTCTGCCGTGTCCAGACTTATACTTTTTATTGTCAGAAGCGAATATCGAGTGATGGGCTATGTCTACAAGACATACCGAACTGCGTCTGCAAGGGACTCTGGAACCGGCGTTTCTTCCTTAAACTGGAAAATACAGACAGGGATATACATAAAGCCGATACCGGCAGACTTACTTCTGCTTGCGCCTAGCCTTACGGTTGGGCAGGATGGGGCTGGCCTTTCCTCGCATGTTGTTGGGATTTTTGAGAAGTTTGGACAGGCTCAGTATCCGCAAAAATGCCGAAAAATCCTCCGAGGAAATCTTCTCAAAGGGTATCTGCAACTTATCGCAGAACTCGTGGATCAGCATCTCTATATCGCTGCCCTGTCCTATGGCCTGCTCAAATTTTTCCTTTACATCATCCAGCGCGGGCTGCGGGTCGGCGGTAGTCTTGTCCTTGCGGTGTGCTTCCCGGATGTCCCGGACGATGCTGTCCAGATCATCGTGTATGACGTGGCTGTAAAAATCGCTTTCCTGCACCTGCCCCAGTTCCAGCGTCCGCATATAGAGGTCATCTTCTCCGGGAGCATATTTGCTCATGACGGTCTGCCGGGTGGCCTCCAACACCAGATTCATCTGCTCCACCCGCATATTGGCGATCTGTCGATGCAGATTTCCATATCTATCATCAGCGCCGGAAATTCGGGTGGGTAGCCAGTTCGCAGAGAAGCCGGTTGTTGATTTTGCCGCTGCTCAAAAGTTCCACCATATCATCACTCAGATGCAGAGATTGAAGTTCTGTGTTTGGGTGATTTTTATTTTCCGTCAGCCCCATCAGATAGTCGGTGGACACGCCGTAAAAGTCCGCCAGCGTTGCAATCGCAAACGGGCTGATGTCCTTGTAGTCATCGGTTTCGTATTTTCCCAGCGCGGATTTAGACAGGCCGGTCTGCTCCGCCAGTTGTTCCAGCGTCAGGTGCTTGTCCACCACCCGCAGGTCTTTGAGCCGCTCCGGGATTGTCAGCTTTGCGTACATCCAAAGCCCCCTCTCTCGTTATCGTTTTTCAGTGATTACACCCATTATAGCACGATTCCATAAGCGTGGAAATATGCGGATTTCAAGCGTTTTTCCGACGTTTTGGATATACGGGAAAGGGCCTCTTTTTTCGGTAAACTGGTTCTTGCAGACAGGCACAGAACCTTGAAAATCGAATGACCGGCTGCAAGGGGTATGGCCTCCGGGGAAGTGACGCCAGGACAGAAATCGAGCGCACCAAAGAGGCCGATACGCCGGGAGAAATTCCGGGCAGGAGCGGCTTGCAGGCAGACCGGCGGACAGGAAACAAGTTTATCATGCGGGGCGTATGGCTCCGCAGCAAAGAAATGGAGGAAATCATTATGACACTGAGTATGAAAGAAAAGAAGATTCTCTACGCTTACGGCTGTCCCAGCCACCACAATACGGTGACACGGCTGAAATGGCTGACGGCCCTGACGGTTGACCCGGAGGCCAAGCGCCGGATGCTGGGGCTGGCCCGGAAAGTGGAGACAGAGGTGGATGAAAGCTGGTACGAGGATTTTTACCACCATCTGCGGATGGAGATGGACGAGTACCGTCGTCTCAAGCGCAGCCTGCGTGTGCTGAAATCTTACACTGATTATGAGGAGGATCTGTATGAGGAAGCTGTCTAAGTATGAGAAAGAAACCATCATCAACTGGAACGAGGCGGAGAACCTTGCCAGCATCTACACCTTCAACGCCAGCTTGAAGCGCAGGCTGGCTGATTTCAGCCGGAAGTACCCGCTGCTGTGCCGGTTTGAGCGCAGCACGCCGGAGGGCAGCGTGACCTATGTGCTGGACAAGTCCCGGCTGTCGATCCGGCTGGTGCCGCCGTACAGCGAGGAACGGAAAGCCGCTGCCAGCGCCTACGCAAAAGAGCATGGCTTTCAGGTGTAGGGGCGGAAGAAAAAATCGCCTGAAACCGGGGCGTTTACGGAAAAAATGACGGGTCTGCACCCGCTGTTTTGACCGGCAATCCCCGCAGGCGTATTCCGTATCCATTCCCACCTATGGGCGCAAATGTGCGGATACGGAGCCGGTGAAACTGGCAAACACCGCTCCTGCGGTGGAAGCCAGCTTCGCTTGCGGGAGTGACAGAGGCAGCCAGCCCTTTGTGCCGGGGTGCAGGGGCGGCAGCGCACTGCTGGGGTCAAGGGGCAACGCCCATTGGCGGGTTGAGGGCAGCTGCCCCATCGGGTCAAGGGTGAAACGCCTTGCCCAGGGAGAGTTGATGCCTGCGTCAACTCGTACTGGGTATTACCTGACGCAAAATTCGCAGGATTTGCGGCTTCGCCGCCCCTTCCCCGGCCCCAGAACATCTTCGCAGGAAGGAGGAAATCTGTTTGAAACTGACACGACACAATGGGCGCTCCGGCAAGCATGGCACCTATAATCCCCGCCACAATGACCGCCGGTTCGATGTGGAGAACAGCGAACACATTGACGCAGAACGGGCAAGGCAGAATGTCTACTGGGACTGCTACCGGGGCTTTACCACCCATGAGTTCCGGGAGAACCCGGAGCAGCCGGATTTCAGCTTTGAGGAAATTGAGCGGATGTACTACTACGAGCATTACGGCGGCCATGTGGAGGCCCAGAACGCCCGGAATGAGAAAACCCGCCACACCGAGCGCAACCGCACCGTGGAGGACTTGCTGAAAAACAACAAGACCTGCCCGGAGGAAAGCATCTACCAGATCGGCACGATGGGGGAATCCGTCCCGCCGGATACGCTCTTTTCCATTGTCAATGAATTTTATGAGGAATTTGAGCGCCGCTTTGGTTCCCATATCCACATCTTAGACTGGGCGCTCCATCTGGACGAGGGGACGCCCCACATCCATGAGCGGCACGTCTTTGACTGTGAGAACCGCTACGGGGAGCTGTGCCCCCAGCAGGAAAAGGCGCTGGAAGAACTTGGCATCCCTCTCCCCAACCCGGAGAAGCCCAAAGGCCGGAACAACAACCGCAAGCAGACCTTTGATGCGGTCTGCCGGACGATCCTGTTTGACATCGCCAGACGGCATGGGCTGCATCTGGATCAGGAGCCGTCCTACGGAGGGCGGGACTATCTGGAAAAACAGGATTATATCCTGATGAAGCAGAAGGAGCAGCTTGCGGCGCAGGAGCAGAAGCTGGAAGAACTGACGCTCAAAATCGAGGACGTGGAGACGTTGTAGATGATGTTCCGATGCGGCCTATGACAAGGCGGTGGAGGTCGTGACCGATACCGTCCGGCAGGAGACGCACAAGGAAGATATTCGTCTGGTGGAGGAAACAAAAAAATGGGTGCTGTCGCCGGAGCGCAAGGCCCCAAAGAAGGAACGTGAGTATGCCGCTGAGCGCCTGGATGGGGTCATTACCAAAATCAAAAACGCCATGCAGCACGCTCTGGCAAAAATCCAGCGGACGCTGATGCAGCCGGAGGTCAAGCAGGCCGGGAAGGAGCAGGTCAAGAAGAAAGCCAAAGAATCCATTATGGATATGCTGGCAAAGGCAAAGATCAACGCTGACCGGGATAACCGGGAGCGTTGGGAACGGGAGGGGAGGATTGCCCCTACAAAGAAACAGGATATGGAGTTGTAAGGCATCTGATTTCCTGCGGAAACCGGGTGCCTTTTTCTCTGTCTGGAGGTGAGAAAATCGAATGTGTTTGAAGCGGTAAAGCAGGCTGTCCCCACAAGGCAGGCTGCGGAATCTTACGGAGTGCAGGTCGGCAGGAATGGGATGGCTTGCTGTCCCTTCCATGATGACAAACATCCCAGCATGAAGGTTGACCGCCGGTTCCACTGCTTCGGCTGTCAGGCGGACGGGGATGTGATTGATTTTACCGCCCGTCTGTTCGGGCTGAACAAAAAGAGGCGGCCTTGAAGCTGGCGGAGGATTTCTCGGTCAGCTATGACGCCAAAGGCCATGGCCCACCACTCAGGAGGCCGGTCAAACGAAAAATCAGCGAGGAACTGCGCTACCGGCAGGCGGAGCAGAAATGTTTCCGGGTATTGTGCGATTACCTGCATCTGCTGGAACGCTGGGAGAAGGAATACGCCCCGCAGATGCCGGAGGAAACATGGAACCCGCTGTTTGTGGAGGCCCTGCAAAAGAAACCGTACACGGAGTATCTGCTGGATATTCTGCTGTCCGGCAGCATGGAGGAACGGGCCTGTGTGGTCGCTGAATACGGAAAAGAGGTGAGGAAGATTGAGCAGCGAATATCAGAGTTTACCGCCAGCCACCCGGCAGGCCGCCATGAGCGCAGCCGAAGCCTTAGCGCCGGAACAGAGCGTTGATGAGGTGCGGGAAAGCCTCTCTGTCACGGAAAAAGGCCAGCCCGCTAACACCATCGGCAACTGCCAGACGGTGTTCTGCCATGACCCGCTGCTGCGGGACGCCATCCGGCTGAACCTCCTGACTGACCGGGTGGACATTGTGCGGGATTTGGGCTGGCGCAGGAACACCAGCGCCCTGACGGATACGGATGTGAAGTATCTGCTTCTCTATTTTGAGCAGACCTACGGCCTGACCAGCGAGAAAAAGATGACAGCGGCCCTGTCCATCGTGGCGAATGAGAACTGCTACCATCCATACAGGATGTGCTGAACAGCCTTGTCTGGGACGGGATGCCCCGTATCCGCTCCTGTCTCCATCACTTCTTAGGTGCAGAGGTCAGCGACTATGTGGAGGAAATGTTAAAACACTTCCTGCTGGGCGCGATCCGGCGGGTGTTTTCCCCCGGCTCCAAATACGAGGAAATGCTTTGTCTGGTGGGCGGGCAGGGGGCTGGCAAGTCCAGCTTCTTCCGCCTGCTGGCAATCCGTGACGAGTGGTTTAGTGACGATCTGAAAAGCTGGACGATGACGGGTGTTTTTGAAACTGCAAGGCCACTGGATCATCGAAATGTCAGAGATGCTGGCCACCAGCAGCGCCAAAAGCATTGAGGAAATCCGCTCATTTATCAGCCGCCAGAAGGAAACCTACCGCACACCCTATGAGCCCAGCCCAAAGACCGGCTGCGGCAGTGCGTGTTCGGCGGTTCTTCCAACACGCTGGACTTTCTGCCCCTTGACCGGGCCGGGAACCGGCGTTTCCTTCCCATCATGATTTACCCGGAGAATGCGGAGGTTCACATTTTGGAGGACGAGGACGCTTCCAGAGCCTACCTGTTGCAGGTCTGGGCAGAGGCCATGACGGTTTACCGCAGCGGGAAGTATTCCATGAAATTCAGCAAGTCCATCCAGCGGCAGCTTGTGGAAGTGCAGAAGGACTTCATGCCGGAGGACACGGAGGCGGGCAGATACAGGGCTTTCTGGAACACTACACCGGCAGCATGGTCTGTTCCAAACAGCTTTTCAAGGAGGCGCTGGGCCACACCTATGACGAGCCGAAGCGGTGGCAGCTTCACAATATCAACGAGATCATGAACACGGTGGTGACGGGCTGGAAGCCGTTCTCCAATCCGAGGATGTTCGCCGGATACGGCAGGCAGAAGGGCTGGGAACGGGACGTTTCCGGCAACGAACTGCCCGGCAACGAAGATGGATTTGTGGAACTGAGCGAGGAAGAATGCCGCCAGTTGGAGCTGCCGAAGGAGTGGATCGCCTGAAAACGGCGGTCTGTTGCCGGGATGGTTGCCACTTGGTTGCCGGGTTCTTGCCGGGGATTCCGGTCTGGATACGGAAAAACATGTAAATAAGGCATATTCTACTATCTATTTTATCACCGGCAACGAAAGCAACGAGATTTTTTCAAGAAAATTCACAAAGTAAGATTTACAGGCCGGACGGTAGTTTACAGGTTTTCAGAGGTTCGTTGCCGGACTTCGTTGCCGATGCTGCCGTCCGGCCTGTCTCTCTATGGAGGTAGCCTATGGAAAAAGCAAAAATCAGAAGAATAAAGTCCGTTTTGTGGTGGTGCGGGAGTCTCCGGGGAGAAGTCCATGCGGGAAGCCTTTGAGCAGCTCATTGAGCGCCAGACCTGCGAACACTTCGAGGAATGGCGGCATCAGCGGGAAATGGCAGAAAAAGCTGCGTAAAAACGTTGATTCAGGGACAGGGACATGGTACTATAATGGTATCGTGTCCCTGTTCATAGAAGGAGAACGCTATGAGCAGGAAAAAACAAGTCTATGAGAAAATCACCGCTCTCTACTGCCGCATCTCTCTGGATGACGGCGGCGACAATGAGAGTATGAGCATCAGCAACCAGAAACTTATGCTTCGGGACTTCGCAGAAAAGCATGGGATGTTCCAGTATGAGTATTATGTGGATGACGGCTACACGGGCCGCAATTTCAACCGTCCCTCGTTCCAGCGCATGATCGCTGACATTGAGGCGGGAAAGGTCGGCTGCGTGGTCACGAAAGACCTATCGAGGCTTGGTAGGAATTATATCGAAGCCGGCAGCTATATCGAAATCTTTTTCCCCAAACACAATGTACGCTATATCGCCGTCACGGACGGCGTGGACAGCCTGACCCGTCAGGAGATGGACATCACACCCTTTAAGAATATCCTGAACGATATGTACAGCCGGGATATTTCCAAGAAGGTGCTGGCGGGCATCACTACCCGCTCCCGGCAGGGAAAGTTCTGCGGCGGGACGCCGCCGTTTGGTCTGATGCGTGACCCGGAGGACAAAGGGCATCTTATCCTTGACCCGGAGACAGCGCCGATCATCCGCAAAATCTATGACTATGCTTGACGGGCTGGGCTGCATGAGGATTTCCAAACGGCTGATGGAAGAAAAAATCCCCATCACCCGTGTCAAGGCCAACACGGAGTTTGACGCCAACTATTATTCCTGGGGAGGGGCGAGAATCAGCCATATCCTGCGGAATCCCTTCTATAAAGGCGCACATCTGGTCTTTCGGACGCACCAGAAGGCATCCGCTCCAACACCTATGATATTATCCCCCGTGACCAGTGGGAAGTGATCGAGGCTGCCACGAGGCCATTGTGACGCCGGAGGAATGGCAACAGGTGCAGGAACTGATTGACCGCAGACCGACCATTCAGGGAAATTCCTGCCCCTTTTATAATCTGTTCCACGGGCTGGTCTACTGCGCCACCTGCGGGAAGTCCATGCAGGTGCGGTATGAGAAGGTCGGGAGAACCGGGAAGAACCGCTTCACCGGCGAGATGCGGGAGCCGATCGACAAGGCGTATTATATCTGTCAGACCTACAACCGCATGGGCTGCAAGGTCTGCTCCAGCCACAAGATCGAGGCCAGGGATTTGTACAATCTGGTGCTGAAGGATATACAGGAACTGGCGGCGCAGGCCATGAAGGACGCCGATGCGTTTTACCAGCGGCTCAGCAGCCGGATGGAGCGCCGGTATCTGGTGGACGCTTCCCAGACAGAGAAGGAACGGAAACGGCTGGAAGCCCGGAATCAGGAAATTGACGGGATGTTTTTAAGCCTGTACACCGATAAGGCCAAAGGCGTCCTGACTGAACAGCGGTTTATGAAGCTGACGGCGGCGCTGGAACAGGAACAGGAAGCCAACCAGAAACGCCTGCACGATCTGGCATTGATGCAGAGCCGGGCGGACGCACAGGAAAGCGAAGTCCGCACCTTTATCAAGGAAATCCGGCGCTATGCCGCCATTGAGGAACTGGACGAGGCGGTACTGAACCGGCTTATCAGCAAAATCCTGATTGGCGAGGTCAAAAAGGTGGACGGCCAGAAGGTGCAGGAAGTCAAGATCGTGTATAACTTTGTCGGGGAAATCCCGGAGATTGCAGCGTAAATAGTTTGCCCCATCTCTCACAACCATTGAGGGATGGGGCTTTTATTTTGCCGTCGTCCGGCAGCATTATATTGATTGGGTTTACTCCATCCGCAACCGTTCCACTACGGTGCGTTTTGCCATCTCATGGCCGGTGATAACAGGAATACCAGCCCCAAGCAAGGCAAAGAGAGGATGATGAACAGGAAGGGCGTGAGGTTCAGATGGTAGGTAAAAAACCAGAATAGTCCTTCCACCGCCTGGAAGCAATCGGCCCAACGTCAGCGTCAAAATCAGAGCCAGCCCTGCCGCCCCCAGAGCGTACAGCAATCCTTCCCAGATCAGCATAGCGCGCAGTTGCCGTCCGGTCATGCCCACGGCCTGGAGCACCGCCAGTTCCCTCTGACGTGCAATGATGCCAGTCAGGATGGCATTGAAGAAGTTCAGCACACCGACCAACCCAACGATGAAACTGAGCGCACCGCCCAGCAGCAGGAACATGGAGCGCATACTCTCAAATTCCCCAGCATAGGTGGCCTTGCTCTCGTAGTCCAGCTCCGGGTTGACGTTCTCAGTGTAATCCGCCAGGAAGGACTCCATGGCGGCGTTGGTCTCGTCGGTGGTGTCGAAGGCGTAGTACATCACATCCGACGTGCCGGTGTCCTGGACAAAGGTCTCGTCGTTCAGGATGAACTCATCGCTACCATAGTAGCGGTAGCTGAGGGCGGAGGGCACCGTCACCAGGGCCGCCACGGTGTAGTCAACGTCCCGGTACTTCACCGGCCGCTCCACCCAGTTGGCCCCGTCCGGCACATCCTCCAGGGAAGCCCAGACCTCGCCGGTGTCTGGGTCGTAATACTCGCTCTCCTCCACATAGCGGAGGGTGACGGTGTCCCCAACCGGGCCCAGTGGGAGGCCATGTCTGCGTTTCCATAATCGTCCTCTGAGTATACGGCGGCGATAGCCCGGCTGCCCGGCTCGTAGAGGGCGGACAAATCTCCCTCCAGCACCGTCAGGTGGTCCAGGCAAAATCGCTCATACCGGAGATCTGAACCCCGTCGGCCAGCAGGCCCGCCTCGTTCTTATCAGTCAGGCGTATCAGGTTGTCCATCTCCTCCGGGGTGTAGAAGTTCTGCTTGTTCTGCCGGAACCAGTCTTCGGTGACGTACTCCAGCACAGGAGAGGTCTGGCCGTACACCACGCCGCTGTCGGTGATGCCGCCCTGGGCGTCGATGTCATCAATGACGGACTGGGGCACGGCCTGTTCCGCACTGAACAGGGTGCTGGTCTGGAATTTTCCAGCATTGGCCACAATGAAATCGCTGGCGGTGAAATTGGACACATACTTGTCCAATATCAAAGCCACCGGCAAAGTTCACCGTCACAGTAAGCAGCACCACCGCCAGTGACAGCGACAGCACCGTCACCACGGGTCTTTCCCTTGCTGCGGCCCAGGTTGGCCCAGGCCATCGTGAAGGGACTGACCTTTCGGGCCTTCCGGCCTTAACACGGGTCTTTTCGCTGCTGCCTTCGGTGTAGCGCACTGCCTCCACCGGGGAGACCCTGGCCGCCATCCGTCCCGGCTTCCGGCAGGAGATCAGCACCGTCAGCAGTGCGAAG